>OLPC01001385.1_pt1 | contig 21212 bp, 16 predicted proteins | sample 1672341 | NCBI WGS metagenome assembly OLPC01 (sample SAMEA3136673, study PRJEB25190) | human gut metagenome | reverse complement strand
AACAACAGGAGAATTTGCATGAGTGAGATGTTAGAAAAGGCTAGAAAATATGAAGATGAACAGGGAAAGCAGATAAAAGCAGAAGACAGACCGGCTTTTCATGTGAGTCCGTATGTAGGCTGGATGAATGATCCGAATGGATTTTCATACTATCAGGGAGAATATCATTTATTTTATCAGTATAATCCATACGATACACATTGGGACAGTATGCATTGGGGGCATGTGGTAAGTAAAGACTTATTGCATTGGGAATATCTCCCGGCAGCTCTTGCACCAGATGAAGACTACGATAAGATGGGCTGTTTCTCAGGAAGCGCAATAGAACTGGATGATGGCAGACAATTGCTTATGTATACAGCCGTAGATCATGAAACATTAGAAGATGGAAGTAAAAGAGATATACAGACACAGGCGGTAGCTGTCGGAGACGGAAGAGATTATGTGAAGTATGAGAAGAATCCGGTCTTGACAGAAAAGGATCTTCCGGAAGGTGCAAGTAAAGTGGATTTCCGTGATCCAAAGATCTGGAAAGGAAAAGATGGAAACTTCTATTGTGTGATCGGAAGCAGACCGGCAGACGGAAGTGGACAGATTCTTCTTTACAGAAGTGCAAATGGATTTGACTGGGAATTTGTCAGCATCCTTGCAGAAAATAAGAAACGTTTTGGAAAGATGTGGGAGTGTCCGGATTTCTTTGAACTGGATGGAAAACACGTTCTCCTGACAAGTCCGCAGGATATGTTACCGGAAGGCTTGGAATATCATACCGGAAACGGCACTTTATGTATCATAGGAGAAATGGACAAGGATACATATACCTTAAAAGAGCAGTTCAATCAGTCTGTGGATTATGGAATTGATTTTTATGCAATGCAGACAGTGGAAGCACCGGATGGTCGCAGAATTATGATCGGCTGGATGCAGAACTGGGATACACTTGCTCATCGTTGTAACGACTCAAAATGGTTTGCGCAAATGAGTCTGCCGAGAGAATTGTCTGTGAAAAACGGAAGACTTTATCAAACTCCAATCAAAGAACTCGATGCACTGCGCAAAAACAGAGTTGAGTACAACGATGTAGTAATAGATAATGATACGATCACATTAGATCGCGTCGAAGGACGAACCATCGACATGGAACTCGTGATACGTCCGGAAGATAAAGAAAATGTATATAAGAAATTCGCATTACGTTTTGCACAGAATGAGAAATTCCATACAGAATTGAGCTTCCGCCCGTATGAGTCTGTATTGAAAATTGACAGAAAATTTTCAGGAACCGAGCGAGCACTGGTTCATCAGAGAAGATGTCTGGTAAATGGAGATGCCAATGAGTTAAAGCTTCGTGTGATTCTGGATAGATTCAGCGCAGAAGTATTTATTAACGATGGCGAGCAGGTTATGTCTGTAGTTATATTTACAGAACAGGAAGCAAACGGAATTTCATTCTTTGCTGATGGTGCAGCTAAAATCGATGTAGTGAAATATGATCTGGTATAGAAGTTACATGATAAATATACATTGAGATTGAAAATGCATGGATAATGATAAGGGGGTTCCTGATTAAGGAATCCCCTTATGTAGTATAGGAGTATAGTATTGATGATAGAAGTAAGAAGAAAAAGACATGAAAACGAACTGCACGAAAAATATATGCAGTTGTATCATAATGAACAATGTTATGAAGAATTAATGCAGTCATTGGAAGAGGCTTATCAGAACAGACCTGCTGAACTTAGACGGTTAGATAATAAAAGAGAAAAAGAACCGAATTGGTATCGAAACAGAAATATGCTTGGGATAACGATGTATCCGAAGCTATTTGCAGGGGGATTAAACGGTGTGATAGAGCATTTGGATTATTTGTCTGAGCAGAAGATCACCTATCTTCATCTGATGCCGCTTCTGAAAATGCCGCATCCATATAATGACGGTGGCTATGCGGTAGAGGATTTTAAACAGGTAGATCCTGAAATTGGAACAAACGAAGAGTTGGAAAAGTTGACAAAAGAGCTGAGAAAACGCGGAATCAGTCTGTGTCTGGATGTTGTTATGAATCATACAGCAGATACGCATGAGTGGGCGATGCGAGCCAAGAGAGGCGAACAGGAATATATGGATCGCTATCAGTGTTATGAGACACGCGAGATTCCGGATCAGTTTGAGAAGACGATGCCGCAGGTGTTCCCGGAAACTGCGCCGGGCAACTTTACATGGTGTGAAGAGATGCACAGACATGTGCTCACAACATTTTATCCTTATCAGTGGGATCTGAATTATCACAATCCGAAAGTATTTAATGAAATGATAGGAAATATCCTGTATCTGGCTAATATGGGAGTGGAAGTATTTCGTATTGATGCAGTTCCGTATATTTGGAAGGAGTTGGGAACCAACTGCAGAAATCTTCCGCAGGTTCATAGTATTGTCCGTATGCTGCGTATGATCCTTGAAATGGTTTGCCCAGGTGTGATCTTAAAAGGCGAGGTTGTTATGGAGCCAAAAGAACTTCCGGTTTATTTTGGAACAGAGCAAGAGCCGGAATGCCATATGTTATACGGTGTTTCCAGTATGGTGAATCTGTGGGCAGCACTGGCTACAAGAGACACAAGAATGCTGAAGCATCAGATGGATGTGATTCACAGTCTTCCGAAGAACTGCTATTTTGTCAATTACCTTCGCTGTCATGATGATATCGGCTGGGGCCTGGATGAAGAGCAGGAGAAGAAGCTGGAGATAGATCCGATTCAGCACAAGGAATATTTATATCATTTCTTTGAGGGGACATATCCGTACAGCTTTGCTCGTGGAGAGCTCTATAATTACGATCCGGTGACCAAAGATGCCAGAAGCTGTGGAACAACGGCAAGTCTGTGTGGAATCGAAAAAGGTGGATTTGAAGGAGATCTTGAGCAGGTGAAACAGGGAATCCAGAGAGTGTTGATGATGCATGCGGCATGTATGAGCATGGAAGGTTTTGTGATGCTTTCATCCGGAGATGAGATCGGTCAGGTCAATGATTACAATTATAAGAAAAACCCGGATACTGCTGCAGACAGTCGATATCTGCATCGAAGTCCGTTCCAGTGGGAGAATGCAGAGAAGAGAAAAAAACCAGGTACTGTACAGTATGCGATCTGGAATGGTTTGAAACAGATGGAAGAATTCAGACGTGAGGAAAATTGCTTTGGAGAGACTGCCGGTATCTCTACATGGGATACAGGAAATTCTTCAGTCTTCGCAATCAGAAGGACAGCAGGAAGAGAAGAACTGATCTGTCTGGCTAATTTCTCGGAGTATGGACAGAATGCCTGGCTGAATTGTCTGGAAGGTGAATATGAAGATTTATTTACAGGAGAAAAACTGGAGATGAATTCGGTATGGATGAATCCTTATCAGTACAGATGGTGTGTGAAAAAATAGAAATCTGTTGAGAATAGAAAAAATGTTGTCGCTTTGGCAGCAGAATGGAGAAGAAAATGAAAAAATATGATGTAGTAGCACTTGGAGAATTATTGATTGATTTTACAGAAAACGGAAAGAGCAATCAGGGAAATCCTCTTTTTGAGGCAAACCCAGGAGGAGCACCGTGTAATGTGCTTGCGATGCTGACAAAGTTAGGACATAAGACAGCATTTATCGGAAAAGTAGGTGAAGACTTTTTCGGAGAGCAGTTAAGAGATGCAATTACAGAAGTTGGGATCGACGCATCCGGATTATGCACAGATAAAGAAATCCATACAACACTTGCTATGGTACATACTTATCCGGACGGAGACAGAGATTTTTCATTTTATCGTAATCCGGGAGCAGATATGATGCTGAACAAAGAAGAGATTTGTGAAGAACTTATCAAAGAAACAAAGATCTTCCATTTCGGAACATTGTCTATGACACATGAAGGAGTGCGCGAAGCAACAAAAGAAGCCATTCGTATTGCGGAAGAGTCTAGTGCGATTATTTCTTTTGACCCGAACTTACGTCCTCCACTTTGGAATTCACTGGATGAGGCAAAAGAGCAGGTGTTATACGGTCTCGGACATTGCCAGATTCTTAAAATCTCTGACAATGAGATTCAGTGGCTGACAGGTGAAGAGGATTATACTGCAGGTGTAAACTGGATCAGAGAAAGATATCAGATTCCGCTGATTCTTGTATCTATGGGAAAAGAAGGAAGCCGTGCATACTATAACGGAAGCATTGTAGAGGTAAAACCGTTCCTTCAGAAAAATACAATTGAGACAACAGGAGCCGGAGATACATTCTGCGGTTGTGTCTTACATTATATCTGTGAACATGGAATGGAAGATTTAAAGGAAGAAAACCTGAAAGATATGCTGACATTTGCAAATGCCGCAGCTTCTGTGATCACAACAAGAAAAGGTGCACTGCGCGTAATGCCTACAAGAGATGAAATCCAGAATCTGCTGGTCGAGCGAGTTGCAGAGTAATGTGTGCTGAAAAATAGTTGAGAAGAATAATACTCTGAAAAACGAAACAGAGAGGATACGCAAGTTACAAACGTATTCTCTCTGTTTTGTTCTCTCTTATATCTAGTAACTGTTCAGAGCCAACCTCCAAAATGCTACGCATTTCGTCGGTGTGGCGTATCCGCCAAATAAAATTTCAAAAACAGTCTTAAAAATGCAAGCATTTTACACCTGTTTTATGAAATTTTGCTTGGCTCTGAACAGTTACATTTCCTATAAGCAAATTTCGGCAGTCCGCCTTCTTCCGGTACTTTTACAGAACCCTGGATGAGAGGCAGTGCATAGTCGATAAACTGCTGTCCGATATCGGAACCATTTCCTGTGATCCAGTCTAAAGGAACTGTTTTCTCCTGATTACAGATGAGATTTACATCTTCCGGAGCGTAAGTAATGTGGTAATCCGCATCGTCTGTACGGTGGAAGGCAATCATCATTCCTGTTGTTCCCTTCAGTGCAGTCTGCACACCGAAAGAACCGGAAGCAATCGCTTCTTTCTCGTCTGTCGCAGAGAGCATAGCGGAAGAACAACGCTGGTTGACATTGAGCTCGATGGAGCGAACTTTTACGCCAAGGCGGTCTTTCACGAGGTTTTCCAGATATTTTCCGGAGCCTGTCAGCATTTTATGTCCGAATGTGTCTACGCCTACATCACTTGCAAGCTCGCAGACAAACTTACCGTTTCCGTCGTTGATTCCTTCGGAAATACAGACAACCAGGTTGGAAGTATGCTCGAAAGCTTTCTGAACATCTGCAAGGAACTGTTCCTGATCAAATGCAACTTCCGGAAGATAGATGAGAACCGGATTGTCGCCTTCGAATTTACGGGCAAGGACACTGGCAGCGGCCAGCCATCCGGCATGACGTCCCATGATCTCAACGATTGTAACGGATTTTTTATTATCATAAACAGAAGCGTCGATTGCAATCTCACGAACAGTGGATGCTACATATTTGGCAGCACTTCCGAATCCCGGTGTGTGGTCTGTCAGGACAAGGTCATTGTCGATTGTCTTAGGGATTCCGATGAAACGGATCTCGCTGTTTACAGTCTCAGCATAGCGGGAAAGCTTGCTTACTGTATCCATGGAATCATTTCCACCGATGTAGAAGAAGTAGCCGATATTGTACTTCTCAAATTTCTCAAAGAGCTGCGGATAGACAGCGTCTGTCAGGTCTTCCGGAAGTTTGTAACGGCAGGAACCAAGATAAGATCCCGGTGTTGTCTTGATCAGTTCAAGTTCACCGTTCACTTCTAAAGGTTTCATATCCATCATATTCTCGTTCAGGAAACCTTCGATTCCGTTGATCATTCCATAAATTGTTCCAATGACATCCTCACGGTTCAGTGCTTCGTAAACAACCCCATAAAGGCTGGCATTAATAACTGCGGTTGGTCCGCCGGACTGTCCGACGATTGCATTCTTCTTCATAAAGATTCTCCTTTGATTTAAGTTGAGATAGTCGATTTCTGTTGTCAATATATTCTAAGAACTCAATAATATATTAATGATTCGTTATTACTATAGCTGAAAAAAAGAAAATTTACAACAATAAGTCGAAAAGATGATATAATGAGCGTAAAAGAAAAGGAAGCGACGCCGTAGGCGGCATTTACTTTTCTTACGCCATTATCGAATGAAGAGCCTGTGTAACAGGCGGTAGAGCGCGGTTAGCGCGGGTTCATGAGATAGTCAAACGTAAAAGAAAAGGAAGCGACGCCGTAGGCGGCATTTTAAAATGGAGGAAAAACCATGAAATATATTTCATTTGCAATTCCATGTTATAACTCAGAGGCATATATGGAAAAGGCAATCAATTCTATTCTTGTTGGGGGCGAGGATGTTGAGATCATTGTAGTGAATGACGGTTCAAAAGACGGAACTCAGGAAATCGCAGAGCGATATCAGGAAAAATATCCGACGATCGTAAAAGCAGTTGCGAAACCGAACGGTGGACACGGAGATGCAGTGAACTGTGGACTGGAGCATGCGACAGGAAAGTATTTTAAGGTTGTAGATAGTGATGACTGGGTAGACGAGGAAGCACTGTTAAAGGTTCTTGACACAGTCAAAGGATTTGTAAAAGATGAGTCTGAAGTAGATATGGTCATTGCGAACTATGTATATGAGAAGGTTGGCATGACGCATAAGAAAGTCATTCGTTACGATAACGTTCTTCCGGAGAATCAGATTTTTAAATGGGAGGATATGGGACATTTCCGTCTGGATCAGTATATCTTGATGCATTCTGTAATTTACCGTACAGAGATGCTTAAGCTTTGTCAGCTGGAATTACCGAAGCATACATTTTATGTAGATAATATTTATGTATATTATCCGTTGCCGCATGTGCGCACACTTTATTACATGAATGTAGATCTTTACAGATATTTCATCGGACGTGAGGATCAGTCAGTCAATGAGAAGGTGATGATCAGCAGAATCGACCAGCAGCTTTTCGTAACGAAGAAAATGATTTCTATGTATGAGCTGCGTCTGATCGGAAGTAAGAAACTGAGAAAATATATGGTGAATTATCTGGCGATCATGATGACAGTTTCTTCTATTTTATGCATTCGCTCTAAGAAGAAAGAGAATTTCGAGAAGAAGAAAGAACTGTGGGCTTATCTGAAGAAAAAAGACTATAGGACTTATATGAAGATCCGTTATGGAATTCTTGGACAGACGATGAATCTTCCGGGAAGATCAGGAAGAAGAGTGTCTTCACTTGCGTATACGGTTGCGAGAAGACTTATCGGATTTAACTAAATAAGAACAGTTACAAAAATTCTATGAATATTTGGGACAGGTGAATTAATAAACCAGTCATGACATATACTGATTTGGATGAATTTAGCTTTTAGAAAAGAGTAGAAGATTTGAAGAAAGGAAGTATATGACATGGCTGTTTTATTTTCAGAAAGCAAGACAAAACAAAATCTGATGCGTGCGTTCGCAGGAGAGGGACAGGCGCGAAACCGTTATACATTTGCGGCGGAGCAGGCACGGAAAGAAGGAAAACCTGCAGTTGCAGACATTTTCCTATACACAGCAGATCAGGAGCGGGCACATGCGGGAAGATACTATGAATTGTTAAAAGAAGCATCAGGAACGAATATCTTTATTGATGGAAGTTATCCGGTAGATGAGACGAAGACTCTGGTTCAGTTGTTGCGTGCGTCAGAACATAATGAGCAGGAAGAGGCGGAGGATGTGTATCCGGCATTTGCAGATGTAGCGAAACAGGAAGGATTCTTTGAGGTAGCAGCAACATTTCAGCAGATTGCAGAGATAGAAGCAGCACATAGCCAAAGATTCCGTAAGATTGCAGACAGCCTGGAGAATAACACGTTTTATATGTGTGAAAATGTGGATGGAACAAAAAAATGGATCTGTACAAATTGCGGTCACATCTACGAAGGGAAAGAAGCACCTGCATTATGTCCGGTATGTAAGCACCCACAGGGATATTTTCTTCCTGGTTTTCTTGATTTGCACATTGGATTTTAGGCAATGAGGCATTTCAGAAGTTTTTGAAAAAACGGGCAGATTTATAAATGAAGAGGAACAGCAGGTGGCATGTGTATTGCCAATGGGCTTGTTCCTCTTTTATTATCTATATATTATGAAAGTTCCCTGTCCTTCCCAATAAAGAAAAGTGCAATCGTATCCGGTCCGACATGGCTTCCGGTACAGAAATCATAAGAAGTATTTATAAAATCACGTACTTTGATTTTCTGTTGGATCTTGTCCATGATGTAAAGCGAATCTTCATATGCATCTGCGTGTGCGATCCCGAGAATCTGCTTTTCTGGCTCTACAATGTTGTCACAGACCAGATTGACCAGTTCGTTCAGTGCGGATTTACGTCCGCGACAGTTCTTGTAAAAAACGATATAGCCATCTTTGTTTCCACGTAAGATTGGTTTGATCTTAAGAACATTTCCGATGGTGGCAACGCTTCCTTTGATTCTTCCGGTGCGAGAAAGATATTTTAAATCCCCGACAGTGAAGACTCCGTTCATTTTTTCAACATAACATTCCAGAGTATCAGCGACCTCATCCACAGACATTCCTTTGGTACGCATCTCGCTTGCATAGACGGCAAGGATTCCCTGGGCAAGTGAGGCATTGAGAGAGTCGACCAGACGAATCTTGTGCTTATCTCCGAATTCATCTAACAGCTCTTCCGAAGCTAATCTTGCGGAATTGTAAGTACCACTGATATTTTTACTCAGTGAGAAATATAATACATCCTGGTCTGCTTCGAGTGCGCTTCGAAATGCTTCCTCAAAGGCAGCAGTGCTGATCAGTCCGGTTTTGATTTCGCAGCCCCTGCTCATGGCCTGATAGTATTCGGTTCCTTTCTGACGTTCTTCCTCTGGTGAAAGATTCGGGTCAAAACAGGTAATCTCTTTACCGTCAACAAGATTGACGAAAGAAATCACGTTAATATCATATTGTTTTGCAGTCACAGCCGGCAGATTGGCTGCCGAGTCAACAAAAATCTGAAACATAGTATCTTTATCCTTTTATCCCTGTTTATTTTTGCAGTAAAAATTTTAGAGCAATAATATAAATTCTAACACTGAATGAAAAGAAATGCAATTAAGAGAAAATAAAATCGATTTGCCTTAGTCTAGTAATAAAATTATAAAATTTTAGAAATAATAATAGAATCTATAAAAGTTAATAGAATGCAAAAACTATTGAATTTTATTGCTTTTTACATTATCATAGGTGAGACGATGTGGAAAATCAATACTATTGGAGATTTATCAGGATTATCTAAAACAGCATGGCGTGGACGAAGAGCAGATTATTGCAATTAATTTTGAAGATCTTGATTATGAGGAACTGACAGAATATAAGTAACTACAGCGACTATATGTAGTCGCTGAAATAAATACCGTAGTTTCGGGGCTTTCAGCCCAGTGATCACGAGTTTTGAGAGGAGAAAAGAACTTATGAAAAGAGGAAAAAAGATTCTGGCATTCTTGCTGATCATTACAATGCTTCTTCCATTTGTAATGAATATTCCGGCAGAAGCGGCAGAAAAAAGCAAACAGTTAGATGTTTTGTTTACGCATGACACACACTCTCATTTAAACAGTTTTTCAACAATTGTAGATGGAGAACAGAAAGAAGTCGGCGGATTTGCGAAGCTAAAGACTCTGATTGACGAGAAGAAGAAAGAGAATCCGGATACACTGATACTGGACGGCGGTGATTTTTCAATGGGGACGCTGATTCAGACAGTTTATGACACGGAGGCAGCGGAACTTAGGATGCTGGGATATCTCGGATGCGATGTGTCAACCTTTGGAAATCATGAATTTGATTATCGTTCCAAGGGACTGGCAGACATGCTGACAGCGGCGAAGGATTCCGGCGAGACGGTACCGAGTCTTGTTGTGTGCAATGTAGACTGGGACAGCATGGAAATGAACGGATTAAGTGAAGGGCAAAAACAGATCCAGTCAGCATTTGAAAACTATGGCGTAAAGGATTATGTGGTTGTTCAGAAAGATGATGTAAAAATCGCCGTAGTGGGCGTGTTTGGAGTAGATGCTCTGAAATGTGCACCGACCTGTGAATTATTATTTAAAGATCCGGTTGAGTCAGTTAAGAAAACGGTAGAAGAGATTAAGAAGAATGAAAAGGTAGATATGATTGCCTGTGTGTCTCACAGCGGAACCTGGGAGGACGAGAAAAAATCAGAAGATGAGATCCTTGCAAAGGAAGTACCGGATCTTGATCTGATCATCAGCGGACATACACATACCGAGTTAAAAGAGCCTATTCAGCACGGAAATACTTACATTGTATCCTGTGGAGAATACGCAAGAAATCTTGGATCACTTTCCATGACACAGAAACAGGATGGTCGTTGGGAGATGACTTCCTACGAGTTGATTCCGGTATCTGAAGATATTGAGCCGGATCAGGCGACACAAGAGCGGATCGATGCGCTGATGGATACAGTAGATACTAATTATCTGACGAATTTCGGATATACAAGAGATGAAGTTCTTGCCGAGAATGATGTCGAATTCAACAGTCTCGAAGAAATGGAGACGAAGCATGAAGAACTGAATCTTGGAGATATTATGTCTGATTCGTATATCTATTCTGTAGAGCATTCAGAAGACTATAATGGAACGCCGGTGGATGTAGCTGTTGTTCCAAGCGGCTGTGTGCGCGACACATATACGAAAGGAAATATCACTGTAGAAGATGTATATAATTCATTTTCACTTGGAATAGGAAAAGACGGACTGGCAGGATATCCGCTGATTGATGTTTATCTGACTGGTAAAGAATTGAAACTGGCAGCAGAAGTAGACGCTTCGGTTTCCGATTTTATGACAACTGCAAGATTATATTGCAGCGGGCTGAATTTCACATTCAATCCGCATCGAATGATCTTGAATAAAGTAACAGACTGTTATCTGACAAGAGAAGATGGAGAGCGAATCGAGATCCAGGATGACCAGTTATACCGAGTTGTGACAGATCTTTATACCGGACAGATGCTTGGCTCTGTAATGGAAATGTCTTATGGTCTGTTGAAGATCGAGCCGAAGGATAAGGATGGTAATCCGATCGAGAATCTGGAAGATCAGGCAATCATGGAAGGCGATAAGGAGCTGAAAGCGTGGGATGCGATCGCAAGATATATGAAGTCTTTTGATGATACAGATGGCAACGGCATTTCAAATGTGCCGGAGTATTATGAGACGACACATGGACGTAAAGTTGTAGATGAAAGCAGAAATGTGATCGATCTCGTGAAGAATCCGAATAAGTTTTCAGTGATGATCATTGGTATCGTTCTGGTTCTTATTCTGATCATTATTCTGTTGGTAGTATTGATTCGAAAGTTAATCAAGAAGAGACGAAGAAAGAAAAAATAGAAGATTGAATTTATAGGAGCAGCGGCTGAAAATGGAAGTTTCGGCCGCTGCTTTTCTTAAAGCAAAACATTAATTCAGTCTTTTGATAAAAGATAATGGTGTCATGTGATATTTGGATTTAAAGGCTCTGTGAAAATAAGAAAGATTATGAAAGCCAACGGAGAGTGAGACTTCCAGGATGGAAGTTTCTCCATGTTCAAATAATTCTACTGCTTTTTCGAGCCGGACATTATTAATATATTGGATGCAGGTCATGTTCATATGCTTTTTGAAAAAACGCATAAAATGATATTCACTGAAATAGCAAAGCTCTGCGAGTTCGGAAATTGTGAGAGGCTCATCATAGTGGAGATCGATATAATCGAGTACATTTTTCAGCTTATCTGAAGAAGCAGAAATAGTTGCAGACTCCGTGGTGCTATATTGAAGTAGGAGAAACAGTGCCTGCAATAGGACTGATTTCAGGGCAATTTCATATCCAAATGTTTGTTCCGTATAGAGTGAAGCCATTTTTATAAAGCATTCATGAAGAGAATGATGTGCAGGGTGTGTGGATGAAATATGATAAGGCAAGGTCAATTCATGATTTATCATAGGTGTAAGATAACGGGTGGAGCATATATCTGTTGCATTTCCCCCTAAAAAGTTAACATGAAACACATAGGTTTCTGAGCAGAAATCATCAGTTCCATTCAGGCGGATTGAATGTAAAAGCAGTGGTGGAATGAATAACAGATCACCTTCATTTACTTCATAGTCAACTAAATCAATTTGATAAATACAGGAACCTTTTGTTATCAAAGTGAGTTCCGCTTCTTCGTGCCAGTGAGTCATAATGACCGGGGAATTTAAGTTAAGTTTTGTAATATATTTTTGGATCGGAAAGAATACTTCTCCATGTTTTGTATTTTCTTTTTGCTCTAATATGAGTGAATGTGGAACGTTCATATGAGTCCCCTCCTAAAATAGCAGTATTGTGTTATACAATGAAAAAATAATGCAAGAATTCATGCGAATATAATCATATAATAGCAGTATAATACAGGCGATGGGATCTGGCAATACGAAAGCTTATGGGATCGTGACGCAATATTATGTGGAAGATAAAATGATGTGAAAGAGGTTGATAATATGGAAAAAAAGTGGTGGCATGACAAGGTAGCATATCAGATATATCCGAAGAGTTTTCTTGATACAAATGGAGATGGAATCGGAGATTTGAAAGGTATCATATCGAAACTGGATTATTTAAAAAGGCTTGGAATTGATATTATATGGTTATCACCAATCTATAAATCACCATTTGTAGATCAGGGCTATGACATTGCAGATTATTATGCAATCGCAGAAGAATTTGGAACGATGGAAGAATTTGATGAATTGCTGGCGGAAGCGAAAAAGCGAGACATGCATATTATCATGGATCTGGTAATTAATCATTGTTCTGACAAACATGAATGGTTTCAGAAAGCATTAGCGGATCCGGAAGGAGAATATGCGGATTACTTCTATTTCCGAGAAGGAAAGAATGGAAATCCGCCGAGTAATTATCGTTCTTATTTTGGCGGAAGCTGCTGGGAACCGGTGCCGGGAACTGATAAATATTATTTTCATATGTTCGCAAAGGAACAGCCGGATCTGAACTGGGAGAATCCGAAATTAAGACAGAAACTCTATGATATGATCAACTGGTGGCTGGAAAAGGGACTTTCCGGTTTTCGAATCGATGCGATCATTAATATCAAGAAAGATCTGAAATTTCCTGATTTTGAACCGGATGGGGCAGATGGCATGGCCGGCTGCTGGAAAATGGTTGAAAGTGTAGATGGTGTTGGAGAACTTCTGGAAGACTTAAAGAAAAATACATTCCAAAAATACGATGCATTTACAGTGGGAGAGGTCTTCAATATGAAAGCGGATGAATTACCGGAATTTATTGGAGAAAACGGACATTTCTCAACAATATTTGACTTTAGTGCACATTGTCTCAGTGATGGAGAACATGGATGGTATGATGCTCCGAAGATGGAATTTTCTAAATGGAGAAAAGCAATCTTCCAGTCTCAGATGGAAACACAGAAGTATGGATTTAAAGCAAATATTATAGAGAATCATGACGAACCGAGAGGTGTGTCAAGATTTCTTCCGGCTTATGCCCAGACACCGGCGGGAACGAAGATGCTTGGTACGGTTAATCTTCTTCTCAGAGGAATTCCTTTCATTTATCAGGGACAGGAAATAGGCATGAAAAATGCGAAGTGGAACAGCATTGACGAATTCGATGATATCAGTACAAAAGACCAGTATCAGATTGCCCGTGAAGCTGGATTATCTGACCGGGAAGCAATGGAAGCTTGTAATCGGATGAGCCGTGACAATGCGAGAACACCAATGCAATGGACAAGCGGGGAGAATGCCGGGTTTACAAAAGGAACGGCATGGTTAAAGATAAATCCTGATTACAAAGAGATCAATGTCGAAGATCAGGAAAACAATCCGGATTCTGTTCTGAATTATTATCGAAAGTTAGTAGCACTGCGCAAATCAGATGACTTTAAAGCCGTATTTACATATGGAGAATTCATTCCGGAATATGAAGAAATGGATGACATCCTGGCATTTTATAGAACAGACGCAGCAACAAGTATTCTTGTCGTGGCTAATTTCGGAACAGACGCAGCAAGCATTGAATTGAAGGGGAATGTGAAAAGAGTATTAATGTCGAACCAGAAGAACGAGACAGTAGATTATACAAAGAACAGGCTGAATCTGAAAAGCTGTGAGGTAGTTGTCTTAGAGATGAAAATGGAATAATCTGCTAAATTACTTCATAAAACATAGAAATAAGAGATGAAGTAAGGTGCAGCCTTCGTGAGCCAGAAAATAGAAAATCAATTGAATCTTGCATTAGATATCACAGAAGAAGAACGTCAGAAAAGCGAGAGTCTGGATATCGGATATGATCTGGAAGAAAAAGAATGGGAATTGATCGTGAAGTATTCCGGGACGTTAGAGCGAGTAAGAACACGAGCTGTTTATGTGACGGAACTGACAGGTGGATATGCCATTATCCAAATAAAAGAAAGTCAGATAAAAGAACTGGCAGCATTTCCAGAAGTAGAATTTATAGAAAAACCGAAAAGTTTATATTTTCAAATAGAGAATGGAAGGCGTGTGTCCTGTATTGATGAAGTACAGGCTGCGCCTTTTTTTTCTTCGATTGGGCAAGAGGGTTTAGAGGATAATCAGCAGAAAAAACAGTCATTTCTACTGCTGGGAAAGGACGTATTGATCGGAATTGTAGACAGTGGGATTGATTATGAAAATCCCGATTTTAGAAATGCAGATGGAACGACAAGAATTCTTGCTTTATGGGATCAGACGTTACAAAACGGTAAACCGCCGCAAGGATATCATATCGGAACAGAGTTCACTTCAGAACAGATAAATGAAGCACTACGCATGGAAGTCAGGGAAGAAAGGTATCGCATAGTACCAAGTCGTGATACCAGTGGACATGGAACAGCAGTAGCCGGGATTGCGGCTGGAAATGGAAGGGGTAGTAAGAATGGAAAATATCGGGGAGCTGCACCCGAAGCAGGGCTGCTGATTGTAAAGATGGGGGGAGCAGGGGAAACAGGATTCCCAAGAACTACCCAGCTGATGCGAGGTGTGGATTATATCGTACGAAAAGCGGAAGAGTTAAAAAAGCCGGTGGCGATCAATATCAGTTTTGGGAATACATATGGTTCCCATGATGGAACAAGTCTTTTGGAAAGATATTTGAATACAGTATCTGAACGTTGGAAGAATGTGATTTGTGTAGGAAGTGGAAATGAAGGAACGACTGCGGGACATGCGGCAGGTGAATATAGAAAAGGAATGATGACAGAAGTTCAACTTGCAGTACAGCAGAGGGAGAAGTCATTTAGTTTGCAAATTTGGAAATCCTATGTCGATGAAGTCGCAATTACAATTGTCGATCCATCCGGAAATCATTCCGGCAGACTGGAAGAAAAAGAAGGAACACAAAGAATACAGATTGGTGAAACAGAACTCTTGGTTTACTATGGAGAGCCAAAACCATATAGTATTCGTCAGGAAATATATATTAGTTTTCTACCACGAAATGAATTTGTCACAGCCGGAGTGTGGAAAATACAGATGATGCCAGGACAGGTTGTGGATAAGTTGTGGCAAATGTGGCTTCCGGTACAGAATGCACTTAATATCGGTACTGCATTTTTAAAGCCAGACAGTTCCACAACACTTACGATACCTTCTACTGCATCTCTTGTTATTACTGTGGCAGCGTATAATGCATTGACCTTTTCTTATGCAGACTTCTCCGGACGAGGACCGACACAGATATATGAGGGGGAAAATGCGAACAAACCTGATCTGGCAGCTCCGGGTGTGAGGGTAATGGCTCCGGTAGCAGGTGGAGGATATGCAGAGTTCACAGGAACTTCATTTGCAACGCCATTCGTTACAGGAAGCGCGGCACTTTTGATGGAGTGGGGGATTGTGAAAGGAAATGATCCGTATCTGTATGGAGAGAAAGTGAAAGCATATTTGCGAAGAGGGGCGAGACAGATTCCCGGGTATGAGAGGTGGCCGAATGGGAAGTTGGGGTATGGGAGGTTGTGTATTGTTCAAAGCATCCCTGGTATGTGAAAGTTAAATGTATTCATCTGAAATATTTACAATCTGTGATTTTCGAAGAAGAATACCTTTTGTAATATTCACAAATTTCTTCAAAATACAATAAAACTTTTTAACTTTAAGCTCTTGATAATAGATGATTATTTTGAACTTAAATTAATATATTGAAAAATATCTAAAATTTGCGCTTATTCACTCATTTTAAATTCATAAAGATATTGTTGCTTAAGTGTGCTTGTGTTAAAATAAAAACAAAAGCTAATTCAGGTTTGAAAAAGAACAGAACAAAGATCCAGATGGTGCTTACCGCCCTGGTAATCTTATCCGTTGTACGTCAGTTTTTTCTGGGAAATTACCACAATATGTTTCTGGGAATCTTAACATTGATCCTTTTTATGGTTCCACAGTTTCTGGACAGGAAACTGAGCGTCACAATACCACCGGGACTGGAGACAGTCATTCTGATCTTTATCTTTTCCGCAGAAATTCTTGGCGAGATCAATGCCTTTTATGTAAAAATCCCTATCTGGGATACCATTTTACATACTACTAACGGTTTTCTGATGGCTGCCATCGGATTTGCACTGATCGATCTTTTTAACCGCAGTGACAGGTTTTCCATTAAAATGTCACCGTATTTTGTAGCTTTTTTTGCATTCTGTTTTTCAATGACTGTTGGTGTTATGTGGGAATTCTTTGAATTCAGCATGGACTGGTTCTTTGGAATGGATATGCAGAAAGACTGGATCGTACCGGCCATCAACTCTGTGAAGCTGAATCCTACCGGTGCAAATGTTCCGATCCATGTAGATGTTCAGTCTCTGGTCGTTAACGGCGAGACCTGGAATCTGGGCGGCTATCTTGATATCGGTATTGTTGACACCATGAAAGATCTGATCGTAAACTTTATCGGTGCAGTCGTATTTTCTATCATCGGTATTCTGTATCTGCGAAACCGCGGAAGAGGAAAGCTGGCAGCTTCTCTGATTCCACAGGTACGCAGCAAACAGGAAGAAGATCATTCTTCCAAGGATCAGTAAGATCCACAGCTACCGAAACTGGCGCACTTTTCTGGAAATATTCTCCAGTTCTTCTCTGGAAAGCTCAGGAAGTCTTTCCAGCTGATCCATAAACATGGCAAGTGTCTCTTTTCGCTGCAATTCCACCATCTGGGTGTAGAAATTAACCACTACCCCTGTGGCAATGGCAACTACAAAAATCGAATAGATCGTCAGAAGAACGGAACACATTTTTCCAATAAAAGTAACCGCAACCACATCACCAAATCCGGCAGTGGAGATCACCGCATAGCAATACCACAGCGCATCTCCATATCGGTTAATGTCCGGTTCAACCAGCTGGATTACTGCTGCGACAGCAAAAATAAACACAATAAAACCAATGATAATTTTATCTGCGCGAGTCCGTTTTAAAACACTGCCTAATACTTTAATTCTTTTCATGCCCCTGTCCTCCAATGAAATAATCTGTTGTCTGAAATTAATTGAAGTATAGTATAAAACGGTTTCACTTGCAATATGAAAGGAGCTTAACAGTATGAAAGATAATAAAGCAATGAAATACATCACTTTGATCACCGGAGTTTTAACACTGTTGTTAGGAATTTACACTCTTGTAAGGCCAATGAGGACTTTTCTCTCAATCGGCTGGATCCTGGGAATCCTTCTGTTTGTAAATGGTATTGAACTTGTAATCCTTTCTTTATCCAAAGAAAAGAAAGAAATCGGAGCATGTATTCTCGGTGTTCTGGAAGGACTTGCAGGTATTATCTTATTATTCAGCGGCATTCGGCGGTTCATCACAGACGTAATGGCTGCTTATCTGGTTGGTGCAATCATTCTGATTTATGGTATTTTCCAGATTGCCGGCGGCGCAAAGGTATATAAAACATCTAAAGGAAAAGGTATCCTGAGCATTGTGTGCGGTGTTTTATCCGTAATTGTCAGCATCATTTCATTTACTCATCCTGTACTTACCATGATCTCTGATCGCTTTTTCTGTTTTGATGCAGGGTATCAATATGATCGTACTTGGAATCAATTTTGGAAAGGCAGAAAGCTGACAAAAAGGGTATAACTGTATGAATAACGCAAAAAACCCCAAAAACGTATCTTTAAAAAATCAGCTTGAATTGTGGCTGTTCTGTGCACTCATTGGTGCTGTTGCCGGTGCACTGGTATGGATCCTGCTGAAAATAATGGCAGTCGGAACTGAATTTCTATGGAAATGGCTTCCCGGAAAAACCTCTGTTCCCTATTATACGATTCTTATCTGTGCAGCCGGTGCGGCAATTATCGGTATTTTCCGAAAAATATTCGGAGACTATCCCGAAGATCTGGAAACCGTTATGGAAAAAGTCAGAACAGAAAAAAGATACGAATACAAAAACATGCTTGTAATGATGGTTGCAGCACTGCTGCCATTACTCATAGGAAGCAGTGTAGGTCCCGAAGCCGGACTTACCGGAATCATCGTAGGTTTATGCTACTGGGCCGGAGACAACCTGAAATTTGCCAGACAGCATACCAGAAATTATTCACAGATCGGTGCCGCAGTCTCCATGAGTGTGCTGTTTCATGCACCTCTGTTCGGCATTTTCGAAGTAGAAGAAAACTCTGAGGAAGATCTTGCCGCCTTAACAAAGGGTTCCAAAGTATTTCTTTACGGAATCGCGCTGGCTGCAGGCACTGGTATTTATGCAGGTTTATCTGCACTTTTTGGTGCAGGGCTCTCCGGATTTCCATCCTTTGATATGGTGGAAATCCAGAGAAAAGACTATCTGCTTATGATTCTGTATATTTTGTGTGGTCTTATCCTGGCCTGCTTCTATCAGGCAACACACAAACTGACCAGAAGTATTTCCAGCAGATTCCCGGCAGTTGTCAAAGAGATTTTTGCGGGTTTATGCCTTGGAATCACGGGTTCCTTCTTACCTGCACTTATGTTTTCCGGAGAAGAACAGATGGGAGCACTTATGAAAACCTATACCTCTTATCTGCCACTGGCACTTATTGGCATTGCGTTTCTCAAGCTCCTTCTGACAAATCTGTGTATTCAGTTCGGTTTAAAGGGAGGACATTTTTTCCCTGTCATCTTTGCCGGAGTATGTATGGGATACGGCATGGCAATGCTGACCTGCGGGCCAGACGGGGGACATGTGGTATTTGGATCTGCAATCGTTACCGCGTCACTTCTCGGCGGAATTATGAAAAAACCGCTGGCAGTAACCATGCTTCTCTTCCTCTGCTTCCCAGTCAAAATGTTTATCTGGATTTTCATTGCAGCAGCAGCTGGAAGCAAACTCTCTACATTAAAACCAGAACAGATAAGTTCTGCTGTTTAACAAAACAAACAAGACCCCCGTTGATTTCTCAACGGGGTCTTGTCCGCACAAATGCGCAGGTGTGTTAGTCCTTCTCATATTTTTCAATTAAACACTGATGCTCCTTGGTACTCTTATCATAGTTAATTCCCACAAGCAAAATATCACCGCTGTAGCTCAGAATTGAGGAAGGATACTTTTTGTCCTTGATCTGTTGCATAGCTGTTCTCACGTTTTGATTCCACTTGAGTTCTACAATCAATGCCGGATAGTCACTTTTGTACTCAGGTTTCGGTATAAACACAAAGTCTGCAAACCCTCTGCCTGTCGGAAGTTCACGAATCGGTTTGAAATAATACTGCATTGCACTCAAATATGCGATTGCCAGTACACTGCTAAGTGAATTTTCATTGTTATACTGAATAGAGGAAGCATACTCGTTATGGATTTTTTCAATCTGAACCGCAACCGCAACCCCATCCATGTCGAGCGTGGAATCCAGTAAATTTTCTGATTCCTGCTGGAATTTCAGCATCTCATTCCAGGACTTGCTCTCGACAGCCGTCGTTAGTTCCTGTCGAATTTCCTCATTGGGCACAAAAGCGGTTTTCAATTTTTGATTATATCCCAGGTATCCCAGGTGAATCATGTAGGTCAACACATCGTCCTTGCTCTTGATATTTATCGTATCATTCTTAAATGTTGCCGTGTTCACCTTCACTTCTGAACCGGAGATCATTTCAATGATTGCGGTTTTCAGTCCATCATAATTCATATTGATCAATGGTACAACAGTGTCATAAGACGCCGTTTCAGACCAATAACTCTTATATTCTCCTCTTAGCATTACGCTAACAACTGCTCTGGGATTATATACTTGACAGTCCCTCAGAAGATAGCCGTCATACCAGCGTTTTACTTCTTCAAAATCCTGATCATATTCTTCAGCTAAGCTTTTTACTTCTTCCTCAGTAAATCCAATATACGGTGCCAGTCTGCTCGGGCTTAACATTGTAAACTCATCAAAATTATTCAGTGCTGACTGCGTTTTCTCCTTTTTTATCGGAAGAATACCCGTCATGTACACAAGCTGGATATACTTTGTCGGTTCTGTTCCTTTAAACATTCCTCTGAGGAAGTTGATATAGTCTTCCTGTGCCTTCGCATTAGAGGCTTCGTCACGAATAAGGACATCCCATTCATCAATAATGATAATAAACTTTTGTCCGGTTTTTTCTCTTACAATGGAAAGTGCATCCGGTAAACGTGATACTTCCCATGTAAAAATGTCTGGATATATTTCCCGTAATTCGCTCAAAACTGAATCTGTAATAAGCGTTACAACATTATCAACGTCCTCACAATTCGCCAAGAACCACTGGATATCAATATGAATCACATCATACTTATTGAGATGCTCCCTGAAATCTGCTTCCTTACTAATTTGCAATCCAGAAAACATCTTCTCAGAATCCGCACCCTTACTGTAGTATGCTGCCAACATATTCGCTGCATACGACTTTCCGAATCTGCGTGGTCTGCTATTACAAATATAAGCATCTGTCGTATCAAGAACACTGTTCGTGTACTCAATCAAACCAGTCTTATCCACATATATCTTAGAATTCAACGCAACCTGAAATGCACTATTATCCGGGTTTACGAATCTACCCATGTCTTCCTGTCTCCTTTCTGTTTCTTCTAAATAAAGAATAACAGTAATTTTGCTAACTGTAAATGTAAAAGGGCGTGTGAAAAAACGAGAGTTTTTTCATTCGTCCTTTTGCTTATAGTT
>OLPC01001377.1_pt1 | contig 21270 bp, 18 predicted proteins | sample 1672341 | NCBI WGS metagenome assembly OLPC01 (sample SAMEA3136673, study PRJEB25190) | human gut metagenome | reverse complement strand
TGCAAGCAGATGGCGTGCAAAGTCGCCAGACGCTCTTTGTGCGGTATTGCCCTTGATGTTTGTAGAATCGTGTCGTTGTGCGGACGAATGGGATTGTCATTCGCCTTACTTAGTATACCACAAGTGGAATTGGTACGTCCAATATTTATTTGGGCTGAATCAATAATGTAAAACCTATGAATTCGGATCATCCCCAGTTTTCATAGAATGAAATATACAATCTGCACAAGTTGTGTACGTCGTATTTATGGGAATTGCCGTTATGTGAACGATACCACAGGAAGAAAAATCTGTCCGTCCTATAAATACAAGCGTATTTACCAAAAACACAAAATAAAACAAGGAAAATTTGTCGCATTTCCCTATTGATTTTTTGTCGAAAAACCAATATACTAATATAGTGACACTGTATAAGGCAAAGTATAAGGCGAATGCAGTGCAATCCGGCGGTTTTTGAGATTGACCGCAAATAAATGTAGATAAGGAGTTGAAAGGAGATCTTCGGGTTTTCTTTCAGAGTGAAACATATGGCAACGAAAGTAGTAAAGTTCGGCGGCAGCAGTCTGGCGGACGCAAAGCAGATTCAGAAGGCAGCAGCAATCATCAAGGCAGATCCGCAGCGGCGGTATGTGGTACCGTCTGCCCCCGGCAAGCGGTTCTCCAAGGACATCAAGGTGACCGATATGCTGTACACCTGCTATGATCTGGCAGAACAGGGACTGGATTTCTCCGATGCCCTGCAGGCAATTCGGGAACGGTATAACGATATTATCACCGGTCTGGGCATGACCTTTTCTCTGGACGATGAGTTCGAGGAAATCGCAGCAAACTTCAAGAAGCGTGCCGGCAAGGACTATGCCGCAAGCCGCGGCGAATACCTGAACGGGAAAGTCATTGCCGCATATCTGGGCTTCCCCTTTGTAGATGCTGCTGAAGTGATCTTTTTTCGGCCGGACGGCAGCCTGAACGATGAAAAGACTGAATCCGTTCTGCGGGAACGCCTCAGCACACTGGAACATGCTGTAGTTCCGGGCTTCTATGGCTGCGGAGCAGACGGCTATGTCAAGACGTTCTCCCGCGGCGGCAGCGACGTGACCGGTTCTATCGTAGCCGGTGCGGTAAAGGCTTCGCTGTACGAGAACTGGACAGACGTTTCCGGTTTCTTGGTGGCAGATCCCCGCATTGTGGACGATCCGGCAGTGATTCGCACGATCACCTATACTGAACTGCGGGAGCTGTCCTATATGGGTGCATCGGTACTGCATGAAGCAGCGATCTTTCCGGTACGTTCCGCAGGCATTCCGATCAATATCCGCAACACCAACGCTCCGGAAGAACCGGGCACAATGATCGTTCCGGACAGCACTGATGAGGAACTGTCTGCATATACCATTACCGGTATCGCCGGCAAGAAGGACTTCACTTCGATCAATATCCACAAGGACCTGATGAACAGCCAGATCGGCTTCTGCCGCGACGTGCTGAATGTTCTGTCGGAACACCAGATTCCGCTGGAACATATGCCGTCCAGCATCGACTCCATGACCGTTATCGTGGATTCGGCTCACCTGAACGGTCTGGAAGAAGAAATCCGCACTGAGATCATCAAGGCAGTACAGCCGGACAGCATCGAAACCGAAGACGGCATCGCTCTGATTGCCGTAGTGGGTCGCGGCATGTGCCGTACCCGCGGTGTGGCTGCGAGAATCTTTGCCGCACTGGCACACGCACACATCAACGTTCGCATGATCGATCAGGGCTCCAGCGAGCTGAACGTAATCGTTGCCGTAAAGGAAACCGATTTCGAGCAGGCAATTCGCTGCATCTATGATATGTTCGTCAATTCCGTTGCGTAAAGGCAAAACAGATTAAGGCAATACCGCACAAAGTCGCCAGACGCTCTTTGTGCGGTATTGCCTTAACAATAAAAAACCGTACCCTCGGCAGACTGTGCCGGAGGTACGGTTTTTGTTTTTCATGGGAATATCTGTCATTCCCAGATGCGGTCGTACAGGTCGTTTTCGTCTGTCCAGCGGGGCAGCACATGAGGACGCATAGCGAAAATCAACAGCAGAAACGTCAGCAGGATCAGCAGTTCGCCGCCCAGACTGCGAATGACAAAGGGCACAACGAATTCCGCAGTAGCACGTCCGGTGCGGGAAAGCATAGAGATTCGTTCTGCCATAGGAGCCAGAATCGCTCCGCTTCCGATGACCGTCAGGACAATGCCAGCCAGCCGGCAGAGTGTTCCCACCCATTTGGGCAGCCGCAGCAGCCAGAGCAGCAGCAGCAGAAAGAACATGCCCACCTCCAGCCAGTGAACGAGGTTGGGGGTGATGCAGGCGATCAGTGCCAGAATTGCCGCCGGAATCAGTGTCAGTTCTGTGCGACGCTGCCGGAACAGGAAGCAGAACACACACAGCAGCAGTGCTGCAGCCAGTGTTGCCCAGTAGTCCCAGTACTGGGTGTAGTGGGGCATGGAAATCAGCGTATAGATGTTGTCCAGACAGAGCAGTCCGGAGAGAATGCCGGCAGCGAAAGGCAGTTTCGACTGGGGCGGCAGGTAATACCGATATTTTTGCAAAGGAATGCCTCCTTTTCTTAAGATACCTTAGGCAATACCGCACAAAGAGCGTCTGGCGACTTTGCACGCCATCTGCTTGCAAATTTTCCGTCATATTTCACAAAAATGCTCGTGAATACATCCAGTATTCACTCCGCTTTTTGTTTCATCTGACGATAAATTTGACGACGCATCTGTCGCACAATCTTTGTGCGGTATTGCCCTTAATAGTAATAGTATACCAGTTCTATGCGTTTTTGTCAAATGGGCGGAAGTTTGACAAAAATGTAAACTTCTCAAAATCCCTCTTGACATTTTCGGGGAATGTGCTAAAATAGTTCCAAGCTAAACAGTCTATCATTAAACTGTTTTCTGATAAACAATTCAGGAGGTGTAAGATGCGGCATTTAGGATTAGAGGTGCACCGGCTGGAAAAGCTGATGGCACGGCAGCGGGGGTACTCTGCGGCACATCAGGACGCAGACCGGCAGACCGGCATGCACGGGTATCTGCTTCGCTATCTGTACGAAAATCAGGAACGGGACGTGTTCCAGCGGGACATTGAAAAGGCGTTTTCCATTAGCCGTTCCTCGGTGACGGTAACGCTGCAACTGATGGAGAAAAACGGGCTGATCCGGCGGGAGAGCGTGGCACAGGACGCACGGCTCAAGCGAATCGTGCTGACACAGAAAGCCAGGGATCTGCACCGGCAGATCGAAGCGGACATTCTGGCGTTTGAATCAAATCTTGCCCGTGGAATCTCAGAGGAGGAGCAGGAAGTCTTTCTCCGCGTGGCAAAGAAAATGCAGGAAAATCTGCGGGAAGACCTTGCAAAGCAGGGCATTTCTATCTGTAAAGGAGGAGATTGCGAATGATTCGAAAATTGATGCAGTCGATTCGGGAATTCAAACTGTTTTCCCTGCTGTCACCGCTGTTTGTGGTGCTGGAAGTCGTCATGGAAGTGGTGATTCCCATTCTCATGGCGAAGCTGATCGACGACGGCATTGACGGCAGCGGCGGCATGGACGCGGTGATGCACTATGGCTGGATCTTGCTGGTGTGCTGTGTGCTCTCCCTGATTTTCGGGGCACTGGCGGGGCATTTTGCGGCATTTGCCTCTGCCGGTTTTGCACGGAATCTGCGGCACGATATGTTCTACCGCGTACAGGGCTACTCGTTTTCCAATATCGATAAGTTTTCAGCCGCCAGCCTTGTCACCCGTATGACCACCGACGTGACCAACGTGCAGAACGCCTATCAGATGTTAATTCGTGTGGCACTGCGTTCGCCGGTGATGCTGATCTTCTCCATGGCAATGGCGTTTCACCTGAGTGCGAAACTGGCTCTGATCTATCTGGCAGCCATTCCGGTGCTGGGTGTGGGGCTGTACTTCATTATGACACGGGTGCACCCCATTTTTGAACGGGTGTTCAAAACCTATGACAAGCTGAACAACGTGACACAGGAGAACCTGCACGGGATTCGCGTGGTGAAATCCTTTGTGCGGGAAGAACACGAGATCCAGAAGTTTTCCGGCATTTCGGAGAACATTTATCAGGACTTTTCCAGGGCAGAAAAGCGGCTGGCATTTAACATGCCGCTGATGCAGTTCTGCATGTACGTCTGTCTGATTCTGGTATCGTGGTTCGGTGCCAGAATGATCGTCAGCCGGACACTGACCACTGGCGAACTGATGAGCCTGATGACCTATGCCATTCAGATTCTGTCCAGCCTGATGATGCTGTCTATGGTGTTCGTTATGATCACCATGTCCCGTGCCTCCTGCGAGCGTATTGTGGAAGTGCTGGACGAGGAGAGTGACATTACCAGTCCGGCAGATGCCGTGACCGCGGTGCCGGACGGCAGCGTGGACTTCAACCATGTCAGCTTCAGCTACAGCAAGCGGGAAGATAAATGCTGTCTGGAAGACGTGGATCTGCACATTCCGGCTGGCATGACCGTAGGCATTCTGGGCGGAACCGGCAGTGCCAAGAGTTCGCTGGTGCAGCTGATTCCCCGTCTGTATGATGCCACAGTGGGCACAGTGCAGGTAGGCGGTATCGACGTTCGCCGGTATGACGTGGAAACGCTCCGGCAGGAAGTGGCAATGGTGCTGCAAAAGAACGTGCTGTTTTCCGGCACGATCAAGGAGAATCTCCGCTGGGGTGATCCTGATGCCACCGACGAGGAAATGGAACGTGTCTGCCGGCTTGCCCATGCAGACGAATTTATCCAGACCTTTCCGGAGGGGTACGACACCTATATTGAACAGGGCGGTTCCAATGTTTCCGGCGGACAGAAACAGCGGCTTTGCATTGCACGGGCACTGCTGAAAAAGCCGAAGATCCTGATTCTGGACGACTCCACCAGTGCCGTGGACACCCACACGGACGCTTGTATCCGGCAGGCACTGCGGGACGAAATCCCCGATACCACTAAGATTATCATTGCCCAGCGTGTTACTTCTCTGATGGACGCGGACCAGATCATTGTGCTGGACGAGGGCAGGATGGACGGTATCGGTACCCATGAGGAGCTCCTGAAAAATAACGCCATTTATCGGGAAGTATATGAATCACAGCAGAAAGGAAGTGTGCCGCAATGAGTGAAAGACGACAGGGACCGCCGCCCCGCGGTGTGATGGTGCCGGGAGCAGCTAAGGGTGCCGGAAAAAGCTTCGTCCGGCTGCTCTCGTATATGAAACGGTACTGGATGCAGCTGATACTGGTGTTTGTCTGCATTCTGGTCAGTGCTGTGGCAGGCGTGGCAGGTTCTACGTTTCTGCAAACGCTGATCGATGACTATATTTCTCCCATGCTGCTGAACGGCAGCCGTGACTTTTCCGGACTGGCAGGGGCACTGGCAAAGCTGGGCGTGCTGTATGCCGCCGGCATTCTGGGTACGCTGTTCTATAACCGGCTCATGGTCGTTGTGGCACAGGGCATTCTGAAAACCATTCGGGACGAGATGTTCTCCCATATGCAGACGCTGCCCATTCGCTTTTTCGACACCCACGCCAGCGGCGATGTAATGAGCCTGTACACCAATGATACCGATACGCTCCGGCAGATGCTGGCACAGAGTATCCCGCAGATCTTTTCTTCGATCGTCACAGTCATTGCAGTGTTCGTGGCAATGGTGCGGCTGAGTATCTGGCTGACGCTGTTTGTGCTGGCGTTTGTGGCATTGATGATGCTTGTTACCAAGTTTGTAGGCGGCAAAAGCGGTGCTTTCTTTGTGAAGCAGCAGAACTCCATTGGTGCGGTAAACGGCTATATCGAGGAAATGATTCACGGACAGAAAGTCATCAAGGTGTTCTGCCACGAGGAACAGACCAAGGCGGACTTCGACAAGCACAACGACGAATTGTTCCAGAACGCCGCATGGGCGAACAGCTTCGCCAATATCCTTATGCCGATCATGAACAATCTGGGCTATGTCCAGTATGTGCTGCTGGCAATGCTGGGCGGTGCACTGGCGTTCCACGGCGTAGGCGGTCTGACACTGGGTGCAATTGCCGCGTTCCTGCAATTGAGCCGCAGCTTCACCATGCCGATCAGCCAGATCTCCCAGCAGGCCAGTGCGATCGTCATGGCACTGGCAGGAGCAGGACGCATCTTCGAACTGCTGGACGAGGAGCCGGAAACCGATGAGGGCTATGCCACGCTGGTCAATGCCGAGGAGCAGGACGGCGTGCTGACAGAAACCGACCACCGCACCGGCGTGTGGGCGTGGAAGCACCCTCACGGGGACGGCACGGTCACCTATACCCGTATGGCAGGGGACGTGCAGTTCTTTGACGTGGACTTCGGTTATGTGCCGGAAAAAATCGTGCTGCATGATGTGAGCCTGTACGCCAAGCCCGGCGAAAAGGTGGCGTTTGTCGGGGCAACCGGTGCCGGAAAGACCACGATCACGAACCTGATCAACCGGTTCTACGATCTGGCAGACGGCAAGATTCGCTACGACGGCATCAACATCAACAAAATCAAAAAGGCAGACCTGCGGCGTTCGCTGGGTATCGTATTGCAGGACGTAAATCTGTTTACCGGTACGGTCATGGACAATATCCGGTACGGCAGACTGGACGCGACAGATGAAGAATGCATCGCGGCGGCAAAGCGTGCCAACGCCCATCACTTTATCATGCTGCTGCCGGACGGCTATCAGACGGTATTGTCCGGTGACGGCTCCGGCTTGTCACAGGGACAGCGGCAGCTGCTCTCCATTGCCAGAGCCGCCGTTGCAGACCCGCCGGTCATGATTCTGGACGAGGCGACATCTTCCATTGACACCCGCACGGAACGCATTGTACAGGCAGGTATGGATGCTCTGATGCACGGCAGAACCGTGTTTGTTATCGCCCACCGGCTGTCTACCATTCAGAATTCCGATGTGATCATGGTATTGGATCACGGTAGAATTATCGAACGGGGCAGTCATGAAAAACTCATGGCGGAAAAGGGCAGATACTACTTGCTGTACACGGGCATGCAGCAAAATGCGTAAGGCAATACCGCACAATCTTTGTGCGATATTGCCCTAAAACTTCTCAATCAAGAAAAACCGGACTGTGTGGTGCAGTCCGGTTTTTTTGTTGTTTCCTTAAAGTGTGTCCGGTGTCGTTATTCCGCTGTATCAGCTGCCGGCAGGTCGGACGCGTTGCCGCTGACTTCTACCTCTACTTCGCCGTCGGCAACATCGCCGTCAGCCTGAATCTCTACAGAATTGCTGTTCTCCTGATAGGTGTATTCGTTGCCGTTTTCGTCTTTGATTTTGTAGGTAAGCTGGCTGTCGTCCTGGCTGACCAGTTCCACATCATAGTCCTGCTTCTCGCCGTTGAGGTAAATGGAAAGCTTCGAGAACAGTTCTCCGCCGGTGGCGGCATTTGCGGTAATCAGGGACACGGCTCCCACAGCCACGGCAGCGGCGGCAAAGATCAGAGGGCGGATACGGTGGAATGTCATTTTCGGTTTCATAGCGATTTCCTCACTTTCTACAGGTTCGTCCAGCTTTTGCAGCACACGCTTTTGTACGCGTTCGGCACGCTGGGGGTCTTCGTCAGGCTGGAATGGCGGTAAGTCTTTCAGCCAGTTGGTTTCATTCGACATGGTCAAAACCCCTTTCTGTCATCAGCTTCCGGAGTTTCCCTCTGCTGCGGTGCAGCCGGAGCCGTACCGCGGCATCTGTCATGTGATATGCCTTTGCAAGTGCAGAGGTTTTTTCTCCATAGAAATAAAACCGTATCATCAGAGAACGATCCGGTTCGCACAGGCTGTCCAGTGCACGGAGAAGACAGGCGATCATCTCCACCATTTCTGCATCGCCGCAGAGATCTTTGGCATCGGACAGTGTGAGATCTTCGTAGGACTGCCGCACCGGCGGCTGTTTTCCCAGCATGCGAAAGCGGTTTTTCACACCATTTCGTGCGATCGCCGCCAGATACGGGGCAAGTTCGCTGCCGTCCCGCAGACGGTTCCGGTTGTTCCACAGCCGCAGGAACACATCTGCTGTCAGTTCCTCCAAGTCCTCCTGCGGCAGGGTGCCGTGGGAAAAGTTTCGGAGAATGGTATAGACATAGCCGGTGTATTTTCTGATGATCTCGCAGAGTGCGGTTTCGTCGTCCTGTTTCAGGCGGCGAATCCAATCGGTTTCCATGTTATCACCTCGTTTTTGAACGTTCACTGATATATACACCGGTTTTCAGAAAATGTTTCAGGTGTGCAGAAAATAATAAAGACAGCACCAGATCTGGTACTGTCTCTTTATTCAGTGTTTCCGTAAATGATAAATGTTCTCTTAACCGTTCCGGCGGGTCGCTGCATCGTCAAACTGGCGGATTCGCAGGTGGATCCCTAGTCGGTCTGCCAGCTGCTGTGCAGCTTCCAGTTCCGGCTTCGGCAGAATGTCCACCACGCTGAACATCACCTGCGGCACGTACTGCTTGCAGTCCAGTGCGAACTGCTGCATTGCCGGATAGGCTGCCGCACCGTATTTCGGACGTGTGACTTTCAGGTATTCCGCTTCTGTGCCGGCGTTCAGGCTGACGGATACAATGTCCACCAGTCCTTTCAGGTCTGCTGCTGTCTTTCTGCCGTGGATCAGGTCAGACAGTCCGTTGGTGTTGATGCGAATGGTCTTGACACCGCGGGCTTTCAGCAGCTTTGCGGTTTCGCACAGGGTTTCCAGCCGTTCGGTAGGTTCGCCGAAGCCGCAGAATACCACTTCCTGATAATGGGACAAATCCTCTTTGTCCAGTGCTGCCCGAATCTCCTCCATAGACGGTTCATGATCCAGCCACAGCGGGTCGGAACCGTATGCCCCGTCACACATGGTGCGGATACAAAACGTACAGGCACAGGGACAGCGGTTGGTAATATTCAGATAGAGATTTTTGCCTACTGCATAGGCGATGGTCATTGCTTTCTGCATGAAAAATCACTCCTATTTATGATACTTGGTTCCGGATAAGATCTGATAGCTCCGATAGATTTGTTCCAGCAGCATCACTCGTGCCAGCTGGTGGGGGAACGTCATGGCGGACATGGACAGCCGCAAATTTGCCCGCTGCTTCACCGCATCAGCCAGTCCGTAGGAACTGCCGATCAGAAATGTGACGGCACCGTTCTCGCCGCCCTGTGCCGCCTGTTCCAGCTTCTTCGCCAGTCCGGTGCTGTCCAGCTGTTTGCCCTCGATGCACATGGCAATGCAAAAGCCCTTGGCACGTTTCAGCAGTTCTGCTCCCTCTTTTTCCAGAGCCGCCGCAATTTCCTTTTCCGAGGGGTTCTGGGGTAGGGAAACCGGCTCCAGTTCTGTCACCTGCAACTGGCAGAAACGGGACAGCCGCTTTTCGTATTCTTTGCAGGCTTCCCGCAGGTAGCTTTCCTTGCACTTTCCCAGTGCTATGATTTGTATCGTCTGCATCAGAAGATCACCGCCTGTTTCAATCCTTCCGGCGAGGACACCTGCAACAGGAAGTCCTGATTTCGCCGCATGCCCTGTTCCTGCAAATGCTCCAGCACCGTCTGCTGTGCCAGCGGCATGGTGTTGTTATTTTCGCTGAGATGCCCCAGAATCAGTCGTGTGGTGCCATGTGCAATGAGAGCCTCTGCCATACCGGCACTGTCCCCGTTGGAGAGATGCCCGTACTTTCCGCGAATGCGTTCCTGTAGCATTTCCGGATAGGGACCGTTTCGCAGCATGTTCGGATCGTAGTTTGCCTCCAGAAGCACCAGATCGGCTCCGTATACGCCCTTTTTCACTTCCGGTGTCACACAGCCCAGATCAGTGCACACGGCACAGGTCTGCCCGTCTGACAGTTCAAAGCGATAGCCGCAGCTGCCGGGGGAGTCGTGCATGGTGGCAAACGCAGTTACGGCTACGGTGTCGGTATGTATGGTTTCCGCAGGAAGAATCTCCCGCAGGTCGGCGTTCTGGGGAAATTTGTCCAGCACCCGCAGCTGTGCCAGCGTTTCTGCCGTTCCGTAAACCGGTACGGGGTGCTGGTTCAGAAATACCCGCAGCCCCTTGATGTGGTCGGTGTGGGTGTGGGTGATACAGATTCCCTGCACGGCTTCGGCAGAGAGCCCGTGAGCCTCCAGCGACTGCACCAGTTTACGGCAAGTGGCTCCGGCATCGACCAGCATGCCGCCGGCAGGGCTGCCGATAAAGGAGGCGTTGCCCTTACTGGAACTGAACAGAGAATAAAATTTCGACAAGATCAGATCTCCTCTTTTCCACAAGAAAAGCCGCCAACGAAGCTGACGGCTTTTTGCATTTGAATGATGTTTTGGCTTAGAGTGCTTCTTTCAGCTTCGCTGGTATTGCCGGATCGGAAACCTTCTGAATATCTGCACCGATCTGCCGCAGCTTTGCGTCCAGATTGGCGTATCCGCGTTCGATGTGATAGATGTCCTCGATCTCGGTCACGCCGTGTGCAGCCAGTCCTGCCACGATCAGGGCAGCTCCTGCACGGAGATCACAGGCTTTCACCGGTGCTCCGGTAAGCTTACCGGTACCCTCTACTACGGCAACCTTGCCGTCCACGGAAATATCTGCACCCATGCGGCGGAGTTCGTCCACATAGCGGAACCGCTGTTCCCAGACACCTTCGGTGATGATGCTGGTACCCTCTGCCAGTGTCAGCAGGGTGGTGATCTGCGGCTGCATATCTGTGGGGAAGCCGGGATGCGGCATGGTCTTGACGTTGGTACGCACCAGCGGACCGTCTACCCATACCCGAACACTGTCGTCAAATTCCTCGATATTGACACCGATCTTCCGCATTTTGCTGGTGATCGGCTCCAGATGCTTCGGAATGACATTGGTCACCAGTACGTCGCCCTTGGTGGCAGCGGCAGCGATCATAAACGTGCCCGCTTCGATCTGATCCGGAATGACGGAATACACTGCACCGTGCAGTCGTTCTACGCCGCGGATCTTGATGACATCGGTACCTGCACCCATGATCTCTGCACCCATGGAGTTCAGGAAGTTTGCCAGATCGACGATGTGCGGTTCCTTGGCGGCGTTTTCAATGACAGTCAGACCCTTGGCACGGACTGCTGCCAGCATGGCATTCATCGTGGCACCAACGGAAACCACATCTAAGTAGATCTGATTGCCTGTCAGTTGGTCTGCCACCAGATCTACCATGCCGTGTTCAATATTGCACTTGGCACCCAGTGCCGCAAATGCTTTCAGATGCTGGTCAATGGGGCGGTCGCCCAACGGACAGCCGCCGGGCATGGAAACTCTCGCCTTGCCATAGCGTCCCAGCAGTGCACCCAGAAAATAATACGATGCACGCATTTTTCGTGCACTCTCATAGGGTACACAATAATTGGTCAGACCTGCCGCTGAAATGCGGACGGTGGTCTTGGTCAGATACTCTACGGTTGCACCCATTTCGCTCATGATCTGCAGGCTGATGGATACATCACTGATGTCCGGAACATTTTCCAGAACACAAGGCTCATCAGAGAGCAGCACGGCAGGGATCAGTGCGACTGCTGCATTCTTTGCTCCGCTGACTTCTATTTCGCCGGTGAGCCGATGCCCACCGTGAATGACAAATTTATCCAATTTCGTCTCTCCTTTTTTCTGTGCCACCCAATTGTCCATTGCTGTGATGACATCGGGAAAGGAACCGGTATCACCCAGATACGGCGGCACATCAGGGACATTCCCGCAGCAGCTTGTCGCAGGTCGTCCCCGTTCCACGATTTCGTGCGGCACGTGTCATTGGCATGCAGGCATGCCGCACTGTTTCCGGCAGTGAAAACTGCTGCCGGTTGACTTCCATTTCCGGAGCGATTCTCCGGTGAGCATACAAACATAGTTTGCATGCTATCTTCTTCATTATACACGAATTCTGATACTTTGTAAAGTAAAAACCAAACTTTTTTCGCGTTATTTGGAAGTATCGACGGAAATATTCTCCCGTGTGAAAACTGGTTTGTATGGAATCCATAAGGGAAAATATGTATTTTTCAAAAACGAAAGATTTCCCGTCATTTTTTTGTGTTTTCGGCGGTGTCTGCAAATTCACCATAGGTGCCGATCTCAATGGTCTGGATGCGGATTTCATCTTCCGGCGGGGTGTAGCCGCCCTCCGTAGCGGCAGGCTGGGTCGCTGCTTCTGTGATCTTGTCAATGGTATCGAAGCTTTCGTCCCCGTAAGCCTGTGCAAAGACAGTCATCTGCTGGGAGTAGTTCGGCACGCCGCCGCGTTCCAGAAATGCATCGTTGATTTTTTCTGCATTTTCGGAAACCGACTGCAACTCCTCTTTGGTGGAATCATCGAAAACGATAGAATTGCACACTACAAAGCGGGTACCGCAGTAGGAGGTCATTCTGCCGGTGAAGCGGTCTAAAATGTTGCCCTCCTTGGAGGTCGTCGGCACGCAGAATGCCCCGCGGAACGGCCAGAGGTCGCCGCTGGTTTCCCGTTCTACTTTTTCATAGGTGCCGTCTGCATCGCTGTCCAGCGAGCCGTCTGCATTGGGGCTGCCTGCTTCGAAGTATACACCCTTTTCCACCGAGAACACATAGGTGTCGTCATAGTAGCCGGATTCTGCCAGTTCGGTGAACTGCTTTACATACGCCGGTGCCTGTTCCGGAAACAGTTCTGCCACGATCGTGCCGGCGGTGGTAGTGATCTTCATGGCAGGAGCGTCTGATTCCGGTTCGTCCAACTGGATCAGCTGCACCTTGCTCATGTCCACAAACGCCTTGCTCTGCTGCTCCAGATAGTTGGTGCAGGCGAACACGCCCATGCAGATCAGCGTCATCACAACCAGCAGAATAAAAATTCGGGTAATGGTCTTTTTATGGTTTTTGAGTGCCATAGCTTTCCTTTCCGGAGTGGATTCTCACGCAGTTACGCGTCGATCTTGGTGATTTCAGTGCCCTGTCTGGTTTCCCGTACTGCATAGCCCAGTGCAGCGATCTTGTCCCGCAGACGGTCTGCTTCGGCGAAGTCCTTTGCCTTGCGGGCAGCCTGCCGCTGTTCAACCAGTGCGGTGACTTCTGCCGGAATTGTATCAGCCTGTTTCCGGTTGTACAGCAAGCCCATGACACCAGTCAGCTCGTCAAACAGCTTTGCACCGGCTTCCAGCTGCTCCTTGGAGGTGGAAGCATCTGCACTCATGCGGTTCAGGTCGCGTACCAGTTCAAAGATCGCAGTCATGCCGTCTGCGGTGTTGAGGTCGTCGTCCATTGCAGTGATGAACTGTTCTTTCCGCTTGGCGAAAGTTTTCGTTGCTTCAGCGGAGATCTCGCCGGACTTTGCCGCAGCAATGGCACGATCCAGTGTGTCGCGGCAGACATAGAGCCGTTCCAGAGATGCCTTGCAGGCGTCCAGCAGTTCCTTGCAGTAGTTGATGGGGCTGCGGTAGTGTGCCTGCACCATCATGTAGCGAATGACTTCATAGCCGTACTGCTCTGCCACTTCCCGCACGGTGAAGAAATTGCCCAGCGACTTGGACATTTTCTTGTTGTCGATGTTGATATAGCCGTTGTGCATCCAGTAGTGGGCAAATGGCTTGCCGTTGGCAGCTTCACTCTGTGCGATTTCGTTTTCATGGTGGGGAAAGATCAGATCCTGACCGCCGCAGTGGAGGTCAAAGGTTTCACCCAGATAATGGCAGGACATGGCAGAGCACTCAATGTGCCAGCCCGGTCTGCCCTTGCCCCACGGCGATTCCCAGTAGGGTTCGCCCGGCTTGGCAGCTTTCCACACGGCGAAATCCAGCGGTTCTTCCTTGCCGTCGTTGATGTCGATGCGGGCACCAGCCTGCAATTCTTCAATAGGCTGACCGGACAGCTTGCCATATTCCGGAAAAGAGGAAGTGCGGAAGTAAACATCTCCGTTGGCAGCGGCATAGGCATGACCGGAGTCTACCAGCTTTTTTACAATGTCGATGATGAGATCCATGCAGCTGGTGACGGTGGGGTGTACATCAGCGTCCATGACGTTCAGCCCGTGGGCATCGGTCTTGTACTCGGCAATATACCGCTTGGCAATTTCTGCCGCAGTGGTGCCTTCTTCGTTTGCCTTTTTGATGATCTTGTCGTCTACATCGGTGAAGTTCTGCACATAGGTGACCGTGTAGCCGCGGTACTTCAGATACCGCCGCAGCACATCGAATGCACAGATCGGGCGGGCATTGCCGATGTGGATATAGTTGTAGACGGTAGGACCGCAGGCATAGATGCCCATGTGCCCTGCTGTCATGGGGACGAGTTCTTCTTTTTTTCGTGTCAGCGTGTTATAGATCTGCATGACCGTTCTGCTCCTTTATACTATTATATAATATATGCACATTATGTAGGAACGGCAGTGCCGTTCCGGTTTGGCTTATCCAAACAAAAATTGTTGAAAATCTCCCATAGACGGGAAAATTTTTGCCGCAAGCTGTTCCATTTCCGGTGTGGGCGGCAGCAGGTCGGGAATCATGATCGCCTGCATGCCGGCTGCGGCGGCGGAGCGAATCCCGTTGTAGGAATCCTCCACCGCATAAGCCTCTGCCGGCAGTACGCCCAGTTCCCGACAGGCAGTCTGGTAAATCTCCGGATTCGGCTTGCTGTGCTGCACCATGTCGCCGCCGATGATTTGATCGAACATCTGTTCCAAGCCGAAATGCCGCATCTCTTTCCGAACTATCACTGCCCGTGTGGAGGAGGCAATGCCGGTTTTCCAGCCGTGGGCACGGAGTGCCGTCAGCATTTCCCGCACACCGGATTTCAGTTCCAGCCTGCCGGCTTCCACGTTCTCCCAGTACTTTGCGGACATCTCCGCCTTGTATGTGTCGTAGGGAAAATCGGCTCCGTATTTCTCCAGAAACATCTGTCGGGCCATGTCGGCATTGCTGCCCAGACACCGGTGGCAGATCTCCTGTATTTCCGGAATTCCGTGGAGTTTCGCCGTCTGTTCCCAGCACTGAAGCACCAACGCTTCGGAGTCAAACAGCACGCCGTCCATATCAAATACCACACACTGCATGGATCATTCCTCCGTTTTCTCCGTCTGTTCCTGTTTTTCCAGCTTAGACATCTCCGTCCGCAGACAGGTCACTGCGGATTTCAGCATGGTGATGTCCTCCATGGTCAGATCCGGAATGTGGATCTGATCCAGATCCTGCTGCTGAACTTTTTGTCCTGCCATGCGGGCGATTCTCGCCGGAACGCCTACGGCGGTACAGTTATCAGGAATGTCTTTCAGGACAACGGCGTTGGCAGCCACCTTGACATTGTTGCCGATGTTGATCGGCCCCAGCACCTTGGCACCTGCACCCACCATGACGTTGTCGCCCAGTGTGGGGTGCCGTTTGCCCTTGTCTTTGCCGGTGCCGCCCAGTGTGACACCCTGATACAGCAGACAGTTGTCACCGATCACGGTGGTTTCCCCGATCACGACACCCATGCCGTGGTCGATGAACAGCCCTTTTCCGATCTGTGCACCGGGGTGAATCTCGATGCCGGTCTTGTGCCGTGCCCGCTGGGATATGATGCGGGCAATGGTGAACCATTTATGCTGATAGAACCAGTGGGCACGCCGGTAGCTGCGGACTGCTTTCAGACCAGAATAGGTCAGCAGAATCTCCAGACTGCTGCGTGCGGCAGGGTCCTTCTCTTTGACAATGGCAATATCTTCCCGAAGCTGTCGAAACATCTTCCCATGTCACCTCCTAAAATTGTCGGTACTTGCAGGGGTAAAAAAACGCCTCTGCAAGTGCGTTTTTCATACACTTCCAGAGGCGGAAAAAATATTCCACGGTTCCACTCTGATTTCTCACTCAACGGGATTTTTCTATAGAGAAAATCCCTTGGAACTGGTTTTCTATTACGCAATTACGCAAAAAATCAGTTCCCATGCCGATAACGGGGCAGGCCGGACACGGATACTTCGGGCGATCTTACACAGAAACCGCCGTTCCCCATGCCAACGGGGAATACGAAAAATTCGGATTCCCGTCGCAGTTGCACTTCCCTCCGGTGCGGGACATTGTTTCACCGACCCAATGCTCTCTGCACACCGCTGCCGGAGATACTCTCACTGCTGCGTTGTTTTTATCATCTGCCTGTATGCACAAATCATACTGTGCAATAGGATTTCCTTATTATTATATGCGATTTCACTGGTTTTGTCAATGAATTTTTTGTTGCAGAAGGATTTTCTCTGTGTGGATTACTTCGCCAGTACCTCGCTCCACGACTTGTCAAGTCCTGCCCCGTGGAGTGCCACGTAGTACAGCAGGTAGTAGATGTCGGTAGAATCCACTGCCCCGTTGCAGTCTATGTCTGCGGCAGCGATCTGCTGTATTTCCAGCCCGCTGTCATTGCCTACCGCAATATTTGCCACGTGGAACAGGGCATAGTAGATGTCCGTGGAATCAATGCTGCCGCTGTTGTCCACATCACCCAGCAGGGTGTCAGGATTGTTCAGGTCAGCAAAGGCGATGCTGTATTTTTCGGCGTATCTCTGGGCAGTGGAGTCGGCATATCCCCGAATGGTCAGCCCGCTGCATTCTCGGAATATAGATTCTCCCATGCTGGTCACACTTGCGGGGACGGTGATGCGGGTTAGATTGGAGCAGGAAGCAAACGCCCAGTTTTCTATTTTTGTCAGGCTGTCCGGCAGACACAGACCGGTCAGTCCGGTGCATGCGGCAAAGGCGTTGCTTTTGATCGTGGTCACGCCTTGGGGAATGGTGAGCGTGGTCAGGCTGGAGCACTGATAGAAAGATGCCACTTCAATGGTGGTAATACTTTTCGGCAGTACGACACGGAGCAGCCCCTTGCAGCCGGAAAAGGCAGAGGAACCAATGCGTGTCACGCTGTCGGGTATGGTGACGCTGGTCATTTGTGTAGAGCAGGCGGTTGCGAGTCCCAAGTCGGAAGAAAAGGCATAGTTGGCAATACTGGTCACCCCGTCAGGTATGACAACATCTCCGGTGCAGGTCTGTCCGTCGATAACAATATGATTGACAATTACCAGTGGATTTTCCGCCTGTCGTGCTTTCAGCCACGGGGTATAGGAAAACGCCTCTTTGCCAATATAGGTGATGCTTTCCGGAATGGTAATATCAGTCAGATTAGAACACCGCCGAAAGGCTGCATTTTCGATACTGGTTACAGGGCAGCCGTCGATCTCCGCCGGAATTTCCACAGCAGTTACCGTTTTGTCGCAGTCGGTAATGGTGATTTCTCCGCTGCTGTTGACAGAATAGGTCAAATCTTCATAAGTGCCGGAAGCTGCACTTGCTGACAACACCGGTTCAGCAGTTTGCAGCAGGTTTTGGAATCCGGATACTTGGGCAAAGCTCAGACAACATGCACTGGCAGCCGTTGCTGCCAGAACTTTTTTCCATAATTTCATGTGTATTCTCCATTTCTTTTTGCGTTTTAGGACACTGCATATTGACGTTTTGCAGTGTTCTCATTATAGCATGAAGCAAAAGGAAAGTCAATGGATTCCGCAGTGCTGTCCATACAAAAAACCGGCTCCTGTATCTACAGAAACCGGTTTCGGAAATATTGTGGTTTGTTAGCACTGTCCCTGCGGCGGCAGTGTTCCGCCGGACGGGGCAGCTTTCTCCGTGGCATCATTTCGCCATGCAATCAGACCGATTGCAATTGCCGCAGGAATTACCACCAGCAGGGTAGCAGTGATGAAGTTCAGCGGGATCCAGCCGAGGAGATAGTCCCCACCGAACGTGGAAAAGCTGTTGACAGCAAAGTGCATCAGCATGGAGAATACCACTGAGCGATAGCGGTGAGCGACCCAGCCCAGCACCAGTCCGCCGAAGAATGCATACACGCCCTGTACCCAGTTCATGTGTATCACGCCGAACAGAAACGCCTGCAGCAGATTGGCTGCCCAGAACCGCCCGAATGCTTTTTCCGCATATTTCATGGTCAGTCCGCGGAAAACCAGTTCCTCTCCAATGGGAGCAAGGCAGACAGTGGCAAAGATGACCAGACCATTGGTGCCGATGCCGGAACGCTCCATCATTTCGTAGGTGTCCTCGACCATTTGCGGGAACAGCAGGCTTTCGATGCCGGAGGTGCCGCTGCTGAAAACAGACATGAGAATGCCCAGTCCCAGTGCCATGAGAATCGGCTCCGGTTTCAGCTTCTGTGTGGTTTCTCGTATGGCGGGGCGTGGTTTCCGGAAGCTGAACCGATACCAGAACGCAAAGACGATGGCTGCCAGCAGGTGCGACAGTGCCGTGGCGGTCGGAACGCTGCTATAGACGATGCTTTCATAATACGGCAGGACTGCCTGCATGTTGCCGTCAGTACGGCAGAGGGCAACGAAAATCATGAGGAAGATCATCACAAAAGAAGCAAAGATCTGTATGGCGAAAAAACTCAGCATTGGCAGCAGGGAAAAGAAAAAGTTTGCCACACGTCCTGCCCCCTGCTTGGGCGGCTGTGCCGGCGGGAAATAGGGCTGCTGCTGATAGGAGTAGCCGTTTTGTGGCTGTCTGTAAGGCTGCTGCTGGTAGGGGTAGCCGTTTTGTGGCTGTCCGTAAGGCTGCTGCTGGTAGGGGTAGCCGTTTTGTGGCTGCCCGTAAGGCTGCTGCTGGTAGGAGTAGCCGTTCTGTGGCTGTCCGTAAGGCTGCTGCTGATAGGGGTAGCCGTTTTGCGGCTGTCCATAAGGCTGCTGGTAGGGGTAGCCATTTTGCGGTGGTTGATTTGGTTGCTGCGGAGTGTTATTGTTTTGTGGTTGTGTCTGTGGATCCATGATGCGTCCTTTCTCTGTTGTGGTGGTTGTTTTTATCTGTATTGTAGCATATTCACAGCGGTTCGTCAAGGTAAAATCAAAAATGGAAATTTTTGAAAAGTGGATTGACTTTTTTAAGCATATGTGCTATAATAAAAATGCAGATGTTTTGCAATGGAATAGAAACGGAGGAATGAAAATGAAGTTATGGAAAAAAGTGCTCGCAGCGGTTACAGCCGGCATGCTCTGTCTGGGCTGTGCAGGCGTATCCGGCTTGCAGGGTGTGCTGGGAAGTGTCAGTGCGGTGCTGCCGGTGTGTGCAGCGGAAAATGATACTGCGTACACAGTGACAGTTCCGGTGGGAACAAGAACAACGCAGCTGACCTATGCTGTCAATGCCGAGGACACTGTGGAAATTACAGATTGTGAAAATGATGCGGCAGGGGACTTGGAAATTCCGGCAGAGATTGACGGGAAAACGGTGACGAGTATCGGAGATAGTGCTTTTTTTGGCTGCACGAGTTTGACGAGTGTCATCATTCCGAATGGTGTGGCAAATATCGGAGATAGTGCTTTTGGTAATTGCGAAAAACTGGAAAACATTACAATTCCGAGTAGTGTGACGAACATTGGTGATAGAAGTTTCGCAGGTTGCGAGAATCTGACAAGTGTCATCATTCCGAATAGTGTAGCAAATATCGGATATAGTGTTTTTGATGGTTGTACGAGTTTGGCAGAGATTACAATTCCAAGCAGTGTGACCAGCATTGGCGGAAATGCTTTTGTGAATACGCCTTGGCTGGCTGCAAGACAGGAAGAAAATCCTCTGGTAATTGTAAACGGTATTTTGCTGGACGGAACGACTTGTACTGATGAAGAAATTGTCATACCGAATGATGTAACAAGTATTTGTGGTTTTGCTTTTTGGGAAAATCATATGACGAGCGTTGTGATTCCGGATAGTGTCACCAGTATTGGCAGTTATGCTTTTTCTGACTGTGGAAATTTGAAAAATATCACAATTCCGGATTCGGTTACATTTTTTGGAGAGTCAGTCTTTACGAATACTGCATGGGTAACGTATCGATATGATGAAAATCCGCTTGTGATCATCAACCATATTTTAGTTGATGTGGATCGTGACCAGTGTTCCGGCAAGGTGACAATTCCAGATGGGGTAACCAGCATCGCAGGAGGTGCTTTTGCGTACTGTAATCAAATGACAGAAATTTCTATTCCGGACAGTGTGAACAGTATTGGCTCATTTGCGTTTAATGGCTGTATGACTTTGAAAGAAATTGCGATTCCGGAGGGTGTAACCAGTATTGACGAAGCAACTTTTTATGGCTGTTATAGTTTGACCAGCATCTCTATTCCAAAAAGTGTAACCTTTATAGGAGAAGTTGTTTTTTGCAATTGTATGAACTTGTCAGACGTTTACTATGCGGGAACGCCGGAACAGTGGAATGCAATTGCAATCACCGGCGGCAATTCCACTGATAATTATGACAATTACTTCTTAGTAACTGCTGCGATTCATTTTGCTGACGGCACTGTGACAAAGCCTGCCGATGTAGTTGCCGGCGACATTGACAAGAATGGTGATGTTGATTCCACCGACATCTACTATGTTTTGTACTATGTGGCAAACATTGCTGTAGGCAATGACGGTGAATTGAGTGCCAAGCAGATCGCTGCCGCAGATGTGGACGGCAATGGCACGGTAGATTCCACGGACATCTACTACATGCTCTATTACGTGGCACTTCACGGAGCCGGCATGCAGAAATCGTGGGAAGAAATTCTGGCAAAGTGATTCTTTTATAAGCATATCCGCAATTAAAAACCCGACCTCTGCATATGGCTGCAGAAGTCGGGTTTTGTCTTACACTGTTTTGTATAGCACTGCCTTTCGGAAACACTGCATAAAGCCCGCCTGACGGCTTTATTCAGTGTTTCCTTTACTTCTCCGAAATGCCCTTTACCCACCGCAGGATCTCAGCCTCCGGTGTGACCAGACGGTCTTCGTTGAATCGAATATTCAGCCCTGCCTTTACCGTGGCTGTGGGGCAGGCTTCGGCAATGTCGGCAAATGTGTGCCCCAGCCAGCCGCCGTTCGTGGCAAATGGATAGATCACTTTGCCGGAAAAGTCACTGCTCTGGAGCAGTGTCCGCATTGCTGGTGCGTAGGTGTACCACCAGACCGGCGTGCCCAGTATCACAGTATCGTAATTTTTCAGGTCTGCGGAAACAGGTTTCAGCTTCGGCGTAAAACCGCTGTTGACTTCCCGCTGTCCTTGATCGACCACGTCGTTGTAGCTGCCGGTGTAGGGTGTTGCGATTTCGATTTCGCAGAGGTCACCGCCGGTTTCCTGCTGTACCAGCTTGGCGATCTGGCGGGTGTTGCCGCCGTAGGAGTAAAGGCAATACCGCACAAAGAGCGTCTGGCGACTTTGCACGCCACCTGCTTGCAAAT
>OLPC01001368.1_pt1 | contig 21403 bp, 19 predicted proteins | sample 1672341 | NCBI WGS metagenome assembly OLPC01 (sample SAMEA3136673, study PRJEB25190) | human gut metagenome | reverse complement strand
ACCGGGATTAAGGGAATATATGACTGCGGGAGCGTCCCGCCATTCATGCTATTCTTGTGCTTGAAGTTTTGTCAAAGACTACACCTTGATTTCAACTTCAACACCGCAAGGCAATTCCAACTTCATCAAAGCGTCAACTGTCTTAGAAGTTGAGCTATAGATATCGATAAGACGCTTGTAAGAAGACACTTCAAACTGCTCGCGGCTCTTCTTGTTAACGAAGGTTGAGCGGTTGACAGTGATGATACGCTTGCGTGTTGGAAGGGGAATCGGACCGCTAACGATGGCGCCGGTGGCCTTCACGTTCTTGACGATCTTCTCAGCAGACTTTTCTACGAGAGTGTGATCGTAGCTCTTCAGCTTGATACGAATTTTCTGACTCATTTCTTTTATTGATTTATAACCGCCGTCGAGGGTTGAACGGGCTAAGAGTCATTCGTTAGCCCGCCGCCCCGTCGGCATTGATTGTTTAGGATATTTCTATTCTAAAAGTTTGGGAGGCGCAGAGAGAAGCATCCTGGCCGAAGCCAGCCTTCCGCCCTGCACTATCCTTGATAAGCAATTCGCCAGAGGCTGATCACTTAACGAGGTCTACGCGACCGTTAACTTCCTCAAGCACCTGCTTAGCGATTGAGTTGGAAACAGGAGCGTGGTGGTCATACTGCATAGAAGAAGTTGCACGACCAGAAGTGATGGTACGCAAAGCTGTTACGTAACCAAACATTTCTGACAATGGAACCATAGCCTTCACGATGCGAGCACCAGAACGACCGCTTTCCATGCCTTCAACCTGTCCACGACGCTTGTTCAAGTCACCGATAACGTCACCCATGTTCTCCTCAGGAGTAACAACCTCGAGCTTCATGATAGGCTCCATCAAGACAGGACCTGCCTGTGCGCAAGCGTTCTTGTAGGCCTGGAGAGCTGCGATTTCGAATGACAACTGGTCAGAGTCAACTGGGTGGAACGAACCGTCGAGCAGTTCAACCTTCAAGCTGTCGAGAGGATAGCCACCGAGCACACCGCTCTTCATGGCGTTCTCGAATCCCTTCTGTACTGATGGGATGAATTCCTTAGGAATGTTACCGCCAGTCACCTTATTAATGAACTGCAGACCGCCTTCCTTGAAGTCTTCGTCTACAGGACCAACGTTAACGATGATGTCGGCGAACTTACCACGACCACCCGACTGCTTCTTGTAAACCTCGCGGAGGTTGACAGTCTTGGTGATGGCTTCCTTATAGTTAACCTGAGGCTTACCCTGGTTACATTCAACCTTGAATTCGCGCTTCAAACGGTCGATGATGATGTCCAAGTGGAGCTCACCCATACCAGAGATAACCGTCTGACCTGTCTGCTCGTCGGTCTTAACGGTGAAGGTTGGGTCTTCTTCAGCCAACTTGGCCAAACCGTTAGAGAGCTTGTCGAGGTCCTTCTGAGTCTTAGGCTCAACTGCGATACCGATAACTGGATCAGGGAAGTCCATAGATTCCAATACGATTGGTGCGTCTTCGTCAGCCAAAGTGTCACCAGTGTGGATATCCTTGAAACCTACACCTGCACCGATATCACCAGCGCAGATTTCGTCAACTGGGTTCTGGTGGTTTGAGTGCATCTGGAACAAACGAGAAACGCGTTCCTTCTTGCCTGAACGTACGTTGTAGATATAAGAACCTGCAACAATCTTACCAGAATATACACGGAAGAAAGTCAAACGACCAACGTATGGGTCAGTGGCAATCTTAAATGCGAGGGCAGAAGTCTTTTCGTCTTCGCTTGGTTTGCGGTCTTCCTCTTCACCAGTCTCAGGATTCGTACCAACGATGTTTGGCGTGTCGAGAGGTGAAGGCAAGAACATACAAACGTAGTCGAGCAAAGTCTGAACACCCTTGTTCTTGAATGAAGAGCCCTGGGTCATCGGAACGATATCCATAGCGAGCGTACCCTTACGGATGGCAGCGATGAGTTCTTCTTCAGTGATTGAAGAAGGATCATCGAAGAACTTGTCCATCAAAGCCTCGTCGCATTCAGCAGCGGTTTCAACGAGCTTATCGCGCCATTCCTGAGCCTCAGCCTGGAGTTCAGCAGGAATTTCGTCAACCTCGTATTCAGCGCCCATGGTTTCATCGTGCCACAGGATGGCCTTCATCTTAATCAAGTCAATGATACCCTTGAACTTCTCTTCAGCACCGATAGGAATTGAGAGAACGCAAGGATGAGCACCGAGGACGTCCTTCATCTGGCGAACAACATCGAAGAAGTCGGCACCAGAGCGGTCCATCTTGTTGACATAAGCAATACGTGGAACGTTGTACTTGTCAGCCTGACGCCAAACGGTTTCAGACTGAGGTTCAACGCCACCAACGGCGCAATATGCAGCGACGGCACCATCGAGCACACGGAGTGAACGTTCAACCTCAGCGGTGAAGTCAACGTGTCCCGGGGTGTCAATCAAGTTAATCTTATACTGCTTGCCCTGCCAGTTCCAGAAAGTGGTGGTAGCGGCAGAAGTAATAGTAATACCGCGTTCCTGTTCCTGGGCCATCCAGTCCATGGTTGCACCACCATCGTGAACTTCACCGATTTTGTGCGTCTTACCCGTGTAGAACAAGATACGTTCAGAAGTTGTCGTCTTACCGGCATCGATGTGAGCCATAATACCGATATTACGAGTCAAATGTAAATCGTGCTTTGCCATTGTTTTATTGAATAAGCGATATTACTATGTTTAGAATCTGAAGTGTGCGAATGCACGGTTAGCTTCAGCCATGCGGTGCATGTCTTCCTTACGCTTGAAGGCACCACCTTGCTCGTTGAAAGCGTCCATGATTTCAGCAGCGAGCTTGTCGGCCATGGTCTTACCGCCACGCTTGCGGGCGAAGTTGATCATGTTCTTCATTGAAACAGACTCTTTGCGGTCGGGACGAATTTCAGTCGGCACCTGGAAAGTTGCACCACCAATACGACGGCTCTTAACTTCTACCTGAGGAGTGATCTTGTCGAGAGCGGCCTTCCAGATTTCGAGGGCTGACTTCTCCTGATCCTTCATCTTTTCGCCTACGATTTCGAGGGCCTTATAGAAGATTTCGTAAGAAATATTCTTCTTACCGTCATACATCAAGTGGTTAACGAACTTGGAAACTTTCTGGTCTCCGTAAACGGGATCCGGAAGGATCACACGCTTCTTTGGCTTTGCTTTTCTCATTTTCTTTTGTGAGTTGATTTGTTTTTAAATAGGGCTGCAATGTCAGTTCTTCAACTTCCCATCGGAATGTTTACTCAACCTCTTCTGCAAACCAACATTTTTAGGCTTCTAAAAGAATCGCTTTTGGATTCGCCTTAATAATTACTTCTTGGCAGCTTTAGGACGCTTAGCACCGTACTTAGAACGACGCTGTGTGCGGCTTGCTACACCAGCGGTATCGAGTGTACCGCGAACGATGTGGTAACGTACACCAGGGAGGTCCTTAACACGACCGCCACGCACGAGAACGATTGAGTGTTCCTGCAAGTTGTGGCCTTCTCCAGGGATGTAAGAGTTGACTTCCTTTGAGTTCGTCAAACGAACACGAGCCACCTTACGCATTGCTGAGTTAGGCTTCTTAGGGGTTGTCGTGTAAACACGGACGCATACGCCACGGCGCTGAGGGCATGAATCCAAAGCAGGAGACTTACTCTTGTCTGCTGCCACGCTTCTACCCTTTCTTACCAATTGTTGAATAGTAGGCATTTCGTTGATTTTTAATTTGTTATATATTATATTTTCTTTTCTTCTGAGTATTGTCGTAGGTGTACACTACACCTTTCGGCCTGCAAAGGTAGCAATTTCCCTTGGAACTGACAAGATTTCAAGAATCTAATTATCAACCTTTTCAAAACATTTTTCCAAGTTTTTGGTATCGGGGGTTTTGCAACGAGGGCAGACGCGACATGGTTCTTCCCGCCGAAACAGCAAAGGAGGGAGAGAAGGGAAAAAGGCCGCACTGTGTCTCACGACGGGCGCGGCCTTTAAAACGAGCAACAAGGTATGGGGTGGAAACTTGTGCTGAAAAACAATTGTATGCCTAACTATTGCGGAGGTTAAGCGGGTGGGTGAAGAACTTTTGCGATGGCGTTTAAGATAGACAATATCTATAAACATATAGACCGTTTCATTTGTCCGTCTATAAATAAATGTTCATCTTTGCACCGTAATCAATCACTCAAACAATATGGAAAGCAGAATACAAGAAGCTTCGGCGAAGAAAATATGTGGTACGCACAACTGCACGCAGGCCGTGGCCTGCACCTACGCCGACAAGACTGGCCTTGACGAGGAAACGGTCAAGAACATCGGCAACGGTTTCGGCGCAGGAATGGGAAATATGGAAGGGACGTGTGGCGCCATCGTCGGTGCCGGCATCGTCTACAGTTTGGCAACAAAAGACAAGGTCAAAGCCATGAAGGGGATGCGACAGATTATGGAGAAATTCCAGCAACGCAACGGGGCGACTCAATGCAAGCTGCTCAAAGGCATCGGGACAGGAAAGGTGTTGAGGGAATGCCCGCTCTGCGTGGCCGACGCCTCGGAGTTTCTTGAAGAACTTTTGGAAAAAGAATAACGATGGCAAAATACAAGGCTGAGAATGAACGCGACCGCTGCGTGGCATGCGGGGTTTGCGTGAAGGTTTGCCCGCGAGATGCCATCAGCATCCATAAGGGTTGCTACGCCGTGGTCGACGAGAACCTCTGCATCGGTTGCGGCATTTGCGAGAAGAATTGTCCGGCAGGGGTGATACACAAGGTGTTGAGGGAGACGGGAGGGAAAAACTGAAACTCTTTACGTCCTGCACACAACATGGATTCTATTTTTTATGGCTAAAAAGAAAAAAAGGTGGAGCGACTACATGTGGCTCGTCTCCGCCACCTACTTCACATTGGGATTCTTCAACATCGCGTTTGCCTGGCTTGGCGTGATATGCTTTCTCATACCGCTGCTGATGGCTATTTTCGGAGGCGGAAAGGGCTACTGCAACAACTATTGCGGACGCGGACAACTGTTTCTGCAAATCGGCAATACGCTGAAATGGTCGAGCAGGAAGGTGGCGCCGAGATGGCTATCGTCGAAATGGTTTAGAAACGGATTTCTCGTGTTCTTCATGTTCTTCTTCATCCAAATGATTTGGCTGACGGTGCAAGTGGGGCAGGAAATGGAATCGCTTCACGAAACGGTTCACCTGCTTTGGACTTTCGACGTTCCCTGGCATTGGGCTTACGTCACGAAACTGGAACCGTGGAAGGCGCAATTTGCCTTCGGCCTCTACGGCATCATGCTGACCTCGCTCATCGTGGGCGTCGCGCTGACAATCGTTTACCGTCCACGCACTTGGTGTGTGTTCTGTCCGATGGGCAACATGACCCAAATGATTTGCAAACTCAAAAAACACTGACATCATGGAAAAATTCAACGACATTATCAATGGCAACCAACTGACGCTGGTTGATTTCTTCGCCACATGGTGTGGCCCGTGCAAACAAATGCACCCCGTGCTCGAACAACTGAAAGCGAGCGAAGGGGAGAATTTGAGAATCATCAAACTGGACGTTGACAAAAATGAGGCGCTCGCCAGTGCCTACCGTATCCAGTCGGTACCGACGCTCATGCTATTCAGAAATGGCGAACTGCTGTGGCGCCAGAGCGGCGCGATGAGTCTGGCCGATCTGAAGGCGCTCTTATATGGCTTCCAGTAATTCTCTCCCAAGCATGAATCTGCAACAACTCAGATATATCATTGCCCTCGACCGCTTCCGCAATTTCGCGAAGGCGGCCGAGGCTTGCCGTGTTTCGCAGCCAACGCTCAGCGCCATGCTCGTGAAACTGGAAGAGGAACTCGATGTGCGACTCTTTGAACGTTCCAACAAATCGGTCGTGCCAACCACGGTTGGCGCAAAAATCGTCAGACAGGCGCAGAGGGCACTGATGGAAACGGAACGCATCGGCGAAATCGTGGCAGAGGACAAGGACAGCATCGGCGGTTCGTTCACACTTTCTGTCGGCCCCACCATCGCCCCTTACATCCTGCCCAAGTTCATCCGACACTACCGCGAAGACTACCCCGCCGTCGACCTGACCATCCGAGAAATGAAGGTGCAGTCGATGCAGGACGCTCTGCTCGACGGAGAGGTCGACGCGGCCATCGCGATTTCGGACAACGCACGACAAGGTCTGCTGGAGGTGGCGCTCTACACGGAGCGATTTTTCGTGTATCTGGCCGAAAGCTGCTGGCGCAAGCTCCCGGTGTTTAAACCAGAAAATCTGGAACACGAGAACATGTGGATTATGCGTGAGGCGCAATGTCTACGCGACAGTGCGTTCAGTTTCTGCAAAGCACGCAGCAAAGGACACCACATCTACGAGGCGGGGAGCATCGACACGCTCATACGCATCGTGGACGAAAACGGAGGTTTCACCATCATCCCGGAAATGCACCTGCCGTTTCTCTCTGACGCGCAACGGAAGAACGTGCGGCAGATTGAAGGCAACTACCATTCAGAACGCCGCATCTCGCTCTACATCAAAGACGACTACGTCAGGGAACGCATGCTGAACACCATCACCGCCACGCTGCAACGATTTATGCCGCAGGGGATGCTGACGGAGGGGATTTTGAAACACGGCATCAAACTTTGAACGTTAGACAAAAATATTGCAGCGACCACGTAGTTTTTTACCAGGCCAAAACGTTTATTAGGCATAACCATTGAACTTGTCGGGACTGTCGGATAGGTAATCAACAGGGATTATCCAGAATGTGCCGTCAGAATGCTGGCACGTCCTTATGCGTCAAGGCAGCTCAAGCGAGTTCTTTATCCATGACATGCAAGATGACCCACAGAAAAATTGATTTTGAACGCATCGTTCGAGAGAATAAAGACACTATTTTCACCGTGTGCTATATGTTTTCGAAGGACGAAAATGAAGTGGCCGACCTCTTCCAGGAATCTCTCATCAACCTCTGGAAGGGACTGGAGAACATGAAGAACCAGAAGAACGTGAAGGGCTGGATTTACCGCATCACGATGAACACCTGCATTTCTCTGGCACGAGAAAAGAAATGGAGGAGCACGCTCCCACTGTCTATGGACGTTGACTTGTTTGACGAACAAGGTTCCCAAACCGGTCAGGCTGCCATGCTGCACAAGCGCATCTGCCAACTGCAACCCTTCGACAGGGCCATAGTGTTGCTCTGGCTGGAGGATATCAGCTACGAGGAAATCGGACAGATTCTGGGTATCTCAACGAAGAATGTCTCTGTGAGGCTCGTACGCATACGCGAACAGCTGAAGCGCCTGTCTGACACCGATGACGACGAGCGATGAGATTGCTGGATTGATTATGAAAATCATTTTGTCGAACCTTTCTATATTCCGTTTATAATATGACTCCCAACGATATTTCCATTGAATTGCAAGAGATGCGCGACCAGATGCAAACGCTCAAAGGTATCATCCACGACCAACAGATCGTTAACGAAAATATGATGCGACGCGCCATGAAGAAGGACTTTGGAGAGATGCGCAGCAAAGTATGTTTCTCCACCATCCTATCTGCCTTTACCTGTATGCTCCTGACTCTTTTCCTGATTCTTGTCTTCCTCCTGCAAGCGAAGCTCTTCATCCCACTTTGGCTCTACGCGCTCTCTGTCTTGTTTCTCTGGACAGCCACCACCGCTTCTGTCTACGCCCTGCGCCGCTACCTCCCTGCCAATCTGCTGACGGGCAACCTCACGAACGTTGCCGCGACCATCGTTTCGTACAAACGTTTCAGATATAAATGGTTGAAGTTCGCCATTCCTTTCTTGCTGGCATGGTTCACCGCCCTCTTCTATTACATCGGTCGCGACCTCGACAGCGCCTTTTCTCAAACGCTGTTCTGTGGCTGTCTTGCCGGACTGGTTATCGGCTGTATCCTCGACTTCTTCCATTTCATGAAATCGCAAAAGCGCCTCAACGACCTGCTAAGGGAAATCGAAGAGGTCAGAGGGGCGAAATGACCGCCAACGCAATAACACAAAAATCCCCGCCAACGCAATACCTGTCGGATATTGCATGGCGGGGATTTTATGGTTTATGTATCACAGACTGCGACACGGAGGCCACTATTGTCTGAGCGAATTATCAAATCGTTGTAGGAATCTTGTTCTTCTCCATCTCGTCGGCATCACCAACGATGATCTTGTTGAACTCACGCAAACCGGTACCGGCAGGAATGAGGTGACCGCAGATAACGTTTTCCTTCATACCCTCGAGGTAGTCGGTCTTTCCGCTGATGGCTGCTTCGTTGAGCACCTTCGTTGTTTCCTGGAAGGATGCGGCAGACATGAAGCTCTTTGTCTGGAGAGAAGCACGCGTGATACCTTGGAGAATCTGGGTTGAAGTGGCAGCCTTGGCATCGCGAACCTGAACGAGCTTAAGGTCGCGGCGCTTGAGCTGAGAGTTTTCATCGCGCAGCTTGCGGGCCGTCACGATCATACCCTTCTTCATTACCTCACTGTCACCGGCATCAACAACAACTTTCTTGCCCCAGATGCGGTCGTTCTCTTCAGCGAAGTCGAGCTTGTCGACAATCTGCTGTTCCAAGAAGCGCGTATCGCCCGGCTGGTCGATCTGAACTTTGCGCATCATCTGGCGTACGATAACTTCGAAGTGCTTGTCGTTGATCTTTACACCCTGCAAACGGTAAACGTCCTGGATTTCGTTGACGATGTATTCCTGAACAGCGGTAGGACCCTTGATGGCGAGGATGTCGCTCGGCGTGATTGAACCGTCGGAGAGCGGCGTTCCGGCACGCACGTAGTCGTTTTCCTGAACAAGAATCTGCTTTGACAGAGGCACGAGGTATTTCTTGACCTCGCCCAGCTTAGAAGTAACGACGATTTCGCGGTGGCCACGCTTGATGTTGCCCATCGTGATTTCACCATCGATTTCTGAAACGACAGCGGGGTTGCTCGGGTTGCGAGCTTCGAAGAGCTCGGTCACACGGGGCAAACCACCGGTGATGTCACCAGCCTTACCAACGGCACGAGGAATCTTGACGAGGATGTCACCAGCCTTGAGCTGCTGACCGTCTTCAACAACGATGTGACCGTTGATTGGGAAGTTGTAGGTGCGAATCAACTCACCGTTTTCATCCATGATATGGCACGATGGAACACGGCCACGCTCCTTGGATTCAACGACGATTCTTTCACGGAGACCGGTTGCTTCGTCTTCTTCAACACGATAGGTGACACCTTCCGTTACGTCTTCAAACTGGATGCGACCAGCACTTTCTGTTACGATGACGGCGTTGAATGGGTCCCACTTGGCAATGACGGTGCCCTTTTCAACCTTGTCGCCATCGTTGACGAAGAGCTGTGAACCGTAAGGCACGTTCTGTGAAGAAAGAACGATACCTGTGTTCTCATCGATGAAGCGGACTTCGGCCAGACGACCGACAACGATCTTGCAGGCTGTGCCGTCTTCGGCTGTCATGTCAACCGTACGGAGTTCTTCAAATTCAAGGCGGCAGTCGCTCTTGGCCACGATGGTGGCGTTGGCTGCAGCATTCGAAGCGATACCACCGGCGTGGAAGGTACGGAGTGTCAACTGAGTACCAGGCTCACCGATTGACTGGGCGGCAATGACACCGACAGCTTCGCCCTTCTGCACCATGCGGCTTGTTGAAAGGTTGCGGCCGTAGCACTTCATGCAGACACCATGCTTGCTTTCGCAGGTGAGAACAGAACGGATTTCGACGCTCTCGATAGGAGAGGCTTCGATTTCGGCAACAATCGGTTCGGTGATTTCTTCACCAGCGGCAACGATGACCTTGCCAGTTGTCGGGTGAACGATGTCGTGTACTGACACACGGCCGAGGATACGTTCGCCAAGAGACGAAATGATTTCGTCACCATCCTTGAGCGCTGTGCAGACGAGACCACGAAGCGTTCCGCAATCCTCTTCCGTGATGATCACGTCGTGGGATACGTCGACAAGACGACGGGTGAGGTATCCGGCGTCGGCCGTCTTCAAGGCGGTGTCGGCCAAACCCTTACGGGCACCGTGGGTAGAGATAAAGTACTCCAACACGCTCATACCTTCCTTAAAGTTAGAAAGGATCGGGTTTTCAATAATCTGAGCACCTTCTGCACCGGCTTTCTGAGGCTTGGCCATCAAACCACGCATACCTGCCAACTGTGCAATCTGGTCGGCAGAACCACGGGCTCCGGAGTCAAGCATCATGAACACAGCGTTGAAACCTTGGTCGGCTTCAGTCATCTGCTTCATGAGGGTCTTCTTCAGGTCGGTGTTAACGTGCGTCCAAGTATCAATTACCTGGTTGTAACGCTCGTTGTCGGTGATGAAACCCATATTATAGTTAGCAGTGATCTGCTCGATGTCTTCGTTACCACGCTTAACGATGTCTACCTTCTCCTGCGGGATGATGATATCGTCGAGGTTGAAGGACAGACCGCCCTCGTATGCCTTGCGATAACCGAGGTTCTTGATACCATCCAAGAAATCGCAGGCACGGGCCATACCAACTGTCTTGATAACCTTGGCGATAATGTCGCGCAGAGATTTCTTTGAGATGACGGTGTTGATGAAGCCACACTCAACAGGGATGATTTCGTTGACAATCACACGGCCGACAGAGGTCTCAACCAAATGGCGGACACCCAAGCCGTTTTCGTCTACATCGTCAACCATGACCTTCACTGGGGCATGTACGTCAACACGCTTTTCGTTGAAGGCGATGAGGGCTTCTTCTGGACCGTAGAAAATCAAGCCTGAGCCCTTTGCGCCTGGACGGAGCTTGGTGATATAATACAGACCGAGCACCATGTCCTGTGAAGGCACAGTGATAGGAGCACCGTTGGCGGGGTTCAAAATGTTGTGGCTCTGGAGCATCAACATCTGAGCTTCCAAGATTGCTTCGTTGCTCAGAGGGAGGTGAACTGCCATCTGGTCGCCATCGAAGTCGGCGTTGAATGCCGTACATGCCAACGGGTGGAGCTGGATGGCCTTGCCTTCAATCATTTTAGGTTGGAAGGCCTGAATACCGAGACGGTGAAGTGTCGGTGCACGGTTGAGGAGCACAGGATGGCCCTTCATGACGTGTTCGAGGATGTCCCAGATGACAGGCTCGCGACGATCGACAATCTTCTTGGCGCTCTTCACCGTCTTCACGATGCCGCGCTCAATGAGCTTGCGGATGATGAACGGCTTATAGAGCTCTGCGGCCATGAGTTTAGGCAGACCGCACTCGCCCATACGCAATTCAGGACCAACGACGATTACGGAACGTGCTGAATAGTCAACACGCTTACCGAGGAGGTTCTGACGGAAACGTCCCTGCTTACCCTTCAGATAGTCGGAGAGTGATTTCAAAGGACGGTTGCTGTCGCTCTTCACGGCGCTGCTCTTGCGAGAGTTGTCGAAGAGGCTGTCAACAGCTTCCTGAAGCATACGCTTTTCGTTACGCAGAATGACATCTGGTGCCTTGATCTCGAGCAAACGCTTCAGACGATTGTTGCGGATGAGCACGCGACGATAGAGGTCGTTCAAGTCGGAAGTGGCAAAACGGCCACCATCGAGGGCAACGAGCGGACGCAAATCTGGAGGCGTGACAGGAATGATCTTCATGATCATCCATTCAGGACGGTTCTTGTCTTTGCTTGCGCGGAAAGACTCAACCACCTGCAGACGCTTCAAAGCCTCGTTCTTGCGCTGAACGGAAGAGTCGGAGTTGGCTCTGTCGCGCAATTCATACGAGAGTTCATCGAGATTGATGCGGGTCAGGAGGTCGTAAACGGCCTCGGCACCCATCTTAGCGATGAATTTATTTGGATCGGAATCCTCAAGATACTGGTTGTCGTTTGGCAACTTCTTGAGCAAGTCGAGGTATTCGTCCTCCGTCAGCAAATCGTTGGGAGCCACGTCGTCGCTCAAGACACCTGGCTGGATAACGACATAGCGCTCGTAATAGATGATGGTATCGAGTTTCTTGGTCGGGATGCCGAGCAGATAACCAATCTTGTTTGGCAAAGAACGGAAGTACCAAATGTGGGCCACAGGCACAACCAACTGGATGTGTCCGGCACGCTCACGACGCACTTTCTTTTCAGTGACCTCCACACCGCAACGGTCGCAGACAATGCCTTTATAACGGATGCGCTTATATTTTCCGCAGTGGCATTCGTAATCCTTCGTCGGACCGAAAATGCGTTCGCAGAAGAGACCATCACGCTCTGGCTTGTACGTACGATAGTTGATGGTCTCAGGTTTGAGGACCTCACCGTAAGAATTGGCCTGAATTTCTTCAGGAGAAGCCAAGCTAATGGTAATCTTCGTGAAGTTACTCTTTATCTTGTTGTCTCTTTTAAATGCCATGTTTTATATGAAATATTGGTTGGGAAGCCATTGGCTCCCGCCGCCGAGGGCGGGATGCCAATACTTGTCCTATAAATAGGTGTTTGGAAAACGCCTACCTATGTAAAGAGTTACTATGTGTATCTGTTATTCAAGCGTAATGTTGAGACCTAAGCCGCGGAGCTCATGAAGCAATACGTTGAGCGATTCTGGAATGCCCGGTGTTGGCATCGGGTCGCCCTTGACAATGGCTTCGTAAGCCTTTGAACGGCCAGTGACATCGTCCGACTTGATGGTAAGGATTTCCTGAAGCACATGTGATGCACCAAAGGCCTCGATGGCCCAGACTTCCATTTCTCCGAAACGCTGTCCACCGAATTGCGCCTTACCTCCGAGAGGCTGCTGCGTGATGAGCGAGTACGGACCGATGGAACGTGCGTGCATCTTGTCTTCAACCATGTGGCCGAGTTTCAACATGTAAGTCACACCAACCGTTGCCTTCTGGTCGAAAGCCTCACCAGTTCCGCCATCATAAAGCTGCGTAGAGCAGTAACGCGGCAGGCCAGCCTTGTCTGTCCATTCACACAAGTCTTCGAGTTTCGCACCATCGAAGATTGGCGTAGCGAACTTCACGCCGAGTTTCTTACCAGCTGCACCGAGCACGGCCTCGAAAATCTGACCCAAGTTCATACGTGAAGGCACACCCAGCGGGTTGAGCACGATGTCGACCGGCGTACCGTCGGCCAAGAACGGCATATCTTCCTGACGCACGATCTTTGAGACGATACCCTTGTTACCGTGACGACCGGCCATCTTGTCACCGACACCAATCTTACGCTTCTTAGCGATGTAAACCTTGGCCATCTGGAGGATGCCGGAAGGAAGTTCGTCACCGATGGTGAGGGCAAACTTCTTGCGCTTCAAAGCGGCATCCATGATGTTGTACTTCTTCAAGTAGTTGATGATGAGCTGACGCAACAATTTGTTGGTGTGCTCGTCTTCCGTCCAAGCACTCAGGTCGAGCGAGGTATAATCGAGCGACTTAAGCAAGTTGCGCGTGAAAGTAGCGCCCTTGGCAATCACCTCAGAATCGATGTTGTCCTTGACGCTGCAAGCAGTCTTGTCGCCAGCCAGTTTCAGGAACTTCTCAATCATCGTGTCCTTGAGTTCCTCAGCCTGCTTGGCAAACTCGTCGTCGTAACGCTGGAGAACCACCTTGTCGGCAGCCTTATCAGCACGCGACTTGACAGCCTTGGCGTAGAGCTTGCGGTTGATGACAACACCAGAGAGCGAAGGATTGGCCTTCAAAGAAGCATCCTTGACATCGCCAGCCTTGTCGCCGAAGATGGCGCGGAGGAGCTTTTCTTCTGGAGTCGGGTCGCTTTCGCCCTTCGGCGTGATCTTACCAATCATGATGTCGCCTGGAGTGACGCGGGCACCGATACGGATCAAACCGTTTTCATCAAGATCCTTAGTAGCGTCTTCGCTGACGTTAGGAATATCGTTGGTCAGTTCTTCCATACCGCGCTTCGTTTCACGAACCTCGAGAGAGAACTCATCAACGTGAACAGAAGTCAGGATGTCTTCACGAACCATACGTTCGTTGAGCACGATGGCATCCTCATAGTTGTAACCCTTCCAAGGCATGTAGGCAACGAGCAAGTTGCGGCCCAGGGCGAGTTCGCCGTTCTCTGTGGCATAACCTTCCGTCAGGATGTCGCCCTTCTTCACACGCTGTCCCTTCTCGCAAATCGGACGAAGGTCGATGGTCATGTTCTGGTTGGTGCGACGGAACTTAGGAATCTTGTAAGTCTTGGTAGCAGAGTCGAAGCTAACAAACTCTTCTTCCTCGCTACGGTCGTATGTAATCACGATGCTGGTGGCATCAACGAAGTCGATCACGCCTTCGCCTTCTGCCGTAATCATCGTGCGAGAATCTTCACAAACCTGCTTTTCGATACCAGTACCCACGATAGGAGCCTCGGAACGAATCAAAGGAACAGCCTGGCGCATCATGTTCGATCCCATCAATGCGCGGTGGGCGTCGTCGTGTTCCAAGAACGGAATCAAAGAAGCAGCGATAGAGGCAATCTGCTGAGGAGCCACGTCCATGAGTTCCACCTCTGAAGGCGGCACAACAGGATAATCGGCGTCCTGACGGCACTTGACTTTGTCGCGGATGAATGTACCGTCGTCGTTCAACGGTGCATTTCCCTGACCGATAATCTTGGCCTCTTCTTCTTCTGCCGAGAGATAAACAACATCATTGTTGTCCAAGTCAACAACAGAATTTTCCACCTTGCGGTACGGTGTCTCGATGAAACCAAGTTCATTGATCTTGGCGTAAACGCAAAGAGAAGAAATCAAACCGATGTTCGGACCTTCAGGCGACTCGATAGGACAGAGACGGCCGTAGTGGGTGTAGTGTACGTCTCGAACCTCGAAACCTGCACGCTCACGAGACAAACCGCCAGGACCCAAGGCTGAAAGACGGCGCTTATGCGTCACCTCGGCCAGCGGGTTGGTCTGGTCCATGAACTGCGACAGGGCGTTCGTACCGAAGAACGAGTTGATAACGCTGGAAATGGTCTTGGCGTTGATCAAGTCGGTCGGGGTGAACACTTCATTGTCACGGACATTCATGCGCTCGCGGATGGTGCGACTCATACGGGCCAGACCGATGGCAAACTGATTTGAAAGCTGTTCGCCAACAGTACGTACGCGGCGGTTGCTCAAGTGGTCGATATCATCGACAGTGGCCTTTGAGTTGATCAACTCGACGAGATACTTAATAATCTCGATGATGTCTTCACGCGTCAATACGCGAACATCCATATCGGTTGTCAAGCCGAGCTTCTTGTTGATTCTGTAACGGCCCACCTCGCCCAAGTCGTAACGCTTTTCTGAGAAGAAGAGGTTGTTGATAACTTCGCGTGCGCTGGCATCATCGGCAGGGTCTGCATTACGCAACTGGCGATAGATGTAAAGCACAGCTTCCTTCTCGGAGTTCGACGGGTCTTTCTGGAGGGTGTTGAAGATGATAGAATAGTCCGACGAGCTGGCCTCTTCGTGGTGAACCAAGATCGACTGCGCACCGCTTTCGATGATTTCATCAATGTGTTCAGCTTCGAGCACGGTCTCGCGGTCGAGGATGATTTCGTTACGCTCGATTGAAACAACTTCACCCGTGTCTTCATCAACAAAGTCTTCCACCCAACTCTTCAAGACACGTGCAGCGAGCTTGCGGCCCACCAGTTTCTTGAGGTTGGTTCTGTTGACCTTGACCTCTTCAGCCAAGTCAAAAATCTGAAGGATGTCCTTGTCGTTTTCAAAGCCGATGGCACGCAAGAGGGTTGTCACAGGCAACTTCTTCTTACGGTCGATGTAAGCATACATGACATTGTTGATGTCCGTTGCAAACTCAATCCAAGAGCCTTTGAAAGGAATGATACGAGCAGAATAGAGCTGCGTACCATTCGCATGCACGCTCGAACCGAAGAACACGCCCGGCGAACGGTGCAACTGAGACACGACAACACGCTCAGCACCGTTGATGATGAAAGTGCCGTTGTCGGTCATATAAGGAATCGGGCCAAGGAAAACATCCTGCACAACCGTGTCGAAATCCTCGTGGTCGGGGTCGGTACAGTAAAGCTTCAATTTGGCCTTCAAGGGGACACTGTAAGAAAGTCCGCGCTCAAGGCATTCATCGATGCTGCAACGGGGCGGGTCGATATAATAATCGAGGAACTCTAACACAAAGTTGTTGCGAGTGTCTGCGATAGGAAAATTCTCGGCAAAAACTTTGTACAGACCGTCGTTCTTACGCAACTCCGATGGCGTATCAAGCTGGAGGAAGTCTTTGAAAGACTTTAACTGTACGTCCAAGAAATCCGGATAAGGCATCGGATTCTTGACAGAGGCAAAGTTTACACGTTGGTTAATAACTCTGGAAGACATTCGTGAAAAATATGATTTAGGATGAGAACTTCATTCCGGGCGGCGCTCACCGATTGGAAATGCGTTGTGCAAAAGAGCGGGTGTTCCATTATGATAGAGGCACCATGCTTTAATGAGGCTTATATATGTGTTGCATGCTATGCTGGAAACGCTCGCCACGTACGAAATGGAACAAGCCAAGCGGACAAGACCAAGCAAGCAAGACCAAGCAAGCTGTAGTAAATGGAAAGACGCAGGCTGTTTTCTCGCGAAACAGCAGCCGTTGCCCTGTATTTTTTTTTTGCACAAAAGCCCCCACGAACCATTTGTTTGCGAAATGTGTCGGGGAGGAACAATGAACCGGCATCAGTCGATCCAACAAAACATCTGAATGCGAACAGGAATGCGAAGCAGAAACGCCAGCGGAAAAGCAGAGCAAGAGCGCAAGGCGCCAGCCACATCGGCATACCCAAACATCCCTAAAAAAGAAGTTCTAATCTGACTTAATTTATAGACACAAAAAGGTTAAGAACCCTCTATCAGAGGATCCTTAACCCAATAAATATGAGGTAGCTTATTAAGCGAGTTCTACTTCAGCACCAGCCTCTTCGAGAGCCTTCTTCAATGCTTCAGCTTCTTCCTTAGCAACGCCTTCCTTCAACTTGCTAGGAGCACCGTCAACGAGGTCCTTAGCTTCCTTCAAGCCGAGGCCGCAAGCTTCCTTAACAGCCTTAACAACCTGGAGCTTTGCAGAGCCAGCGCTCTTCAAAACAACGTCGAAAGCAGTCTTTTCCTCAGCGGCAGCAGCGCCACCAGCAGCGGGACCAGCAGCAACAGCAACAGCTGCAGCAGCGGGTTCAATACCATATTCGTCCTTCAGGATCGTTGCCAACTCGTTTACTTCTTTCACTGTCAAATTTACCAATTCTTCAGCAATAGCTTTGATATCTGCCATTTTCGTAATGTATTTTTATTGTTTTTATTCAGTTTGATTGGTACGGATATATCCGATTATTCAGGGCGCTCGCCCATAGTTTTCAGCACGCCATGGATAGTCTGGCCTGCAGATTGGAGTGCAGAGATAACGTTCTTTGCAGGAGATTGCAGCAATGCAACAACTTCGGCAAGAACTTCTGCCTTGCTCTTGATAGCGCAGAGCGTATCAAGCTGATCAGCACCTACGTAGAGACCTTCCTCAGCGTAAGCAGCCTTGAGGGCTGGAACGCCGCTCTTACCTTCCTCCTTGATCAACTTTGCAGGAACGTTGGCAGTGTCACAGAAGAGGACAGCCGTCGTGCCTTTCAAGCAGCCGTAGAGCGGAGAGAAGTCAAATTCAGCAGCTTCGAGAGCCTTGTGCAACAAGGTGTTCTTCACGAGAAGCATCTTGATGTTTGCGCCAAAGCACTTTCTGCGCAAATTGCTTGTAGCCTCAGCGTTCATACCGGTTACGTCAACCAGGTAGAAGTGAGCATATTCTTTTAATGTTTCACCGATGTGCTCGATGATCAAACCTTTATCTTCCTTTTTCATGATTTGCCGTCAAATTTTAGATTTCGTCAACAGATTTGGGATCTATCTTGATACCCTTGCTCATAGTGGAGGAAAGATAAATGCTCTTGATATATGTACCTTTGGCAGCAGCAGGCTTCAACTTGTTGATGGTAGCGATGAATTCCTTTGCATTGCCGAAGATCTGCTCGGGAGTGAAAGAAACCTTACCAATTGAAGTGTGAACGATACCGGTCTTGTCAACCTTGAAATCGATCTTACCCTGCTTAACCTCACGGATTGCCTTGGCAACATCCATGGTAACAGTACCACTCTTAGGGTTAGGCATCAATCCGCGCGGACCGAGAACACGGCCGAGAGCACCGATTTTACCCATGATAGCTGGCATAGTGATGATTACATCAATATCAGTCCAACCACCCTTGATCTTCTCGATATATTCATCGAGACCTACATAATCTGCACCTGCTTCCTTAGCAGCAGCTTCTGCATCAGGCGTACAGAGGCAAAGCACACGAACTGTCTTGCCAGTACCATTTGGCAGAGATACAACGCCGCGAACCATCTGATTGGCCTTACGAGGGTCAACACCGAGGCGAACGTCGATATCCAAAGAGGCGTCAAACTTAGTCGTGGTGATTTCCTTAACCAAGCTAGATGCTTCCTTCAAAGTGTAAGCTTTCCCTGCTTCAATCTTGCCAGCTACAGACTTCTGATTTTTTGTCAGTTTACTCATGTTCAGTTCAAAAATTGAAGTTAATTATTAACCAGGGAAGTCTCCCTTAACTGTGATACCCATACTGCGGGCAGTACCTGCTACCAGCTTCATGGCAGATTCAATAGTGAAGCAATTCAAGTCTGGCATCTTGTCTTCGGCGATAGCCTTAACCTGATCCCAAGTGATTTCAGCAATCTTAGTACGATTAGGCTGAGCGGAACCACTCTTCTTCTTGGCTGCTTCGAGCAATTGAATTGCTACAGGAGGAGTCTTAACTACGAATGAGAATGATTTGTCATTATAGTAAGTGATAACAACTGGCAATACCTTACCAGCCTTCTCCTGAGTTCTGGCGTTGAACTGCTTGCAGAAATCCATAATATTGATACCCTTTGAACCCAAGGCAGGACCTACGGGAGGGGAAGGATTTGCAGCGCCACCTTTAATCTGTAATTTGATTAATCCAGCAACTTCTTTAGCCATTGTAATATTTTATTTTTAAATTGTATGAAGGTCAACGGAGGTTCGTAACAGCAACCGTTATTCCTTCTCTATCTGCGTAAAACCAAGGTCCAAGCCCGTGCTGCGGCCAAACACTTTGACCGTAACCGTAACCTTCTTCTTCTCAGCGTCAACCTTTTCGATGACACCGGTGAACCCGCTGAAAGGACCGTCGCTAACCTTGACAGATTCCCCTTCAACAAATGGGATTTCTGCATCAACTGCATCCACCTCCATTTCATCAACTTTGCCTAAAATTCTGTTCACCTCACTGGCGCGAAGAGGCGTAGGATGGTCAAGACCGCCTAAGAAACCGAGCACCTGCGGGGTATTGCGGAGTTCATGGGCAATTTCACCAACCAAGCGCGCTTCGACCAAGACATAGCCTGGCAAATAATTGCGCTCCTTGACGATGCGCTTACCGTTGCGAATCTGAACGACCTTTTCGGTTGGAATGAGCACCTGCGAAACATGACCGCCAAGGCGGTCATTATTAATTTCTGCATCAATGTACTCCTTCACCTTAGCTTCTTTTCCGCTAACGGCACGCAAAACGTACCATTGCATTTCAACTTCAGCCATTGTGAGATTAGAATTTAATGCTGTAAATAAGTTGCATGAGAGTTTCAAAGACCTTATCCATGGCAAACACCACAATTGCGATTATCACGGAAGCAATTAAAACGACAATCGCACTATGAGTTAGCTCCTTACGTGTTGGCCACGTGGTTCTATGAGCTAGTTCTTCATAAGAATCTTTACAATATAGATATATATTCTTAAACATTGCTTTTTGTATTAGCACGGGAAGAGAGGCTCGAACTCCCGACACCTGGTTTTGGAGACCAGTGCTCTACCAACTGAGCTATTCCCGTAAGTATGGATTCTCGCAGAAGCACGAGAATCCATTTTTATTGATTAATCCTTATAGGAAAGGTATTAGTCAAGAATTTCAGTAATCTGGCCAGAACCTACCGTACGACCACCTTCACGGATAGCGAAACGGAGACCAACGTTGATTGCTACAGCGTAGATCAATTCTACAGTGATTTCAACGTTATCGCCAGGCATTACCATTTCAGTTCCTTCTGGCAAGTGAATTTCACCTGTGCAGTCCATAGTGCGGAGGTAGAACTGAGGACGATACTTGTTACCGAATGGAGTGTGACGACCACCTTCTTCCTTCTTCAATACGTAGATAGAAGCCTTGAACTTCTTGTGCGGAGTGATAACACCCGGGTGAGTGATAACCATACCACGCTTAACTTCAGACTTATCGATACCACGGAGGAGAAGACCTACGTTGTCACCAGCTTCACCCTCATCGAGGAGCTTGCGGAACATTTCAACGCCAGTTACAACTGACTTCTTGTCTTCACCGAGACCAAGGATCTGAACTTCGTCACCAACCTTAACGACACCAGTTTCAATACGACCAGTGGCAACAGTACCACGACCAGTGATTGAGAATACGTCTTCAACAGGCATCAAGAAAGGCTTTTCAACGTCACGAACCGGTTCCTGAATCCAAGTGTCAACAGCGTTCATCAATTCCATTACAGAATCTTCCCACTTAGCAACACCGTTCAAAGCACCGAGAGCAGAACCACGAATGATAGGAGTATCCTCTTCGAAGCCATACTGTTCGAGCAATTCGCGCATTTCCATTTCAACGAGTTCGAGCATTTCCTCGTCCTCAACCATATCACACTTGTTCAAGAAAACAACCAAACGAGGAACGTTCACCTGACGAGCGAGAAGGATGTGTTCGCGAGTCTGAGGCATCGGACCATCAGTAGCAGCAACTACGATGATGGCACCGTCCATCTGAGCAGCACCAGTAACCATGTTCTTAACGTAGTCGGCGTGACCCGGGCAGTCTACGTGAGCATAGTGACGCTTTTCAGTTTCATATTCGATGTGAGCAGTGTTAATAGTAATACCACGCTCTTTTTCTTCAGGAGCATTATCAATCTGATCGAAAGACTTAACATCCTCACCAGTTCCGAGACGCTCGTGGAGCACCTTAGAAATAGCGGCAGTCAAAGTAGTCTTACCGTGGTCTACGTGACCAATCGTACCGATGTTTACATGCGGTTTGGTACGTTCAAATTTCTCTTTAGCCATAGCTTTTATTTATTTTTTTATGAATGAATTGCTAATTTGGATTGTTCTTCACAAATAAGAGAGCTGTTAGTGAGACTTGAACTCACGACCTCTTCCTTACCAAGGAAGTGCTCTACCGCTGAGCTATAACAGCAAACTAAAAAGTTGAGCGGAAAACGGGGCTCAAACCCGCGACCCCCAGCTTGGAAGGCTAGTGCTCTATCAACTGAGCTATTT
>OLPC01001359.1_pt1 | contig 21478 bp, 15 predicted proteins | sample 1672341 | NCBI WGS metagenome assembly OLPC01 (sample SAMEA3136673, study PRJEB25190) | human gut metagenome | reverse complement strand
AGCGTTTTGCCTGTTCGGTGAATTTCTTCAAGTCCTTGTTCGGGATAGAAAACACCTTCAGCTCCTTGCCCGACTTAATCATATTGGTAAGTCGAGCCTTGCCCTTTGTTTTCTGTTCCTGTTTGAGAACAGAGACTAAAAGAACGGCAATATTCTTTGCTGCCGCTCCGCTTAATTTTGCGGCTACTTCAAAGCCCTCAAGCGATAGCCTGACGACCTGTTCTGCCGCATCACCTCCGTTTGTCATTACGGTTCTGCTCCTTTCTTTCTTGTTTTTCTTCGTAAACTCTAACCGTTTCAAGGTTGGCTTCAATGACCTTTGACCTTTCGGCTATGTCATCACAAAGACCGACCTCTTTGCGGAGAGACCACAGCTTGCTCGTGATTGCCGTAATCTGCTCTTTGACATTTGATAGCTCATCGTCACTCAAATTTCTTCTTAACTGTTTTCGCAGGTGCGTTCTATCGTCAGTCAGGGATTTGATTTGGGACAACACGGACTCTTTATATGAGAAAAGCTGCTCGTCGGTAGAAATGTTCTCCCGTCCAAGCAGCCTTGTCTCCTGAGTGATTTTGTCGAGCTTCAGCAAATCTTCTTTCAAAAGATAGTGAAGCCTTGCGGTATTCTGTTTTTTGTACTTCGGCAGATAACCCAGCTTATAGCAGTAATGCAGATACAGCCCATACAGTCCGCCGACTTTTTTGATTTTGTGTTCTCTTGTGGGCAATCGGTACTGTCTGACTCTTACCGTTTCCTTTGCAAAAGGAACGATGAGAACCTTTTGATTTTCCGTCAACCTACGCTTGATTGCTTCCTCGGTATAATTCTCTCCAAGGGATTTAAGTCGTATCGGCTTCTTGTATCCTTTCGGAACAATCGTCCAATACTTTCGGCTGTCGCTGAGACAATGCTCATAGCCCATCTGAGTCAGGATATAATCAAAGGTCTTTAAGTTGGTGCTGTGTGCAATCGCTTCATCAATGGCGTTACGGGTCATTGAATATCGGCTCGGCATACCTGCTTGCTCCTGCTTATAGTAATAAGAGGATTGCTTACTGCGGTTTGGGTTCGGATTGTAATACAGTCCGTATTTTTCACAGAGACGGTCGGCAACCAAGCGAAACTTGAACCACGCTTTTTCATCGCCCCATAACCGCTTGCCGTCCACAAAGGAAACGGAGTTGATTACATAGTGGCAGTGCAGGTGCTTCGTGTTCAGATGTGTAGTAACCACCACCTGAAATCTTTTGCCCCACACTTCGTTTGCAAATTCCATTCCGATTTTCTGTGCAAGCTCCGGGGATATGTCCTGTTCCTTAAAGCTCAGGTATCCGTGATAGGCTTGTATGCCGTCGTCTTTGCCGTATGCTTTTTTCACAGAAACAAACTGGTCTCTTGCGGTCGCAGGATTGCAGTTGATACCCTCAACGAAAAACTCACGCTCGGTTTTTTCTTCGTCCTTTGCGTAGGCAAGCACATCACGGAGAGCCTGATACTGTTCCTCGGTGTAAATATCTGCCGCAGTCTTTTCGGGATTGGCGGCATAGTCGATTACCTGACCGAGCCTTGATGTGACAGACCACAATTTACTTACTGCCATTTCATATCGCTCTTATCGGGTCTTAAAAAAGTACGCTCCACATCAGCCTGAAACTTGTGCCAACGCTCGGCTTCCTTTTTAAGCTGCGGTGCGTCCACAAATCCGAGGGTGTTTGCTTTTACCGCAAGCTGATTGATGTTGTTCCCGATAGCAGAAAGCTCACGCATAACATCGTAAAATCTTTCGTCGGGCTTTTCTCTCGGCTCATAGCCTTTGAGAAGTAAACGGATAAGACCTCCTTCGGAAAGACACGCCCGTTTTGCTTTTTTCTGCAAATCCTGAGCTTCTGCCTTGTTCATCAGAATGTGCTTTTCAATGTTTCTCTTGCTCATTTTTATCGCTGTCCTTTCTGTTAATATAGTGCCTGTCCCGGTTTATCTGAAACAGGCACATTGTAGTTACTCCGAAAAAGCCGCCGATGAGTAACCCGGCGGCGACCAATACTATCTCCCGCATAGCTTATGCTCCTTTCTTGCTTGGGGTATTAGGGGCAACCCCTAACGAGTGTACCGTTTTGGACATTCCTGTCCATAAATGGTCTGCTCGCTAAGATTATGCAGACACTCAGGGTTGCCCCATAGATTGACTTTTATCTTTCCATATCCTTTGAGACAGGCTTGTACGGCTTTGCTTCAATACCGTCCAAAGACTTGTAAAATCTCTCCGGGTATTTGAACTTTTCCTCGTACTTACGAGCCAGTTCTTTCGGCATACTGAGAAACTTTTCCGACTCAATCGGTGCGTATGCAATGAAAAACTTGCCGGCAATAATGTCGAGCATTTCACGGTTGCTGTCGTCTTTCACATAACATTTTTCAATCTTCCAACCGTCCTTGCCGCCGTGTTCATCAGCCATATACGCTTCCAGTCGCACACATTTATCCGAACCGTCAAGGGAAGAAGCATAGATAGAATATCCGCCCATACCCTCAATGAAAGCCTTGTTGTTACTGCTGACAACATAGGTTCTTTGTTCTTCTGTGTAAGGCTTGTCAAAGCTGTCAGCCGTAAAAACAATATATCCGGTCGTGTGGTTTCTTTCTTTTTCTGCCTGCCGGAAATGAGCTTTCAACTGCGGATAACTCATCTCAACATTCTCAGGCTCGGAATAAACCGCCCTGTTCAGCGGCAAGCCGTTCATCTTTCCTTCATCGTTGCAGATGATGGCAACCTCGTCCTCAAAGGGCATATATTCTTCAATATCTCCCTCCACAAGAGACTGCATTGCTTCAAGGGTATCCTCGATTTCAATGAGCTTCGGATACCTGCCCGGCTCAACGAGAATGACGGAAATCTTCTCCGGTGCTTCGACCTTTTCAAAGGTGTCCTCGTGAATATTCAAAGCAAGAGAGCTGCCGTTTTCCCAACTCATATGAATCTGTCCGGCGTCGTCAACAAACTTTACTGTTCCTTTCAGACCGTAGGGCATTTGCCTTTCGCCAGCCATTTCAGTGAGTACAATCTGCGTACCCTCCGGGTACATTTCTCTGATTTCTTTAAGTTTCATCGTGCAAAACTCCTTTCGGTTTTATCTTTTATTCCCAAGCGTTTACAAAGAAAATCGTTGACATCTTTCCCGTATTGAGGAGGGTCGTCAACGACTTCATACTTATCTGAAAGAATCGTCTGCAACGCTTTGGTCGCTTTTCTTCCGGCAATATCATTGTCCAAATGAAGAACAATTCGCCTGATTGTTTTGTCCTTTTCAAGCAGCCTGCCGAGTGTAACAGGCACTTTCGAGTCCTCAATTTTCTGCTTTGGGGAATACACTCCCGCAAGAGAAACAAGGTTAAACTGTCGCCATTCTTTGCCCTCCAGCTTCATCAAGGTTGCATAGGAAAGCAGGTCAATAGCACACTCAAAAAGATGAACCTCTCCGGTGTTTTCGGCAGTCAGGCGGAAAGAATATTGCTTTTTGCTGCCGGTGCAGTCGCCCATAATCCTTGATTGATTTGTTGCTCTGTAAGCGGCGTATTTAGGTTCTTTGCTTTCGTCATAGCCGATAAAAACAGCATTGTGATATGGAAGCGACTCGATGATTAGCTCCTGTTCCAAACAGTGGTTGATGATTTCATAATCAATCCCACGCCCGAAAAGGTAATCAAATACCACATCGGCAGTAGGACTTTTTTCAGGCAGAAGCAAGGGCTGTTCCTCATAGCTTTTGATGTTTTCACAAGTCGGAAAGCTGACTGAACCGTTTCCCATAATGGTCTGAACCGCCTCCACAAAATCCATTCCACGGACTTTGATAAGGTAATCGAGGGCAGATTTGCCCCCGATACCTCTCGACCACCACATCCATTTGCCGTTGGAAATCTTCAAACTGTCGTGGGTTCTTGTGGTGTAGGTGTTGCTTGAAAACTTGACAAGCTCGCCCGGTTCATACTCTCTGAGATAGGTTAATAAATCCATTCGTTTGGCTTCGGTTATGACTTCCGGTGCAATATACGGCATAGGTATCACCGCCTTTTTACATCAGCAAATCGGCAACCGCTTTCTGTATCGGTTCGTTGATACTGAGCTTTGCAATGATAATGAGTATCTTATCAACAGGGCAGCCGATGTCATTCCAAACAGTCCAAGCACCTCCCGCAAGGTCGTCGTTTTCATACAAAGCAATGATTTCTTCCGGCGAAAACACCGTTTCAATGCTCTGTCGAACCAACTCTCCGTAGAAAGAAAGCTTTGCATTTCTAAGGGCAAATTCTGCTTCCTTTGCGGGCGGTTTGCTTCTTTTTAATTCGAGATATGCTTTATCAAGTCTCCTGACCACAACCATCATCATTGCATCAAAAGGGTTAATGATTGCTTTTCTGCAAGGGCAGTTTTCTCTTTCCTTATCGGGTGTCATTTTATCGTTCATAGGTTTTCTCCTTTCGTGTGTTCGGCACTTCGCCCTCATCGGGTTCGCCGCCGACAATTTCGTTATCTCGCTTATCCATATTGAGCAGAATATTCAGCTCGTCCAGTCGGGCAAGCTTTGTTTTCAATTCTTCCTCCCCAATAAATGGTTTTTGAACTTCTTTCTTTGCGGTTTCCAACTGATTTTTGGTGTTCTCAAGGTCATTTTCCGCAAGCGACAAGTTCTCGGCAAATCTCTCAATTCCGTTATCAAGACGGATAATATTGCCGTGTGCGTCATCGCCGAGAGGAACATTTCTGCTTGTCGCACCTTTCAGTCGAACCTCATAATTTCGCTCTGCGGTATTAAAAAGCAGCTCCGTTTCAAACCCTCGGTACTTGCCGAGAGGAATAGGGTCGGGGCTGTTCATCTGCTTACAGGCTTCAATGATTGCTTTACCGGCGTCGGCTTTTTCGGAATAAAAAACACCCTTAACCTCCATACCGACAAATCGGTCGTCCGTTGGTTTCGGGTGCTGTTTCGCAGTTTCTACATCTTGCTTCAATCCTTCAATACGGTTTTCCAAAGCTGTAATTCGCTGCGGATAATATTTGATTATCTTATCTTCCAAAGCATATCTTTCAGAGAGAAAGTTGGATTTTAGGAGCTTCAGCTTTTGGACTTGAATATCCAAATCCATCTTCTCCTTAATATACGGATTGCCGGTTGCAAGCATTTTAATCTCTGCATAGGACAGGGCGGTTTCATCAATATCCTCGGCAGAACGCACCGGGGATTTGCTCGTCATAATCTGACTGGCGAATTTTTGCTTTCCCTCTACAAGCTGATAGAGATATGCGTCAAAGGTCTGCTCCGTTACATAGCGATAAATATCTACATCAGGATTTGAGTTGCCCTGACGGATAATTCGACCGGAACGCTGCTCCAGGTCTGACGGTCTCCACGGGCAATCCACATCGTGAAGTGCGATAAGTCTGTCCTGAACATTCGTGCCGGCTCCCATCTTTTGCGTAGAACCGAGAAGCACTCTGACCTCGCCTTTACGGGTCTTTTGGAACAGTTCTTTTTTCTTCACATCGGTATCTGCTTCGTGGATAAAGCGGACTTCGCTTTCGGGGACACCACGCTCTATGAGCTTCTTTCTGATGTCGTTATACACCGAAAATGTGCCGTCATTCTTTGGCGTTGAGAGGTCGCAGAACACAAGCTGTGCCGATTTTTTGTCGGCTGTTTCCTCCCAAATGCGGTAGATGTTATCGACGCAGGCGTTGATTTTACTGCCCTCAAAATCAGGCAGCATATCATTGAGCATACGCTGGTCGAGAGCCAACTTTCTGCCGTCGTTTGTGATTTTGAGCATATTATCTACACTCGAATCCACACCGCCGCCACGAACTTTCTCGGCTCGCTCCGCAAGGGAAGCAACCATCTCTTTCTGCATTTCCGAAGGCTTGACCGCAACATTGTGGAAGTGTGCTTCCGGCACAGGCAGCTCCAGCATATCTGCCGTCTTAATGTCGGCAACCTCCTTAAACATAGCCATAAGCTCCGGAAGATTGTAGAATTTTGCAAAGCGGGTTTTCGCTCTGTAACCCGTTCCCTCCGGGGTAAGCTCAACCGCAGTTACAGTCTCTCCAAAGGTACTTGCCCACGAGTCGAAGTGCTGCAAGTTGTTTTTGACAAGCGTGTTGTACTGCAAGTATCGCTGAATGGTATAGAGTTCCACCATACTGTTTGAGATAGGAGTACCGGTTGCAAATACCGTTCCTCGACCGCCTGTAAGCTCGTCAAGGTATCGGCACTTCATAAACAGGTCGGAGGATTTCTGTGCTTCCGTCTGAGCAATGCCGCCCACATTACGCATTTTGGTGTAAAGATAGAGGTTCTTGTAATAATGACTCTCGTCAATAAAAAGCCTGTCCACACCAAGTTCTTCAAAGGTAACAACATCGTCCTTTCGGCTTTGGTCGTTGAGCTTTTCCAGCTTTTGCTTCACGGATTTTTTAGACTTTTCAAGCTGTTTAATGGAGAAGTTTTCTCCACGGTTTCGCTTCAAATCCATAATACCGTCTGTCAGTTCTTCAAGCTGTTGCTCAAGAATTGCCCTCTGTCTTTCAATGGACATCGGTATTTTTTCAAACTGAGAATGACCGATGATTACGGCGTCATAATCTCCCGTAGCAATTCGACCGCAGAACTTTTTGCGGTTCTTGGTCTCAAAATCTCGCTTTGTCGCCACAAGAATATTCGCTGCCGGATATAGCTGTAAGAATTCAGCCGCCCATTGTTCGGTTAAGTGGTTCGGGACTACGAACAGCGACTTATTGCAAAGTCCGAGTCGTTTGGACTCCATAGCGGCGGCTACCATTTCAAAGGTCTTGCCCGCACCGACTGCGTGTGCCAACAGCGTATTGCCGCCGTACAGAATGTGTGCAACCGCATTTTTCTGATGTTCACGGAGTTCGATTTCCGGATTCATACCGTTGAAAACAATGTGGCTTCCGTCGTACTCACGGGGTCTTATGCTGTTGAACTTTTCGTTATACATCTTCGTGAGTTTTTCTCGGCGGGTAGGCTCAGCCCATATCCAGTCCTGAAAGCCCTGCTTTATGAGTTCCTGCTTTGCCTGTGCGATTGCCGTTTCTTTTTTATTGAGGACGGCTTTCTTTTTGCCTTCTTCATCTTCGATATAGTCAAAGATACGGACATCTTTCAGGTTCAGTGTTTCCTCAATTATCTTATATGCGTTGATGCGGGAAGTACCGTATGTGCTGTACGCTTTTACATTGGAACGGTCATAGCTCTTTCCCTCAATGTTCCATTCGCCGGTAAACTGGGAGTAGTGAACCTTGATATTCCACTGTGCATAGCGTGGCGTGTCGAGAAACTCAAACATAAACTGTTGGAATATTTCGGGCGGTATCCAAGTCGCACCGAGCCTTACGGAAATCTCGCTTGCCGTCAAATCCTTTGGCTGCACCTTTTCAAGTGCCTGCACATTGACGGTGTAATCTTCGGGATACAATGCCGCAGACCTTTTGGCTGTCGCCAGCTTCTCACGGACATTGCCCGACAGATATTCGTCCGCCATCAGATACTTCGGCTCATAAGAATTACCGTACTCATAAAGAGGATTTAAAAAGATTACACCCTTTAGGTCAGCGAATAATTCCTCCTCGCTTTTGCCGGAAAGCTCCATCATATATTCCATATCAATGGCTGCTTTTTCACCCATAGAGACAGCGAGAGCTTCGTCTGCGGTATCAACCTCCGTTACCGGCTTGTGCGGTTTAATCGTTCTCTTGAAGAACATATCCGCCTTGCGTTCCAGTTCGCCATCTTCGTCCAAGACCTCAAGAGCAGAGAGCAGAGCATAGGAGCTGTCATCGGAAAAGGCGGAAGTATTGGCACGGCTGTTAATCAGTCCGTACTTCTTTGTAAAGCTGTCATACAGAGTGTTCAGCTTTTCCTGTGCCTGTTTGATTTCGCTGTCCGGGTAATCCTCGGTTTGCAGTTCAATCAAGTTACGGACGCAATCTCTTATCCCAATCATACCCTTAATGCGGTTCTCAGCGGTTGCAGATACCTCCACCGGGGACATACGGGAGTTCTCACGGAAATAGATTTTATCGTCCAAAACCGTGTAAGAGAAGTTTCTTACCATAGGGTCTGCCGGGATGGTATTATCTTCTTCCTCCAGCTCGTCCGCAACCTCGTATTCAGAGATTTCTCCGTGAATGTTTGAGACTGCTTCGTTCAAAAGCTCCGAAAGGTCGGCATTATCAAACGGCTCACAGGTTGCTTCCGGTCCGAAGCGACCGCTTACCATTTTCATTTCGCCGAGTATCATTTCCGGGTGCTGAACAAAATATGAGTTCATTCTTATACCGTTTTCGTCGGTGTCAAGATGAACCCAATCCGGCTCAATATCTATGAGTCTGTCTCGCTTTTGCAGAAACAGAATATCGGATACGACCTCTGTCCCGGCATTACCTTTGAAGGTGTCGTTCGGAAGTCTGATTGCTCCGAGCAGCTCCGCCCTCTGTGCGATATATTTTCGGACATTGGAGTTTTCCTTGTCCATAGTTCCTTTGCTTGTCACAAGAGCCATCACACCGCCGGGGCGTAATTTATCAAGCGATTTTGCAAAGAAATAATCGTGGATTAAGAAGTTGTACTTGTCATATCGTTTATCGGAGACTTTGAAATCTCCGAAAGGCACGTTGCCGATAACACCGTCAAAGAAGCTGTCGGGGACATTTACTTCCTCAAAGCCCTGTGCCGCAATGGAAGATTTCTGATAAAGCTGCTGAGCGATACCGGCTGAAATGGTATCAAGCTCAACACCGTAAACCTTTGCGTTTTCCATTGACTTAGGCAGCATACCGATGAAGTTACCGATACCGCAGGACGGCTCAAGCAGGTTGCCCTCCTGAAATCCCATCTGTTCCAACACCTTGTAAATGGCGGTAGATACTTCGGGCGGAGTGTAAAAGGCGGTCAAGGTGCTTTCTCTTGCCGACGCATATTCCTCCGGCGTTAGGATATTTTTCAGCATTGCATACTCTGTATGCCAAGCTCCGGCTCGTTCGTCAAAGGCTTCGGGAATACCGCCCCAACCGACATATCTCGACAAGATTTTCTGCTCGTCAGGTGTTGCAAAACGGTTTTCGTTTTGACAATCCTTCAAGACCTTAATCGCTGCATAGTTTCTGTGAAAACGCTCTTTTTTGTTCACTTCTTCAACCTGATTATTGGCAAGGTCAAAGTTGTGTCGCTCCGACATCGGAATATCCGGGTGGAGGTCAAAGCTCTTTACCTTTGACTTTTTCTTTTGCTCCCAAGCGGGTACAATCGGTTCAGGCTCTTTGTCGTAACCGTTGCCGATACGAACACCCTCGTTATACATTTCCTCATAACTGTCAAAACCGTTTTGAGTAGCAACGATTTCTCTGTAATCCTCAATCGGTACATTTCCGATGTTCGTTGCCACCATATCAGTTCTTTCAGCGTTTTCAATGAGTGCTTCCATTGTGGCGGAGGTACAGTCGGTCAAATCCGGTGTCCTGTGAAATTCTCGGTCTGCGTCCTCAAACCATTCCGTGCCTACATCGGCAAGCTCCTGATTTGCAATACTGCCGAGGTAATCAAAGAAATCCTCAGCCGAGTCATACTCCCTTGCAGCTTGCTGTATCTCGTCAAAAGAAAGCGTATTTGTAACATACTGACCTCCGGCATTGCTGTCGGGGTTATAGTACATCCAAGCTACGCTTTCATTGTCCCGGTCGATAAAGAAGGCGTCGTCATAACCGGTTTTCGAACTGAAATCCTGTACGGTTTCGGTATCGTTTTGAGCTTCGTTTTCGCCTGTAACGGCTTTTTCTTCTGCCGGTAATACACTGACCTTCAAGTGGTCGTTCATTGGATTTTCACGCACTTTTCGGTCAAATTCTTCCCTTGAAAGCTCCTTGTTGAATAGGGGCATATCGAAGTCATAGAGCATTACACGGTTTTCATCAAAGGACAAAATCTCATACTGCGAAGCTCCGATATACACGCTGTCGCCGAGATGATATTCATACTGTGCTTCCGTTTCGTCCACTTTGTTTTCAGGCTCAGGCGGTGCGGTAGAGAGTATCTCACGGTTTTTTCTCTGCTCTGCAAGCTCGGCTCGCCTTTCTTCCTGCTTTTCAAGCCATTCCGGGTACTTTTCTTTTTCCTTTGGGTTTAGGTATCTGTCCATACGGATAAGGTCTCCGATACGCTTTTCAACCTGAGACCAAGAAAGCGTAATGTGTGGCTTGTCGCTTCCGATACCTTTTGAAATTGTGATACCTTTTCCGTCGTGCTGTTCGTCAATGCCTGCACCGATAATGACAGGGTAAGAGCCGCCCCAACCGTATTCGTTTTTCAAGAAGTCGGCGTTCTCTTTAGCAGAAAGGCTCTTTTCAAACTGCTCATAGATACGCATTTTGCCCTCGGAAACTCCGCTTCCACGGGTCAGTACAGCGTCTATGATTTCCTGAGAAAAAGTAAAGGCAGAGGTTTTTTGTTCCTCCGCCTGATTGCCCATTATGAGAGTCAACTGACCGTCCATAGACGGAAGCGGCTTCATTGTATCGGTCAATTCTCCCAAAAGTCTCATTGCTTCAAAATGCTGTGCGATAACGCCCCAGTCATAGAAGCTCTGAGCGGTTCTGTTTTCGTATTCGCCCTCCCACAAGTGGAGGACATTCTGAAATGTTTTGTATCCAACAAGCCTGCCGTCGTTTAAGGTAAGCCGGGTGTAATCGTTGTTGAAAATACCCTTGATATATTCGGTACGGGTCGCATTGTCCGTATTTCTCTCATAGAAGTCTTTGATTTCTTCCTTTGAAGCGGACAAATGCGGGGTAGTACCGAGTATCTCTCGGATAGTATCATCGCCACCGAAAAACGGCAGGCTCTTGTCCTCGTGGTTTCTGTCGTAATACTCTAAGCGAATATTACCTGATTCTTCACGATTTCCTGTGCCGAGTTCCTGATGTTGTTCATCAGGCGAACCCACTTCATCATATCTTCCGCTTTCATCTGCTCCGTCAGCCCGGCTTTCTGTGCCATCTGCTTCACGAGAGTTTCCTCCAGTTTGCTGGCTCTCTGCTGAACCTCCGCCAAGTGACTGTTCAGAATCCCTTTCGTCAGAAGATTGTAGTACAGGATTTTGTGATGTTCCTTCAGATAAGTTCTCCTCATCTGCGACCATCTGCCGAGAGTCACTTCCGTCTGCTCCGGCAGTTTCAGGTTCGGAAGATTGTAATCTCCCACCATCGTGTATGTGATTTCGCTCATCGCTTTGACTCCTTTCGTCTTTGATGTCTTTATTGTATTCGGATTGCTCCTGTTCATCAATTATGCGATTTTCCTTGCTGAGCGTGCTGATTGTTCTGCTGACAGGGAGCAACGCCATTTCTGCAATGTCGCTTGTAGCAATACCCACCGCATTGAGAACTTCCTGTGAATTGAAGTTTGAAATACCGGCAAAGTCATCGGGAGAATAAACCTTGTCTGCGTTCAGTCCCAATCGTGCCATAACCATATATGACACGCTGTTTCTGACAAGCTCCAAATACAAGGTGTTTGCTTCGTCGGCAGACAAATACTCAATATCGCTTCCTGCACCCAAACTCATAAAGTCGGAGATATAGTCTGCGATGTTGTCCTCAACGGCATTGGCAATGCTCTCTTTGACGACATTTTCAATACTCGTTGTATCGTTTACCGCCCCGAAAGTGTTTTCAAGCGTTTCGATAACCTCTGCTTCATAATCGGGTCTCATCTCCCAAATCGGAACAGGGCGGGAATATCGGCTTTCGTGGGTGTCCGATATATCAAAGTAATGAATCAGCCTTTGACGGCTTCTGTCTGCGTCCTCAAATACGGCAATACCCCTTGCTCCTCGGTTTACCCAGCGACCGAAAGTACCGTTCCATCGTTCGATTTCAAGCACGGCTGTTGCATCGGGTCTTTGGGCATAAATGAGAAGCTGTTCATCAAATCGGAGCCTGAAATTTCTGCCTGCGGTTTTCAGAAACGATTGCCAGTTTACCGGATTGTCTGTAACTGCAAAACAGGTTCTTTCATACAGCTCCGAAATCAGGTCAAATTTTCTTGCCACCTCGTCTGCACCTCCTTATCGTGATATTCCTTTGTCCTTTGCAGTTTTTGTGTTTTCTTTTGCGGCTGGTTCTACGGTATGACCGTTTCTCTCGCAAAGCTCGGCAAATTCGCAGATATGGTAGAGATTTGTGCCGACCTCCAAATGGTAGTCGTCAATATATCTGCAAGTCCTCTCCATTGTTTTGCCGTCGCCGAGCTTAATTGAGATTTTCTCTCCGTCCGCAATGCGAAACTGCTCCTGATAGTGCGGGTCAATAAATCGGATACCACGCTCGGTATTTTTCAAGTGGCTGTTCAGCCACTCTTTCTGATAGCAATAGCAGTACAGATTGTATTCGCCCCTGTTGGGGTTAAACCTCATAAGATAGCTGTACTTTTCCGTATCAAGACGAATACCGTAGTGGTTGCGGTCATCATTAAAGGAGCTGTCGGGAGTGGAATAGCAGTAAGAGGACATAGACTTTCTGCCGGACAAAACATCGCCGTCACGCAATCCGTTTATCACATCATCAAATTCAGCCTTAAATTCATCGGTTTTCAAGTCTTTTCTGAAATCGTTCCAAGTCGTCCAAAACTCGTTCCCGTTAGAACCGAAGTCGGCTCGCAAATATCCGATAAGACCGGTCTGCATAGAGAGCTGCTGACTTTGGCTGAAGGTGTACTTTCGCTCCGCTTCGGTCAATACTCTGTAATCCATTTTCATCACCTCGCTTGTTCGTTTGGTTGTCTTTGCTTTGGAATAGGAAAACCATAAACTCCGGCAATGTCATCGCCGAGCCTTTTGGTAACTCGTGTGATGTCGGCTCTTGTGGCTTTTCCGTTATAGATTTTATCTTGCAGATTTTCAATCTGCGTATCGGTAACACCGTCTTTGAATACACGGTAAAGATAATGGTTTGTGCCGTCGTGATGAACGGCGTCGGCTCGAAGATCACCGTACTTATCCACATACCATTCGGTGTAATCGGTATCGGAATAAAGGCAATCCTTGATGTTGCCGGAATCAATCATCTTGTAGCCCGACACTCTGCCGTTCCATCTGCCGAGGTCGCCGATTACGATAATCGGCTGTGAAAGCTGAATGTTGAGATTTACTCGTTCATCATAAAGATTTTCGGCATTGGATTTTACCATAATGTCGTAAAGCTCATCATCGGAATATCCGGGATACAGTTCCTCCAAAGACTCTCGCCAATCATCAAGGTCAAGGCTAATGTCGCTCCAAATGATATGGCGGTCATTCTGTTCCTGACTGCTCATCAGTGCCACCTCCCAAATAAGAGAACAGCTTATTGGCTTTGGTCTGCTTCTGAAGCTCGATAATCAGGCTCATATCCGGAATAGTAACACCGGGAATTTTCAAAATGCTCTCCATATCAAGCTGCTGCAATTTCTTTTCGGTATTGCAGCCTGCGTCAAACAGTTTCGTCAGAAGCTTTGTTTTCTGTTGAAAAGTGAATTTTTCCTTCATTGCTTTGTCCTCCTTATCGTTCTTTGTCTTTGTTTCGCTTCTTGTGTAAAAGCTCTTGTGCCTTTTCCTTTGCCCATTCAGGCAGACGCTCAGGCTTTACCTCGCCCATAACGTCCATTCTTTCATATCGGGTGGATTTACCGGTGTGAAGATTGGTACAAAATACGGCACTTCCACGACTGTTTGCCGACGCACCGAAGCCGCCCGTAACATAATAAAGTTGTCTGTCGGCTCGCTGAAATTCAGGTTTTAATACCTTGGGGTCAATGGCAATGATTGTGCCGTTGATGTCTTTGGAATAGTGGTCGGGGATACAGTCGGCTTCCGTTATGAGTGTGATTGGAATATCCAGCTTTTCGACCTGTTCCTTGAAAAGCTCCGCTTCATTCGCCACACGGCTACCGAAAAGGTGTACGATTTCGATATAGTCATCGCTTACCATACATTCCGAACACAGTTCAAACAGGTCGTTTCGCTCTGCAAAGCCGCACATATATTTATCGCCGTTCGTACTTTGCTCATTGGAAGCCAAGATAACCTCCTTTTCGCCCACATTGACCGAGCAGAGAACGGTGTATTCACCGATTTTTCTTTTTTCCTCGTTCATATCCACACCTCAGCTTACTTCAATCACAATTCTGATGTTTCCGCAGTCGCAACCACTGCACTGTCTGGACAGCTCAGGAAACAGGGATTGAACTCTCTGTCTTGCTCTGCGGATAGTCTCAAAGCACGGCAAGCCGTAGCCTTTATAGTTGTTGACTATATCCTCAAGCGGTAAATCTCCGACTCTCATATAGCTGTATCGGTTGTAATAGCAAAGGATAAGCTGCATATCATCATACCTCGTTTCGGGGCATTCTCTGAGTATTGCAAGCACCTTGCTGTCAACCGTCTTTTGCTTATTCATAATGCACCTCCGTAAAAGAACCGTGGGCGAAGTTTTCACTCCGCCCACACAAGCGTTCCTTATTTCTTTCTGTTTTTAATCTGCAAGAAGATAAAGCCGCCGATAATAAAGGCGACTAATACAACTGCTACGATTGTCTTAGCGTCCATTACTCATTGTCCTCCTTCTTCTTTTTTCTGTACGCAACAACGGCTGTGCCGACAATACCGAGGGCAGAAAGTCCCGCAAGTGCAGTCCACAAGCCAACATTTCTGTTATCTCCGGTCTTTGGTGTGTCTCTCAGTTCATTGTGCATTTCCACAACGGTAGTAGAGCCGACCTTTACGGTTGCAATCTTATCCGCAGGAAGCACATAGGAAGCAGAAACACTATCCTGAACCTCGGAAATGGTGTAATCGCCGATACGAAGTCCCTCGATAATGATTTCGCCGTTCTTATCGGTCGTGAAGCTTCGGTCGTAACCGTTTACTCCTGTTACTCTGAAAGTGAAACCTTCGACCTTACCGTCAGAGGAAGTTTTTACGATTTTCAGGCTTCCTTTCATTGCCGTGTTAATAAAACCGACACCCGCTTTGTTTTCAACCTCATAGGTCATTTCATCTTCCTCAATGAATACGGAGTACACACCCTTATCAAGCTCGAAGCCTTCTGGTGCTTTGGTTTCTCTTACAAGGTATTTTCCGTAGAGAAGCTCCTTCATCTCGTAAATACCCGTAGAAGTTTCGTTGAGTGTACCGATAAGCTCGTCGCCGTCGTCCAGTTTACCGTCGCCGTTCACATCTTTGTAAACCTCAAAGGTCGCTCCTGTCAGCTTGTTTTCCGGGTAATCTTCATCGACCTTAGTCAACTTGATATTGCCGTGAACATACTCATTGACGATTTCAACCTCAATGACCTGACCGACTTCGGAGATTTTAACTTCATAAGAAGTTTCATCAAGCACGAAGCCCTCCGGCTGCTCGATTTCTCTTACAATCCAGTTGCCATACGGCACTTTCTCAAAAGAAAAGCTACCGTCATTTTCAGAGGTAGCAGTCATCAACGCATTTTCTTTTGTAAATTCGGTTTCATCAGCCTTAAACAGACCGATTACTGCACCGCCGAGTTCTTCGCCGTTTTCGGTAATCTTCTTACCGGAAACAGAACCGTAAATGAGCTTGTTCTCAATCGCTTTTCCGTCGTTGACCGCAATCTCAACATTTGCGGTATCCTGACCGGCATAGCTGAAAGTGAACGGAAACTTGGCGTCAGAGAGAATATAATGCTCATCGGTGGCAAGCTCCTCAACATAGTAACTTCCGAAAGGAAGGTCGGTTTTGATAACAGCCTTACCATTTTCGGAAAGAGAGATAATCTCAATCAGACCGTCTGCCGGGATAGAAGTACCGCTTGCAGAAACAAGTTCTTCGGCGGCAAAAAGTCCAAAGCTGATATTCTTCATTTCATCGCCGTTACCGATGTTGAAGATGTCGTTCTTTTCGATAGCCTTTTCAAGACTTACCGTAACCTTTTGTCTCTCGTTTACGAAGCTGGTAACGGTTTCGGTTACAGACACTTCCTGACCGGCATAAGTCAGCTCAACATCGTGAGCTTCTTTGTTGATGACCATACCCTCCGGTGCGGTTATTTCGACCACCGTATATCTGCCGAGGTAAAGCTCCTTGCTCTTGGCAAGTCCGTTTTCATCTGTGGTAACAGTATCTACGACCTCGCCCTTTGTGAAACGTACTGTACCGTCGGGAGTGATAATATCTTCTGCTGCGGTAATCTCATAAACCGCACCTGCAAGACCTTTCACTTCATAGACAGGCTGATAAATCACATCGGTATTTTCCTCTCCGGAGATATTTACCCCTGAGAATACCTCTCCGGTCTTTTCAATGCTGACAGTACCTTTCTGTGCCATATTAGGCTTATCTACCTTAATCACGGTAATACCACCCTCATCGGATGAATGTTCCTCTGCCACATCAAAGTACACCGGTGTGCTGTCAAGCACATATCCGTAAGGAGCCTGAACCTCAACAAGAGAATATCCCTTGCCATATTCCAGTTTCTCCGGTGTAACAAGCTGTCCGTTTGCGTCGGTGTAGAAAGTATCAATCGTTGTCGGAGTAGGATAAGTGAAAGTCATTGTTACCTGATTGCCGTCAGTGTCAAAGATTTTGAAGCCTGCACCGGCATACGGAATGTTTTTACCGCTTTCTGCGTCCACCTTGACAACCTTGATATAGCTTTCAAAGTTTGCGTTGTTGATGAGATAGCGGTAGGTCTGTCCGTTCTGAGCAATGAACACATCGAAGTCGTCCATTAACTCACGCCCCTCCCAACCGGAGGTCTGATGAACGGTATATACGCCGTAAGGCATATCCTTTGTCTGACCGAAGCCGTTTTCATCACAAACAATCACATCTCTTTCATCTTCCTCTGCTGAATCAAAGCTGCCGGAAGATTTGAGATAGATTTCAAAGGTTGCACCGTTTTCGGGTGTTTCAATCTGAGTTTCGCCATTATCGGTATGCTTGATGATAGCGATATTGCCTTTCATAACCTGTTCGGTAACATCATTTGCGGTCTGATTGTGTTCCACCGTATAAAGCTGCGGTTCAGCACCGACCTTATGGATTGTACCGTCGAGCAGATAACCCTCGGACGGCGTGATTTCACGGATTGTCCAGTCATCATCACAGATATATTCCTTTGTGGTAAACTGCCCGTTCTTATCCGTAACATACTTATCCACAAGGGTTTCGCCCTTATAGATACCGTAAACTGCTCCGGCAAGGGTAGCGTCGCCCTGTGCTGTGCCTTCCTCACGGTCGCTCTTTGTCACGGTCACGGTAAACTTTTTGAGAATGTTTGTGAAATTGCGGGTAGTAACCTCTTTCCACTTAACAGGTGCGGTCTGATTTGCAGGCACGACATAACGGATAGCCGTATCCACTTCCTCGATGGTGTAGGGCATTATGCCTGAAATCAGGACATCCTTAAAGGTAGCAACACCGTTCTTATCTGTCACGGCATACTCATCAACGGAAATACCGGAAAGAGATGTGCCGTAAAGGTGGAAGGTAACGCCCTCAACCAAGTTATCCTCAGAAGATTTGATGACCTGAAGATTACCTCTTTTGAGAACATTATTGAAGTTGACCTTTGACACCTGACCGGCAACAACAGTAACTCTGTGAACCTCCTGCGGTACATATTTGTCGATAGACTGCTCTGTGACCGTGTAAACACCGGGCATAAGGTTATCCAGTTGGAATTTACCGCCGTTTGCGGTTGTTACAGTCTGATTGACACCGTTACCGCTGACAGTAAACTGAATACCGTCAACCTTTCCGTCCTCACTTGTCTTTACAATCTGACAAGAGCCGTAGCTGACCTTCATTTTGACAAAGCCGCTGACAGGGTCGCTGACCTCCTGAGCATAAGTAACCACGTCCTGAATACCGTTGCCGTTCTGATGGATACCGTCAGTCCATACAACTACACCTCTGCGGACACCGTTCTTTTTTGCGGCTGTGATAGTAAATTCCTTGCTCGGAGCTTTTTCCATTGAAACAGTCAATTTGTTTCCGCTGACAGAGAACGAAACGCCGTCAATATTTGCCGAGAAATTGTAATTGCCAAGCACACCGTTTGTATCGGTGAGAGTTGCAACATACTTGCTTCCGTTCCATTCAAGCTCGTTCACCTTGGCAGAACCGCTTGACCTTGTGCAGAAGCTCGGTACTTTGGTGTGATTCTGAACACTTGTTACCATACTGTTGTAGTACGACAGGATTTTACTGCGGAGTGGGTGTGCAGAGCTTACACATTCAAGCACGGCATTGCACCCTCCGGTAGAAACGTGATTGAAGCCTGCGTCTCTTTCGCCGACAATCGTTTCCCAAATCAAAATCTGTGTGGCATAAGCGTGTGCGATACAGTTGGCGTCGCTTTCATTCTGCGACTTCCAGCTTGTCGAAATACCTCCACGGTAGCCGTACTGCAAGATACGACCGATAAGCAAGCGAATATCATCGCCGGAAATCGTTCCGTTCGGGCTGATGTTATTAAAGAAGTTCTCGTCCTTTTCGGTGAGAGTATCTCCAGTCCGCTGACCTGTACCCGGTTCAATACAGTAGGCAATATTGCCCGAATACGAACCCATTGCACGAAGTCCTGTATATTTTGTGGACAAGCCTTTCCAACCGTTCATATAGTTGAGATTGCCGTGTCCCCATTCGCCGTTGTTATTGGTATCTCCGCTTCGGGGATAATCGACGAGGTACACATCGGCTTTTTCTCCTACGGCTGCAAAGGCTGTCGTTGCCCCAATGCCCATAAAAGCAGTAAGGCTCATAACCGCCGCCAACACAAGCGAGACGGCTTTCTTGATTTTTGTTTTAACCATTGCGTTTTCCTCCTTGAAATGCAAAAACGCACCGATTTTACTCAGTGCGTCCGCTTAAAATTATTTTGTTTTAGCAGTAGCCGATATAGATGTTGTACTCCGTATCGGATAGCTTTTCTGTCCATATCCACACAGCGATAAAGCCTTCGCTGTTCTTGTATCGGTTCAGTCTGCTTTCAATATCAGACTTAATACCGCTTCGGTTAGGATTTGCGGATATGGGATTGTCCCAACATTCTGTCGCCGTGCTGTCAAGAGAAAGCCCTATGCTTACCGCATACTCTTTTGCGTAACTTACATAAGGGCTGACATCAAATGTCTGCTTGGGCGGCTCTGTCGGTTTCGGTTCTGCCGGCTTTTCTGTCGGTTTTTCAACCGGCTTTTGTTCGGCAGTTGTCTGTTCTTTGGGCTGTTCCGTTTGTTTTTCGGGTTCAGTCTGCGTGGTTGTCTGCTTTGGTGGCTCTGCCTTTGGCTTTTCGGTTGCAGGAGTTTCAGCCGTTTTATCTTCCGCCGGTTTTGTCTGAACGGTTGCAACCGTCTGACTTTCAGCGGTTGATTGGCTTTCTTCTGCCGTAATCGGTATTTCTTCCTGAACTGCCGTGCTTTCCGGTTCTTCAGCCGTTTCTTCCTGAGATTGCGTTTCGGTATTACCAGCCGGAAAAGAAGTCTCTGTTTTCGTTATCTCCTGTGCAGCTTCTTTGGCTGTGTTACCGGTACAACCTACGAGGAAAATCATCAGGCAGGCAAGAACACAAGGTATCAGCCTGTTTTTCATTATCCATCGCTCCTTTCTGCCTTAATCGTAATCAAAAACGTTCAAAACATCAAAGGTGCGATTGGCTGAACTTTTTATCGTAGCAGACATTTTGCTTTTGCTCCAAATGTGCGAACCCTTTAATAGACAGCTATATGTTATTGAGATAGATATACTCAAGGGAGATAGAGTATATTTTTCAGCAGGTTAATAGCCGGTATATATAGGGGTTAGAGTGTGAGAAAGGGGGAAGGCTATCGGCTGTCACGGTCGGCTCTGCTTCGCAGAAACTTGTTGTAATGCTCCAATGCCTTGCACACAAAATCCTCCGTTTGGCTTATGGGAATGTTCTTCGGGATAAGCTGTCGAACCCTGTCGCCCCTCAAAACAATTTTCTCCCTTTGGTTTGGTTTTTCCTCCGACATAATCGCTTGGATTGCTTCGGTTGTTAGCTTACCCTCCTCAAAGAACTTTCGCATACGGATTGTTTGGTCGTGGGACGGGGTTGCGTCGTTCAGGTCGATTTCATCAACCACATCACGCTGACTGTCCTCATCGAGAAAAGACAATTCAACCGCCGGTCGCATTTTAATTCGCCCCTCGTCCACATAATCCAAAAGTTCGGGAACAAGGTTTGTAAGGCGAATATATCGCTGAATTTGAGTTTTGCTGTCATCTGATTTATCAGCTAACAACATTACAGATTTTGTTCCCGCCAACTTGTCCCCCAGTGGGTCACAAGTTAAATCCGTGCGTTCTCCTTGCCTTTTCATTGCTTCCAAACGCATTTTGTAGGCATAAGCTTTTTCAGAGGGAAGTATCTGCGACCTTTGATAGTTGCTCTCAACCATTAAAATCGTGGCTTCGTCTCGGTTCAGGTCAACGACTTCACAACGGAGCGTATCAAACCCGGCAAGCTCACAAGCTCGCTTTCGTCTGTGTCCTGAAATGAGTTCGTATCTGCCGTCCTCTTTCTGCCTTACCGTTGCCGGAGTAATAACCCCTCTTTCCTTGACACTCTCCACAAGCTGCATCATATCTTCATCGTCCCTGACCTTAAACGGGTGGTCTGGGAAATCATCAATCAGCTCCAACGGAATATCTCGGATTTTTGAAAGCTGTTCTTCATCTCTCTGTGCCTGCGTGGTAAATAAATCATCGAGCTTCGTGAGAGTGAAGTCGCTCTTTCTTCCTGCCATCGGCTAACACCTCCTTTGTAAATTCGGTGTACGCTTTTGACACCGTGCTGCCCGGTTCGTAGGCAAAAATGCTCTTGCCTTTGGAAGAAGTCTCTGCGGCTTTTTCGGCAATCGGTATATGCAGACATTAAGAAAACTGCCTATGCACGCTCCGAAGATGAACACAAATACATAAATGATTATGTATGATAAGGTTAAATTATCCACAGTGATCCTCCTTTGGATTCATTAGTTAATATATTAATTTTATCATACTTTCATGAAGATTACAATAGATAATATGATTTTTTTGCGGTTTTTGCACCGCAGCAGACGTTTCCGCAGCGTCGGATCCCTAAATCAATGCGGAGGATTGGAGTAATATATATGAGAAACGGCCCTATCGGTCAGTATCTGGTACAGAAAGGTCTTATAACTGAAGAACAGCTTCAGGAAGTTCTTGCCAAACAGAAGGAGCAAAAGGGAAGACTTTTTGGTGATGTCATTATTGACATGAAGCTCGTTACCGATGTTCAGTTCTGTCAGGTCCTTGCCGAGCGACTTAATGTGTCTTATATCGACCTTGATAATACTGAGCTTATGCCTGATATCGTCAAGAAGATACCGGAGGCAACTGCAAGAA
>OLPC01001354.1_pt1 | contig 21596 bp, 19 predicted proteins | sample 1672341 | NCBI WGS metagenome assembly OLPC01 (sample SAMEA3136673, study PRJEB25190) | human gut metagenome | reverse complement strand
AAAGAAGTGTCAAAGCCTCAATAATTACAATTTTATCCTTAACTTAATGACATTGAAACGTCAAAGTACTACGTCCCCATTAGTGATTAACGGTGTCCCTTTTTTTATATTTGTGATATACTGGAGGCAAATATTAGCTGGAAGGACTAGATTATGAAACCTGTAGTAGTAAGAAATGTTGCAATTGGTGAGGCTATTCCGAAAATCTGTGTACCGATTGTTGGTAAGATGATAGATGAGATTTTGAATCAGGCGAAGCATATCTGTGAGATAGGAGCAGATGTAGTGGAGTGGCGTGTGGACTGGTTCGAGGAAGTGAATAATTACGAAAGTGTGGAAAATGCTGCGAAGCAGTTGAGAGATATTCTTGGAGAGACACCGATTCTTTTTACATTTCGCACCGCGAAGGAAGGTGGCGAGCGCGCGATAGAACCAGATGAATATGTAGAGCTGAATGAAAAAATTGCGAAAAGCGGGTATGTGGACCTTGTGGATGTAGAAGCATTTATCGGGGATACATATGTGGAAAAAGTTGTAAAAACGTCGCATGAATGTGGAGTAAAGGTAATTGCTTCTAATCATGATTTTAGGAAGACACCTCCGAAAGCAGAATTAATTTCACGTATGCGAAAAATGCAGGAACTTGGAGCTGATATTTCAAAGATTGCGGTGATGCCGCAGAGCACAGAAGATGTTCTGACACTTTTGTCTGCTACGGAAGAAATGAGACGATGCTATGCAGACCGCCCGGTTATTACAATGTCTATGGCAGGAACTGGGGTAGTAAGCCGCATGTGTGGGGAAGTCTTTGGCTCAGCACTTACATTTGGTGCGGCGGGAAAAGTATCTGCACCGGGACAGATTGATGTGGAAGAATTAAGAACGGTACTTGGAATCATACACAAGAGTTTATAATAAGTATGAATTATTTTTGGTTAAAGCATAGACTTGATAAGAAAGGACTTGAATTCGATTATGCAGATTAGTGTATTGCTTGCAGAACAGATTGCCGAATTATTTCTCATGATTCTCATGGGATATGTGATAGTGAAGCTGGGACTTGTAACGGACGATGACAGCAAAATTTTGTCGAAAATTGTCTTATATATTGTGATTCCGTGTGTTATGATCAATGCATTTCAGATAGATTATACGCCGGATAAAGTACAAGGTATGTTTCTTGCGCTGGTTACTTCGATAGTTTTGCAAGTCTTATTATTGATAGCAGTATGGATTATGGGAAAAATATTTTATCTGGATGAAGTGGAGGTCGCTTCTATATACTACTCTAATTCCGGAAATCTGATTGTACCGATTGTGGCTTATGTACTGGGGGACGAGTGGGTCGTATACGGGTGTGTATTCATGGCTGTGCAGTTGATTTTTATGTGGACACATGGAAAATATATTATCAGTTCAGGGGATAGGATTGACTGGAAAAAGATTGTGCTTAACATCAATATGATTGCAATTTTCATAGGAGCGGTTTTGTTTTTGCTGAAGATTCATTTGCCGGTGATTGTAGATGATACACTTCGTGCAGTGGGAAGCACGATTGGGCCGGTAAGTATGATTGTAACCGGTATGTTGATTGCTGGTATGAACCTTCGGGATATATTTACAAATCGAAGAGTATACGCAGTTACATTTCTAAGATTGTTGCTTGTGCCGGTGCTGGCACTGATTATTCTGAAAATCAGTGGTCTGGTTACATGGCATCCACAAGGTGAGAAAATTCTGCTTGTTATATTCCTTGCTGTTATTACGCCGTCAGCATCAACTATTACACAGATGTGCCAGGTATACGGCGGGAATTCAAAATATAGTAGTGCAATTAATGTTATGACAACGTTACTTGCGATTGTGACGATGCCGATTATGGTATTACTATATGAGAAAATTATATGATTTCATATTTTGAACACATTTCAGAGATATTTCAAACACATTTTTTGGTACTTTAAATTGTCGCTGTGGCGTACGCTGCTGTATGCTTAGATCAATCTGTCTTTTATATCAGCAAAATTAATCTCCAGTTTTCCATCATAAATCATAACAGGGATAATATCATCAAATGTATACATATGAGGATAATCGTCGCCTTCAAAGTAGTAGCACAGTACAGTTTCACGCTTCGGATCTACAATCCAGTATTCCCGGACACCGGCGTTCTGGTATTTGGAAACTTTCTTTATGTAATCACGGCTGCGGCTGGAAGGAGACACAATCTCAATACAGAAGTCCGGTGCGCCGTAGACTCCTTTCTCCACGAGCCGGTCGAGCTGGCAGATTACGGAAATATCCGGCTGGATCATCGTGCGGTTATCGCAGTCGAGCTGGACATCAAGTGGCGCTGGAAGGACTTTACATGGGCCTTTATTTTTGCGAATATAAAAACCGATGTCCATTAATAGTTCGCTGATAAGTTCCTGATGTACAGAGCGGGGCGCTTCCAGAAAAATCAGATGCCCGTCGATGAGTTCGGCTCGAACGTCGTCCGGGAGGGCATAGTAGTCGTCCAGAGTGTATTCGCCCTGTTTCTTATCGGAAGAAACAGTATAGGCTGCAGCGGTCTCTCTGATTCCATCGATACCGGAATCGATATCTCTAAAAAGGACATCATTCAGTGCCTTCAATGTTGCATAGCGTGGAGATTTTGTCTCGCCATTCAGAATCTTGTTGATGGTACCTGTCGGTATGCCGGACAGTCTGGAAAGCTGTTCTGTTGTAATACCAAGTTCGTTTTTTCTTTCTTTGAATTCTTCCCCTAATGACTTCATAACAGCGCCTCCTTGAAATATTTTGTTAAAATTAGTATATCTATAAAACGGGTGAAAGTCAATGATGAATATCCGAAAATTAAAAAATAACCGTAAACGGTTAAAAACTATTAAAATAACTTGACTGGGAGGCATGGAATAGACTATGATAATGAAAAAGAAAAGATGAGAGGACTGGGGAAATTATGAAAAAGAGTAATCCAAAGGCACTTATGCCAATTGGTGTATTTTTGGTTTTGTATCTGGGGCTTGGAATTGTTTTTGAATACGTGATGAAGATACCGATGGGATTTTACAACATTCCAATTGTACTTGCATTTATGGTGGCAATTTTAGTGGCCTGTTTTCAAAACAGGGAAGTCAGTTTTGATGATAAATTGTCCATCATGGCGCAGGGACTGGCAGATAAGAATATTATTACAATGTTGTTGATATTCCTTGTGGCGGGGAGCTTTGTTGGAGTTGTGGGAAGAAGCAGTGCAGAGAGTGTGGCATATTTCATGCTTTCACTGATTCCGGCCAAGTTTTCCGTGGCGGTGTTATTTGTAGTTGCGTGTTTTGTATCAACAGCTATGGGAACTTCAGTCGGAACAATTACATTGATTGCCCCGATCGCAGCGGCAGTTTCTGATGCTTCAGGATTTGATCTGGCGCTCTGCATCGGTTCGGTCATGGGTGGTGCTATGTTTGGGGACAATCTTTCTTTTATATCAGACACGACGATTGCGGCGTGCAACGGACAGGGCTGTCCGATGAAGGATAAATTCCGGGAGAATTTCTGGATTGCATTTCCTGCAGCATTGGTAACGTTAGGTCTGATACTTGTATTGTCATTGCGCACGGATCTTGGCGGGGCAGTGAACCATGAGTATCATCTGATTCAGATGGTTCCATATATTTTAGTACTGATTGGCGGTATTATCGGAATCAATGTATTTCTCGTACTTTTGATTGGTATTTTCTCTGGAATTGTAATTATGCTTGCGACAGGACAGACAAGTTTTGTGGATTTGATCAGCAGCATGGGATCTGGAATTTCCGGAATGTTTGAGACTTGTATGGTAGCGGTACTGGTAGCAGCATTGTGTGCGTTGATTCGCGAGTATGGCGGCTTTGAGGCGCTGCTGTCTGTGATACGCAGGATATTTCGTGGACGAAAGGGCGGTCAGTTTGGCATGGGGCTTTTAGTAGCTGCAATGGATATCGCAACGGCGAATAACACGGTGGCTATTGTCATGGCAAATCCAATTGCAGTGGAGATGTCTGAAGAATATGGAATTACACACAGCAAAGCAGCATCACTGTTGGATACATTTTCCTGTATTTCACAGGGAGTCATTCCTTATGGTGCGCAGATGTTGGTGGCATTGTCTGCAATTCACGAGATGGGGCATGAACTTTCAGCATTTGATGTAATACCGAAGTTGTTCTATCCGGGATTATTGTTAGTCAGTTCGCTGATATTTATTTTTATAATTCCTCAGAAGAAAGTTTCATAAGTGGATAAAAACTGATTTTGCCGAATAACTTTTGGAAAAATTGACAATGACATTTATTTCTTATATAATGATAACCTATTGAAATGGTAAGAAAAGGGGACTGCAACAGATGTTAAATCAGTTTTCAAGAACACAGTTATTGCTAGGAAAAGAAGCAATGGATAAATTAAAGAATTCCAGAGTCGCAGTGTTTGGTATTGGCGGAGTCGGTGGATATGTGTGTGAGGCTCTTGTAAGAAGCGGAGTCGGTCATTTTGATTTGATTGATGATGATAAGGTGTGCCTGACGAATTTGAACCGTCAGATTATTGCTACGAGAAAGACTGTTGGACAGTATAAAACAGATGTGATGAAGGAGAGAATGTTGGACATCAATCCAGATATTGAAGTAAATGTTCACAAATGTTTTTTCCTTCCGGAGAATGCAGAGGAGTTTCCGTTTGCTCAGTATGATTACGTGGTTGATGCGGTAGATACGGTGACTGCCAAAATTGAACTTGTTATGAAAGCAAAAGAGATGAAAGTGCCGATTATCAGTAGTATGGGAGCTGGTAATAAACTTGATCCAAGTGCATTTCGTGTGGCAGATATTTACAAGACAAAGATGTGTCCACTTGCGAAGGTTATGCGCCGTGAGTTAAAACAGCGTGGCGTGAAGAAATTGAAAGTGGTATATTCCGAGGAGAAGCCAACGAGACCACTGGAGGATATGGCTATCAGCTGCAGAAATCACTGCATCTGCCCTCCGGGTGCAAAACACAAATGCACAGAGAGGCGTGACATTCCAGGAAGTGTGGCATTTGTACCATCAGTCGTTGGATTAATCATTGCCGGAGAGGTCATTAAGGATCTGACTGTAGAGGAGCGCGCAATTTATTTTAACTAGACAAGACGATCGAAGATAACAAAAAACTTGAACTGTGTGGTCAGTCAGAAGTGGAATATCTTCTGAAGGGGCACACAGTTTTGGATTAAGGACTTGAAATATCAAGATGGGATTACTTATATTCCACTTTATATGACAATGTTGTTATGAAACAGATATTTAGAAAGCGAGGTACTTTTTATGGAATTACAGACAGCATTTGAAACGAGACGGAGCATCAGACATTATGATGCTGAGAAGAAAGTAACGAAAGAGCAGGTGGAGACTTTGATCAAGGCAGCAAGTCTTGCACCGTCATGGAAAAATACACAGACTTCCAGATATTACTGTGTATTATCCGAGGACAAGGTTGCAGAATTCAGTCAAAAATGTCTGCCGGAATTCAATCAGAAAAATTCAGCAGGTGCAGGCGCGTTAATCGTTACAACATTTGTAAAAGGACTCGTTGGATTTGATAATGATGGAAATCCGGTAAATGAAGCTGGAGACGGCTGGGGATACTATGATCTTGGACTGCAGAATGAGAATCTGCGTCTCAAGGCAACAGAGCTTGGGCTTGACACATTAGTCATGGGAATCCGGGACGGCGAAGCTATTCGTGAGATGCTTAATATTCCTGAGACAGAAAATGTAGTTGCAGTCATCGCGGTTGGTTACAAAGCAAAAGAAGCCAATATGCCAAAGAGAAAAGAAGTTGAGGAAATTGCAAAATTCTTCTAAAGAAAATATTAGATTCAACGGATATAACATATAAGAACAGAATACAAAAATTTGTATTGATAAATATAGTGAGAAGTCTTGAAGTCGCCGTAAATTATAAGAGATATGGTTGGCTGTATCGAAACAGCCAGCCATATCCTTAGATATTATGGTGAGTAATATCAAGACTTTTTATATATTAATGCAGAATTTTTAGAACAATCCTGTAATCTTTCCTTCTGCGTCGACATCAATTCTTTCAGCAGCCGGTACTTTTGGAAGTCCTGGCATGGTCATGATATCTCCGGTCAATGCTACGATGAATCCGGCTCCTGCAGAAATCTTTAAGTTTCTTACAGTAACGTCGAAATCTGTCGGTGCACCGAGTTTAGTGGCATCATCTGTTAAACTGTATTGAGTCTTTGCCATACAGATCGGAGCATTTTCAAATCCAAGGTCAGAGAGCTGTTTTGCCTGTTTCTGGGCAGCAGGTGTCAGGACAGCTTTTCTTCCACCGTAAACTTTCTGTACGATCTGGTCTAATTTCTCCTGGATCGTTGTATTTTCCTCATAGCAGTAGTGGAAGTCATTTGGCTCATCACATAAGCGGATCACTTCTTCTGCCAGCTTAAGACCACCTTCGCCGCCTTTTGCCCATACCTCAGAGAGAGCAACGTTGACGCCAACTTCTTTACATTTTGCTTCTACAAGATCAAGCTCAGCCTTTGTGTCTGTTGGGAATGCATTGATTGCAACAACACAAGGAAGTCCGTATACATTTTTAATATTATTTACATGTTTCATCAGGTTCGGGATACCTTTTTCCAGAGCCTCTAAGTTCTCTTGGTTCAGATCCGCTTTTGCAACGCCGCCGTTGTATTTCAGAGCGCGTACTGTTGCTACGATAACAACTGCGTTTGGCTTCAAGCCAGCCATGCGGCACTTGATATCCAGGAATTTCTCAGCACCGAGGTCAGCACCAAATCCGGCTTCTGTGATGGCGTAATCAGCGAGGTTCAGAGCCATCTTTGTAGCTGTTACAGAGTTACAGCCGTGTGCGATATTTGCAAATGGTCCACCGTGAATAATCGCCGGAGTGTGCTCCAGTGTCTGAACAAGGTTCGGCTTCAAAGCATCTTTTAATAGTGCGCACATAGCTCCTTCTGCGTGAAGGTCGTGAGCGGTTACTGGTTTTTGCTCAGAAATCTTTCCATATGTATAACCAACAATGATGTGGCCAAGTCTTTCTTTCAAATCTGTAATGTCTTTAGACAGACACAGAACAGCCATGATTTCGGAAGCAACAGTGATGTCATATCCGTCCTCTCTTGGTACGCCATTGATTCTTCCACCAAGTCCGTCTGTTACAAAACGAAGCTGGCGGTCATTCATGTCAACACAGCGTTTCCATACAATTTTACGTGGGTCGATATTTAATTCATTTCCCTGGTAAATATGGTTGTCGATGAGGGCTGCCAATAAGTTGTTGGCAGCTCCAATTGCGTGAAAGTCACCGGTGAAGTGAAGGTTGATATCTTCCATTGGTACAACCTGCGCATATCCGCCACCGGCAGCACCGCCTTTGATTCCGAATACAGGTCCAAGAGAAGGCTCGCGAAGTGCGACCATAACCTTTTTATTCAGACGTTGCATTGCATCAGCAAGTCCGACAGTTGTGGTTGTCTTTCCTTCTCCGGCAGGTGTCGGGTTGATTGCTGTGACAAGAATTAATTTGCCATCTTTGTTCTGGGATTTCTTTAAGAAATTGTAGTCAATCTTTGCTTTGTATTTGCCATATTGCTCTAAGTATTCGTCCGGGATTCCGGCTTTCTCTGCAATGGCAGTGATTGGTTCCATTGTACACTCCTGTGCAATCTCGATATCAGTTTTCATCTTCATTTCCCTCCCTGGTTTAATGCAAGCCTCACGTCGCTAGATAAGTACATGCCAGGCAGATGACCTTGCATGCGTAAACACATGCAGGGTCTATGGCTTATCCCCCTGGCATTAATAAAAAAGGACAACATCTATCGTTAGGATAAATGTTGCCCAGACGGTCGGCTTAATACGACTTCTGATTCCTCTGTGGTACTCCACAATTATCCGTCAGTCATCAGAATGCTTAGTAATATCTTATGGTATCCGGAACTAAAAGTCAATGAAAAAATGAACTTCATTGATATTTATAAGGTAAAATGTTACAATAGTTAGGCAATTTTAAAGTAAATTTTTGAGAAACCAACGACAGGAGGGCATGTGATGACATTACAGCAGTTAAGGTATGTGACGACCGTTGCGGAGACAGGCACTATGAGTGAAGCAGCCCGTCGTCTTTTTGTTTCTCAGCCAGGACTGACAAAAGCAATTAGAGAACTGGAACAAGAGATGGGAATTATCATTTTTGACAGGACGAATAAGGGAATCGAAGTGTCAAAGGATGGAGCGATATTTTTAGGATATGCAAGGCAGGTGCTGGAGCAGGCATCACTTTTGGAAGAGCGCTATAAGCTTCAGGCAGGAGGCAAGAAAGAATTTAGTGTCTCTACACAACATTATTCTTTCGCAGTCAATGCATTTGTTGACCTAATCAAAGAATTTGGCGGGGACAATTATGATTTTTCTCTTCGAGAGACACAGACATATGAGATCATCGATGATGTGGCGAAGATGAGAAGTGAGATTGGAATTTTGTATCTGAACGATTTTAACCGGACCGTATTAAAGAAGATCATCAAGGCAAATGATCTGGAATTTGAGACTTTGTTTACGGCCAAACCACACATTTTCGTCAGTACTTCAAATCCGTTAGCAGGAAAAGAATCTGTAACGATGGAAGATTTAAAGACATACCCATATCTGTCTTTTGAGCAGGGAGAACACAACTCTTTTTACTTTTCAGAGGAAATATTCAGTACTACAGAGCGTGCGAAGAATATCCGTGTACGTGACCGCGCGACACTTTTTAATTTACTGATTGGACTGAATGGATATACGGTGTGTAGTGGAGTCATTGATGAGGAACTGAACGGAGCTAATATTGTGGCAGTGCCTTTAAAAGAAGAAGGAGATATGGAGATTGGAATTCTGACGCACCACAGAATTCGTGGGAGCCGGATGAGTGAATTTTATATTCAGGCTCTGCAAAAATATATCAGCTGGAAGAATGCCGAGGCATTCTTGATATAAAATTTATATACCGGCAAAACGGTGAAATTGACTTTTGACATGTGCATCTATATAATAGGAAACTGAAAATACAAAGGATGAGTAGAGGTGTTACACATGGTCGGTAAGAATTTTTCGGGAAAGCAGATGTCAGAAGCATTTATAAACAGCGCATTTCTGGCGTTGTCAGGAGGTTTTCAGGACGCTTATACATATAATACGAGAAATGAAGTTTTTTCCAACGCGCAGACAGGAAACGTAGTATTGATGAGTCAGCATTTTATGACCGGAGACTGGAAGACCGGAGTACGATATTTGCTGCCTCTTATAGCATTTGTTCTTGGAGTTTTCGTGGCAGATCAGATCCAGATGCGGTATAAATATGCCAGACGGCTTCACTGGAGGCAGGGGATTCTGCTTGCAGAGATCGTCATATTATTTGTCGTAGGATTTATTCCACACAGTCTGAATATGACAGCGACGATTTTTGTGTCCTTTGCATGTGCGATGCAGGTGCAGACATTCCGGAAGATGGGTGGTTATTCCTATGCAAGTACCATGTGCATCGGTAACTTAAGAAGTGGAACGGCAGCGTTTTCTCATTATCTTCAGGACAAAAAAACAGAGCAGTTAAAGCAGGCCGCTTATTATTTTGGAATTATCTTTTTATTTGCGATCGGAGCAGGACTTGGCGGCAACTTGACAGAACATTTTGGAATCCATATGATCTGGATTTCCTGTATTCTTCTGGGACTCAGCTTTTTATTAATGTTTGAGAATGAGTGATAAAAATGAATATAACAGAGTTAAGATATATCATTGAAATTGCACAGTGTGGTTCGGTGAGCGCGGCATCCAAGCGTTTGTATGTTGCACAGCCGAACATCAGTAAGGCAATCCGGAGTCTGGAAGAGGAATATCAGATCCAGCTCTTCGTGCGGACAGCGAGGGGAATGGTTCCTACCAGGGAAGGGCAGCAGTTTATTGCGCAGGCGAGACGGGTCATTCAGGAAATTGAAGGATTGAACCGTAAATTCCCGGGAAATAAAAAAGGGACTGATGTAGAGATGAAAATTTCTATACCAAGAGCCAGCTATGCATCTTATGCATTTGGAAAGTATGTAGAGCAGGTGAGAGATGCAGAAGAGCTGAGACTGCATATCCGGGAGTGCAATTCTGTCCAAGCGCTGGACAATCTTACAAAGAAGCATTACAATCTTGCGCTGATCCGGATGGAAGACAAATATGAAGAATATTACTATTCCATTATTCATTTAAGAGGTCTGGAATATGAAAAAATCATGGATTTCCAGTATCGTCTTGTTGTTAATGAGAATGATCCGCTGGCAACGAAAAAACTGAATGGATATGAAGATCTGGAACCTTATATCGAGCTGATACACGGAGATTCCAGACTGCCGAACGGGGAGTATCTGGACATTAAGGAAACGCCGGAGAATCAGAATGCACACAGACGGATTCATGTATATGAGCGTGGCAATCAGTTTTTGCTTCTGAAAGATATACCGGGAACCTATATGTGGGTGTCACCGATTCCGGAAGAACTTCTCCGAAGAAATGGACTGGCACAGCGTAAGATAGAATGGCAGCAGCGGCGGATGAAAGATGTTATGGTATATCCGGGCAGAAAGTTTCTGAGTGAAGATGAACGGGAGTTTATCCGGCAGCTGAAGAAAGAAGCAATAGAAGTCTCAAAATAGCGAGGCTTCTTTTTTTGACCTTTAAAGTTACTTGAAACTAATAAATATATGTAAAAGCATATATCACTCATGCTTTATTGATATTTTCATGGCAATAAAAATTGAGATAAAATAGAAATAGAATAAATTTGATTCATGAGGAGGTTTTTTATGTTAGACGCATCTTATTACGAGAAGACAGATGAGATTATTGCCTGTCACACGCGTGAAGAGCGGTCGCTGATTCCGATTATCCAGGATATTCAGGAGGAATACCGCTATCTTCCACCGGAATTATTAAGTTATGTGGCCGGAAAAATTGGCATTTCAGAAGCAAAGGCTTTCAGCGTTGCAAGTTTTTATGAGAACTTCTCGTTTGAAGCAAAGGGCAAATATGTTATTAAAGTCTGTGATGGTACGGCCTGTCATGTGCGTAAATCAATTCCGATACTGGAAGGATTATATAAAGAGCTGGGGCTTAATAAAGATAAACACACAACAGATGATTAGTTATTTACAGTAGAGACCGTTTCTGTCTTGGCGCATGTGGACTTGCACCGGCAGTCATGATCAATGACGAGGTGCATGGTAAGATGACACCGGAAAAAATGAGTGAATTAATCAAAAAATTGCGGGAGGAATAATAGATGAAACTGGAAAACAGAACACAACTTACACTCCTGCGTGAACAATGCCAGGAGAAGAGAAATAAAGAAACATGTAAGATACTGGTCTGTGGAGGGACCGGATGTCTTGCAGGTGGTTCTGACAAAATCTTTGACAGATTCAGTGAACTGACAGCGGGTATGGATCATGTTGAGGTCAGAATCGGAGCAGAGATTGCACATGGAGAACATGTCGGCGTTAAGAAAAGTGGATGTCATGGCTTTTGCGAGATGGGTCCGCTTGTCAGAATTGAACCTTATAATTATCTCTACTTAAAAGTAAAGCTGGAAGACTGTGAAGAAATCTTTGAAAAGTCAGTCCTCCATGGAGAGCCAGTCACACGTCTGATGTACAAGCAGGATAATGAGGTCTATCAGACTCAGGAAGAAATTCCATTCTATGCAAAACAGACAAGACTTGTTCTGAAAAACTGCGGCCACATTGATGCAGAACATATTGAGGATGCACTGGCAGTAGGTGCATATGAAGCATTTGAAAAAGTTGTATTTGAGATGACGCCGGAGGCCGTAATCAAGACGATTACCCAGTCAAATCTGCGTGGACGTGGAGGAGCTGGTTTCCAGACTGGAAGAAAATGGTCCCAGGTTGCTGGACAGAAAGAAAAGATCCGTTATGTCGTCTGCAATGGTGATGAAGGAGATCCGGGAGCATTCATGGACAGAAGCATCATGGAAGGAGATCCGCATCGCATGATCGAAGGTATGATGATTGCAGCCTATGCGGTACAGGCACAGGAAGGATATATTTATGTCCGTGCGGAATACCCGCTGGCAGTCAGCAGACTTCGCATTGCAATCAGACAGGCAGAAGAGCTTGGAATTCTGGGAGACAATATTTTGGGAACAGGATTTAGCTTCCATTTACATATCAACCGTGGAGCAGGAGCTTTCGTATGTGGTGAGGGCTCAGCCCTGACAGCATCCATTGAAGGTAAGCGTGGAATGCCGCGTGTAAAACCGCCTAGAACCGTTGAAAAGGGATTGTTTGGAAAACCGACGGTTCTGAATAATGTTGAGACTTATGCGAATGTACCGATGATCGTGAAGCATGGAGCTGACTGGTATACAGGAATCGGAACACCGGAAAGTCCGGGAACGAAAGCATTTGCCCTGACGGGAAATGTAAATAATACTGGTCTGATTGAGGTGCCGATGGGTATTACGTTAAGAGAGATCATCTTTGATATTGGCGGCGGAATCCGTGATGGCAAGAAATTTAAAGCTGTTCAGATCGGAGGACCATCAGGAGGATGTCTGACAGAATCACAGCTGGACAGTAAGATGGACTTTGATTCACTGACGAAGATTGGTGCCATGATCGGTTCTGGCGGACTGGTTGTTATGGATGAGAATACCTGTATGGTTGAAGTTGCAAGATTCTTTATGAATTTTACGCAGCGTGAAAGTTGTGGAAAATGTGTACCATGCCGTGAGGGAACGAAGCGTATGCTGGAGATTCTGGAGCGTATCGTTGCCGGAGAAGGAAGGGAAGGGGACATCGAAGAGCTGGAAGAGTTAGCTGATATGATTGAAAACACAGCTCTCTGCGGTCTTGGAAAGAGTGCGCCAAAACCGGTGATCAGCACGATTCAGGCATTCCGGGAAGAATATGAAGAGCATATCCGTGATAAGAAATGCCGTGCCGGTATCTGTGCAAATCTCCGGAATTATAAGATCAATCCGGAAAAATGTAAGGGATGCTCCAAGTGTGCAAGAAATTGTCCGGTTGGTGCCATTACAGGCAAGATTAAATCACCGTATGTGATCGACAGCGCAAAATGTATCAAATGTGGAGCATGTTTAGAGAATTGTTCCTTTGGTGCAGTCTATACAGAATAACCGAGGAGGAAAGAATATGGGATCAATGATGATTGATGGACGGCGTGTGGAATTCACGGATGAACCAAACGTTCTGGCCGTTATCCGCAAAGCCGGAATAGATATACCAACATTATGCTACCATTCTGAATTATCCATTTACGGTGCATGCCGTCTTTGTACTGTAGAAAATGAATGGGGAAAGACGTTTGCTTCCTGTTCAGAAAAACCGAAGGACGGAATGGTCATTTATACGAATACACCAAGACTGATAAAATACAGAAAGCAGATTATAGAATTGCTTTTAGCATCGCACTGCAGAGATTGTACAACCTGTATCAAGAGTGGGGAATGTCATCTCCAGGATCTTGCACACAGGCTGGGAGTGCACGATGTCCGATTTGAGAATACAAAAGAGCCACATCCGATTGATGACAGTTCACCAGCAATTGTACGTGATCCAAATAAATGTATTCTCTGTGGTGACTGTGTGCGTATGTGCGACAATGTACAGGGAGTAAATGCCATTGATTTTGCCTATCGTGGAACAGAAGCAATTGTATCTCCTGCATTTAATAAGCCAATTGCCCAGACAGACTGTGTAAACTGTGGACAGTGCCGTGTTGTCTGTCCGACCGGAGCAATCAGTATCAAGACGAATATTGATGTTGTCTGGGATGCGCTTGCTGATAAAGATACCATTGTAATTGCCCAGATTGCACCGGCTGTACGTGTGGCAGCAGGTGAGGAATTCGGAATTCCAAAGGGTGAGAATGTGATGGGAAAACTGGTCGGAGTTCTTCACAGACTTGGCTTTGATGAGGTCTATGACACAGCATATGGAGCTGATTTGACAGTTATGGAAGAGTCGAAAGAATTTATGGAGAGATTCAACGCAGGAGAAAATCTTCCGTTATTTACCTCATGCTGTCCGGCGTGGGTGAAATTCTGCGAGAACCGTTATCCGGAATTTGTTCCACATCTGTCTAGCTGCCGTTCACCACAGCAGATGTTTGGAGCAGTCGTAAGAGAATACTATAAGAATCCGGAAAATAATGCCGGTAAAAAATTAGTATCTGTATCAATTATGCCATGTACGGCAAAGAAAGAAGAAATTCTTCGTCCAGAATCGAAAACAAATGGCAGACAGGACATAGATTATGTTCTGACAACAACCGAATTGATTTCTATGATTAAGCGGGCAGGAATTATGTTTGACCAGGTTGAAATCGAATCTGCAGATGTACCATTTGGAATTGGTTCCGGAGCCGGAGTGATCTTTGGAGTGACCGGAGGAGTCACAGAAGCTGTTCTTCGTAAGATTACACAGGGACACAAGCGTGCAGATATGGAAGAATTGAAGTCCAGCGGAGTGCGCGGTGATGATGGAATCAAAGAGATTGTCTATGATTATAATGGCAAAGAGATCAAAGCTGCAATCGTAAGCGGCCTTGCAAATGCAGACCAGCTGCTGAAGAAGATTAAGAGCGGAGAGATTCATTATGATTTCGTAGAAGTTATGGCATGCAGACGCGGATGTGTCATGGGTGGCGGACAGCCACTGGATGCAGGTGCACATACGAGAGAAGCACGTATGCAGGGACTGTATAAGGCAGATGTCAATACCCAGATTAAGAAATCAGATGAAAATCCGATGGTACAGTCTTTGTATGAAGGACTTTTGAAAGGTAAAACACATGAACTTCTGCACAGAAATTTTGCAGAGGCAGAAAAAGAAAAAAATAAATAGGAATAATTCAGTAAAACTACAGGAAATCTTAAGAAAAGGAGTGTATAATGGAGTGTGAAAGAGAGGGTTATTATGGCTTATCACACAACACCATACTTACTCCTTTTTTTGCCGGCAGCACTTCTTTTCTATCAGATCACTCCGGCAAAATGGAGAAGTTATACATTGCTCATATTTAGTTATTTGTTTTTCTGGAGCTTTAGTGAAAAATTAATTATTTATCTGATCGGGACAACATTTCTGACGCATCATATCTGCATTTGGATGGATACGATGGACAAGCGCGATAAGAGAAAAAAGAGAGTACTTCAGTTAGGAATTTTTTTGCTTTTAGGAACAATTTTGTGTCTGAAGTATCAAAATTTTTTCTTTGGAAATGTTTCGAAGCTGGCAATGGTGCTTCATATAGACTGGAGCTATCAAGATCAACTGATTTTTTTGCCAATTGGAATTTCTTTTTATACACTATCTGCAATCGGATATATGGCAGATGTGTACTGGGGAAAGGTAAAGGCAGAGTACAGTCTGGTGAAGACCGCATTGTTTCTTGGATTCTTCCCGGTAATCGTAGAAGGTCCGATCTGCAGATGGGAAGATGTGGAAGGTACTTTGTTTAAAAATGAATCTGTAAAGGCAGCGAATATTTTTAAGGGCTGTTATCGGATCATCTGGGGATTGTTTAAAAAGATGATTATTGCGGACAGGCTTGCAGTGCTGGTCGACAAGGTGTATGTCGGATACGAGAGCTACAGTGGTGCCGTGATCGTAGCAGCGGCGATTTCTTATACGATACAGTTGTATATGGAATTTTCGGGCTGTATGGATATGGTCATCGGAAGTGCCGGACTTTTTGGAATTCGCCTGCCGGAGAATTTCAGTCAGCCGTTTTTTGCAAAGACATGTACAGATTTCTGGAAACGGTGGCACATTACGCTTGGTGTCTGGTTCAAGAACTATATCTTTTATCCAGTATCCATTTCCAAGACGGCCAGAAAGTGGAATAAATTTACGAGAAAACATTTCAAAGGGGATTTTGGAAAATATGTGGCGAGAATGGGAATTGCAGCAATGGCACTTTTCCCGGTATGGATCAGTAATGGTCTGTGGCATGGTCCGAAATGGAATTACATTTTTTACGGATTATATTACTTTGGATTGATTTTTATGGGACTTGCATTGGAACCGGTAAGAGACAGAATTCTTGCAGTACTTCATATTAATCCAGAGTGTATGTTCTATAAAGCATTTCAGACAGTGAAGATGCTGATCATCATATTCACGGGTGAAATGTTTTTCCGAGGAGATGGCTTCCGTCAGGGATTTCATATGTTTAAAAGTATCTTTCAGGGATTCACGACAGAGACGTTTAAGGATGGCACTTTGCTTACATTAGGTTTGGATCAGAATGATTTCAGAATTATAATAATTGGCTGTATGATAGTATTTTTCGCAGATCTGATAAAGGAGTATTGGCCGAAAGAAACAAAAATGTGTCAAAAACAGTGGATCTGCACGGTTGAAAAAGCATTTGTTCCTGGAAAATGGGTCATTTGTTATGGTCTTGTTATGGCAATTCTGATCTTTGGGGCATATGGAGAAGGTTATCAGATGATTGATTTGATTTATGCAGGATTTTAGAGGATATAGGCATGAAGAAAAAGATAGGAATATTTATATTTATAGTGATATGCAGTACGGTGATGTTATCTGACTGGATAGAACGTATCTATATCGGCAGACTTGCAGGGCTGCCGGGAAGATATAACAGCTATGTCGGTATTCAGAAAGAACAAAAAGACTCTATAGATACGCTTGTACTTGGGGACAGTGAGAGCATGACGTCGATATCTCCGATGGAATTGTGGAAAAGTGCCGGAATTACAAGTTATATATGTGGACAATCTGGTCAGCGCATTTCGGAATCGTATTATATGTTAAAGCATGCCTTAGAGTATCAGTCACCACAGGTCGTACTATTGGAAACTAATATGTTGTTTCGCTATACGAATACACCGGATAGTCTGCGCAGTTCTATCAGCGATACAGCTATGTATTATTTTCCGGTGTTACAATATCATAATTTGTGGAAAAATATTGTGAATGATCAGATACCGGAAGGATGGCAGTCTTACAAAGGCTTTGCAATCCGGTCGGGAGTAGCGGCATACAGCAAAGGCAGTTACATGAAGAAAACGAAAAAGGAAAAAGAAATACCCCAAATAAATCTCTGGTATTTGGATAAAATCCGGAAACTGTGTGAGAAAAACAAAATTCAGCTTTTGCTTTACACATCGGCTTCTCCGGTGAATCACAATTACAAGAGATACAATGCATTGCTAAAATACGCCGGGAAGTATGGAATTCCTTATCTTGATTTTAATCAGAAGCTTAAGGAACTGGGAATCGACTGGAAAAGTGACACTCTGGATAAAGGCGATCATTTGAACCTGTCAGGAGCACATAAAGTTACAGATTACATGACCACGTATTTGCAGGAGCATTATATGCTGCCGGATCACAGAGGCGATGAGAAATTTACGAGCTGGGATACGATGGCAGAGCAGTATACAACGGAGACAGGATATTAGAGGTGCGCAGTAGAGGTATGTCATGCAATTGCATGACGCGCACCTCGCAGCAAGAATGCCAAGGCATTCTTGAATAAGTTGTTAGAATTTCATAAAAAATCCCAAGATGGAGAGCTTATAGAAGAGCTGTCCATCTTGGGATTTTATCATTTTACTGTAGTTAGTCTGTATAAAAATGATAAATAATTTGCTTTTTATAAGTTTCATCGGCTTTTACCACAGGGCTTGGGAAATTCGGATGATGAATAGCATCTGGAAAATATTGTGGCTCGAAGCACACAGCATCTCTTGCCTCGTATACATGCCCTTGCTTTCCGGCAACATGCTCCAGATAGTTGGCAGTGTAAAGCTGGATTCCAGGATAATCTGTCGATAAGTCCATGGAGATGCCGCTCTGGTCACCTGTTGCAGTCAACACTTTGTGAGGAACGCCATATCCGGTTCCAATTACCCAGTTGTGATCGTAGCCGCGGGCAGTCTGCAACATAGAATCTTCAATATCAGTGCCAAGATAACGTCCGTCCCGAAAATCCATAACCGTTCCGGTGACAGAAGTAATCTCTCCAGTTGGAACAGAAGCAGCATCAGTTGGAGTATAGAAGTCTGCTGCCAGCGTAACCTTATGATTCAGAATATCACCGGAACCTTCTCCGTTCAGATTGTAGTAACTGTGGTGCGTCATGCTGATCAATGTATCCTGATCCGGAGCTGCTTCGTATGTAATCGAGAAAGCAGGCTCTTCGTTCTGGCCGGAAATCTCGTAGGTGACAGACATGGTCAGTGCTCCTGGGAATCCCTGATCCATATGAGGGCTTTCCAGAGAAAATGTAATGGAGGTATCTGTTTTAGATGCTACGTTCCAGATCCGTTTTGAGTAAGAGTCCGGACCGCTGTGAAGATTATTTTCTCCATCGTTGGCAGCCAGTTTATATTCTGTACCATTCAGTGTAAATGAAGCACCTCCAATACGATTGGCGCTTCTGCCGACATTATTTCCAAAGCAGGTGTCATCGGCCACGTAGCCTGCAAGATCATCATAGCCAAGGACAACATCCGTTGGCTTGCCATTCTTATCCGGGACGAGCAGGCGTACGAGAGTGCTGCCGTAATCTGTGACAGAAAGTTCGATGGCGTCATTTTTTAATGTATATAATCTGACTGTTCTGCCGTCACATAAAGTTCCGAAATCGGTAGTTGTAATCATAATCCAATCTCCTCGTAGAAAACAAATATATAAAACTAAAACTGAAACTAAATTTAGTATAGTACCTGGAAAGAAGTTTCGCAAGAAATAAAAAGTATAGACTTATATAGAATATATAAAAAAGTAGACAAAAGAAAAGAAAAAGAGCATAATGTGGTTATTGAAAAATCAAAGGAAGAAAACATATGAAAAGATATAATAGAAAGAAAAATATCCGCTGGAATACGATGAAGATTCTGGTAACCGGATTTTTGCTTGTAATTGTGACCGGAGCAGTTCTTTTATGGCTTCCGGTCAGCAACCAGAAGCCGATTGAATTCTTTGATGCGTTATTTACATCGGCATCTGCAGTGTGTGTGACAGGGCTGGTCACGATCATTGCACAAACTCAATTTACATTATTTGGAAAAGTGATTCTATTGATTTTGATACAGATTGGCGGACTTGGAATCATTGCCTGTGTAACGGCATTCTTTTTTCTCTTACGCAGACAGATTACTGTCAGGGAGCGTATGGTTATCCAGGAAACGTATAACGCAGATTCTATTGGTGGTATTGTAGGAATGGTCAGAAGAATTCTGATCGGAACATTTACGGTTGAGGGTGTGGGAGCTTTATTCTATGCAGTGCAGTTCGTGCCGGAATATGGATTGCTGCGTGGAATTGGGTATAGCATCTTTCATTCGGTATCTGCGTTCTGCAATGCAGGAATTGATATACTAGGTTCAGACAGTCTGGCAAAATATATCTGTAATCCACTCATTAATATTACGACAATGCTTCTGATCATCTTAAGTGGTATCGGATTTAGTGTCTGGTATGATGTGCTGGGTAATATTAAAAAAATCCGAAAGAAAGAAATTCCTGGAAAATGGTGGTTTACAAGACTCCGGCTGCATTCAAAGCTTGCAATCGTGACAACCTTGATATTGCTGGCAGTGGGAACATTATTGACATTTTTACTGGAATATCATAATCCGGATACAATTGGACACTTAAGTTTTGGAGAGAAATGGATGGCATCTGCCTTTCAGTCAGTGACGACCAGAACAGCGGGATATTCTACATTTTCACAGGCAGGTATGCATGAAGAGACAAGATTTCTGAATATCCTTTTGATGTTTATCGGAGGATCACCTGGAGGAACGGCAGGAGGTGTGAAGACTACTACTATAGCAATGCTCATGCTTACATGCATTGCATTTGTCCGTGGGGGACAGGATACGGAATGTTTTGGAAGAAGAATATCCGCACAAAATGTCAGAATGGGATTTGTGACAGTCGTGCTTGCACTGATTTGTTACTTAACTGGAACAACATTGATTGCAGTATTTGAAGCAGACAGGTTATCCTTTCTGAACATTATGTATGAGACGGCTTCTGCGCTTGGAACCGTCGGTCTGACTGCAGACCTGACTTCCCATCTGTGCAGGGAAAGTCAGGCGGTAATTATTGCACTAATGTATATTGGAAGAGTCGGACCTGTGACAATTGCACTTTTGTTTGCAGGAAAAAAGAATCAAAAAGACAGGATACGCACACTTCCGACGAATAATATACTGGTAGGATAAAGTAAGAAAAATGAAAGAAAATGTGATACGGAGGAGATACAGTGAAGAAGCAGTATGCGGTATTTGGGTTAGGTAGTTTTGGAGAAAGTGTTGCCATTGAGCTTCAAAAATTAGGTTGTGAAGTGGTTGCAATCGATGCAAATATGGAGCGTGTGGAGGCAATTGCGAATCAGGTGTCCTATGCTATGAAAGCAGACATTGAAGATGCAGATTTTATCCGTTCGCTTGGAACGAGGAATCTGGATGGAGTTGTGGTAGCGGCATCAGACAATATGGAAGCGAGTATCATGGCAACACTTGTGTGCAAGGAAATTGGCGTTCCATATGTTATGGCAAAGGCAAAAAATGAACTTCATGCAACAGTGCTTGAGAAAATCGGAGCAGATTCTGTTATTTTTCCGGAAAAAGAGATGGGAATGCGTGTGGCAAGGAATCTGATGTCTGCAAACTTTACGGACTGGATCGCGCTCTCACCGGATTATAGCCTGGTCGAAACAGAAGTGCCGGAAAAATGGGTTGGCAGGACGCTTTTAGAGTTAGATGTAAGAAAAACTTATGACGTTATTGTTGTGGGAATCAAGATGGGAGACAAAGTAGAAGTCAATCCAGATCCAAAAGAACAGCTGAAGGAAGGAAATGTTCTGATTTTGATTGGAGCAAATCAGGCATTGGAAGCTATACAGTAGAAGAATGGAGAAAAACGAATGAATTTGATTTTTCTGGCAGCGGGCAACAGCACCCGGTTTGGCTCGAACAAGTTGTTATATAGGTTGAATGGAAAATGTATGTACCGCTACGGACTGGAAGTTGTAGCTGCATTGTGGCAGAAAGGGCTTTTAGATACCATAGTGATTGTGACGCAGTATGAAGAGATCATCTATGACATAGAAGCACATTTTCCGTACATGAAAACCGTGAATAATCCACATCCGGAAGCCGGAATATCCGGCTCTATCCGTCTTGGAGTGGAAAAGCTCATAGAATTGGAAGAAAAATGTGGAAAAACAGGCAACCGAAAGAGGGAAGGCTGTATGTTTGCAGTGGCAGACCAGCCATATCTGACAAGAGAATCACTTGAAAACATGGTGGAAACATGGGAAGTCTCAAAGAAAGGTATCTTGGTTAGTGAAAATGCTGGAAGAATGGGGAATCCTGTGATTTTTGCATACAAATATTACGAGGAACTAAAAAAACTTGAAGGTGATGTGGGGGGAAAATGTGTATTAAAAAAACATCTGGACGATGTCCAG
>OLPC01001348.1_pt1 | contig 21697 bp, 20 predicted proteins | sample 1672341 | NCBI WGS metagenome assembly OLPC01 (sample SAMEA3136673, study PRJEB25190) | human gut metagenome | reverse complement strand
AGAGCGGCCCTGATCCGCACTCTCGCTTTAAAGCCGGAACTTCTGCTGCTTGATGAACCTTTTTCTGCCCTCGACTATCAGACCCGTTTAAATGTCAGTGATGACATCGGACGTATTCTCAGAAAAGAACAGAAGACAGCGATCCTTGTCACACACGATATTTCCGAAGCGATCAGCATGGCTGACCGTGTGATCATCCTTTCCGCCCGCCCGGCTCATGTTGCACGCATCGTTCCGATCAGGCTGTCCCTCACAGAGCGAACCCCTCTCGCTTCTCGCAGTGCACCGGAGTTTAAATCTTATTTCAATCTCATCTGGAAGGAGCTGAACCAGAATGACTGACCTTTCCCCTGCTCAGAAGAAATATCTGACTCATATCCGTCATGAAAAATATCTGATCCGGATATCCAGGATCTTCCTGTTCCTGGGTTTTCTGCTTTTGTGGGAGATTTCTGCCAGAGAAGAGTGGATCGACTCGTTTATTTTCAGCAGTCCCTCCGCGATAGGGCAGACCTTTCTCCACATGATACAGGATCAGTCGCTTTTTGCGCACATTGGAATCACACTGATGGAAACACTTATAAGCTTTGCATTTGTGGTATTACTTGGAATCGGCACCGCTGTTCTTCTGTGGGCATGTCCAAAGCTATCAAAAATACTGGAACCTTATCTCGTCGTCCTGAACAGTCTGCCCAAATCCGCTCTCGCACCACTTCTGATTGTCTGGCTCGGTGCGAATGTCCGAACCATCATTGTTGCAGGAATGTCTGTGGCACTTTTCGGTTCTGTGATCAATCTTTACACAGGGTTTCGTGGGGCGGATCCGGAAAAATTAAAGCTTATCCGCACGCTTGGCGGCACAAAAAAAGACGAACTGACAAAAATTGTCCTTCCGTCTTCTGTACCTCTTATTTTAAGTATCATGAAAGTAAACATCGGGTTATGCCTTGTCGGTGTGGTCATCGGTGAATTTATCGGTGCACGATGCGGTCTTGGCTATCTGATCATCTACGGATCACAGACCTTCAAGCTGACATGGGTGCTGATGTCGATCGTGATCCTGTGTGTCATCGCCATGGTGCTGTATGCAATGCTGGATCTCATCGAGAAATATACACTGAAAAAATAAAAAGAAAAGGCGATCTTTCAGGGTCTTTTATTCATACTGATTTTTGCAGACTGTCTCATAAATCTGCGGATCATTGATATTCGTAAAACATACTTCCTTCTCCTGTGCATCATAACAGGAATAACCGATTTCATTCAGAAAACGAAAAACCGAAGACTGTCCTCGTTCCAGAAATTCCCGGATCTCCCTATACAGACTGGTCTCATAAACTGCTATCAACGACTCTTCCCTTTCATGATGCCGAAGAAGAACCACTCGGCTTAAGCCTTCATATTCAGCTGTCTGAATAAGATTATACAGTTCCGATACCGGGACCAGCGGAGTATCCACACCAAGAACCAGACATCTGTCCGCTCCATCACCGGCTGCTTTACTGAGGCAAGCTTCGAGTCCGCCCAGTGGTCCTCTTTCTTTGATCCGGTCCATCACAATTTCTTCTGTGCAGCCCTCTCCACGATAGCCGGAAACATAAATCCTGTTCACTCCAAGCTGTCTTCCTTTTGCGATCTGTGTCTCAAGAAACGTTCGTCCGTTCAGGAGCAGATCGCTTTTTTCCTGTCCCATACGACTGCTGGCTCCTCCTGCCAGAACGATCATTGCCAGTTTATTTTCTGCCATATTTTCCTCCTGCCATTCTACTCAGCCTGTCACCCGGAACAGACTGATTCTCTTTCTCAGCCGCCGATCTGTGACATCAGCCTGCTTTCTCCTTCATCGATCACCCTTGATGTGAAATGATGTTCTCCCGGCTTTTCCCAGATCACCTTACGGATTGCTTCTGTCAGTTCCTCGTCACTGCAGCCGGTCCGCATCATATCTTTGAGACTTACTCCCGTCTGGTATTGCAGGCATGCCTTGAGATATCCCTCTGAAGTCATCCTGACACGGTTACACTGCGAACAGAACTTGTGGGTCATTGCACTGATAAAACCGATTTTTCCCTGAAAACCAGAGATTTTGTAATAATGACACGGACCATTTCCATATTTCTCTGTGATCGGAGTCATTTCTCCATATGCTCCCTCCAAAACAGAACAGATTTCATCCTCACCACAAAAACGAAATTCTTTGCCATAGCCAATTGGCATCATCTCAATAAAACGCACATGGATGGGATTGTCTCTTGCAATCTCGGCAAGATTTATCAGATTCTCCGGATCTTCGAGAACCGGTACACAGTTGATCTTAAGACCAATCTGCGGATATTTCATGGCTTCTTTCAGTCCCTCCAGGACCCTTGCCAGTCCCTCTCTTCGTGTTATTTTTTTGAAAGCCTCTGTATTTAGTGTATCCAGACTGATGTTAATATTATCAATTCCTGCCTCCGCCAGTTCAGCCATCTGTTCTTTCAGAAGAATCCCGTTTGTGGTCAGCGTCACTTTCTCTATTCCTGGAAGTTCTTTCAGCATTCGTACAAGAACCGCACTGTCTTTTCTTGTCAGAGGCTCTCCGCCTGTCAGTTTTATTTTTTTGATGCCTAAAGCTGTCATACAGCGGCAGATTCTCCTGATCTCATCATAAGTCAGGATTTCTTTATGCGCTGTCTGGCAGATTCCTTCCTCCGGCATACAGTAAATACATCTGAGATTGCATCTGTCTGTGATGGATATCCGAAGATAGTCAATCTCACGTCCATATCTGTCTTTCATAACTAAATCTTTCTCCGTTTCTTTTTGTCTACCTATATATTACTCTTTTGAAATTGTCCGTTTTCTGCTATAGTAAAGATATCTGCAAAGGGATTTCTGGCATTACAGCTTATGCAGTCTCTGCTGCTGTTCAGAATCCACTGATTATAATATTGGAGAAATTATTATGCATATTAACGAACAATACCATGATCTTCCATTACTGGAAACAAAAGCCTATCAGTTTATTGGCCGGGATGGACAGAACTTCTCTACAGAAGAGCAGGTTCTGAATGAGCATCTGCTTGATGTCTATATCAATGACCGTCTCACAATGAAGCTTATCTGTCTTCCACAGCATCTCACAGAACTCGTCCTTGGACGGCTTCTGACAGAGCACATCATCCGTTCCGTCGATGACATCGAGCAGATTTATATCTGCGAATATGGAAAACGCGCCAAAGTCTATCTCCGCCCGTCCCAGAATAAAGAGTCCGGAGCCCTGGGGGCTTCCTTTGTGGAGACCACTCCCTCCTGCTGCACCGGAAACCATATCCTCAACGATTATTTTTCCTCGGACCATCCACCGGTTCCGGTTACTCCGATCGAATGGAAGTCTGAATGGATCTTCCATATGGCTGATACTTTTGCCGATGGAATGCCTCTTCACAGTGTTACCTTTGCCACGCACAGCTGTCTTCTCGCCCGAAAAAATGAGGTTCTTTTTTCCTGTGAAGACATCGGCAGGCACAACGCCCTCGACAAAGTGATCGGATATGCCCTCCGGCACCAGATCGATCTCAGGGAATGTATGATTTATTCCAGCGGCAGGATTCCCACCGATATGGCAATAAAAGCGATCTATGCCGGCATTCCGATTCTCTGCTCAAAGGCATCTCCCACTGCGGAGGCGATCGAGCTTGCCAGAAAATACCAGCTGACACTCATCTGTGCAGCAAGAAGAGACCGTATGAAAGTCTTCATAACTGTCAGCTAAAATATTTCTCGAAATATTTTTCAAAAATCTTCTGACCTGTCTGCTGCATTTCATCTAATAATGCTTCATATCGTTTCATAAATTCACGGTCCTCTTCGGTAATTTTGGAATTTCCACCATGAGGACCTCCATTATATCTGTCAAGAAAGGTAAAACCCATCTGTTCCTCCGCACGATTCAGAAGCTTCCAGCATTTGGAATAAGACATTCCCATCTTTTTGGATGCTGCATGAATCGTTCCTTCCTCATCAATATACTGCAGAAGATGAAACAGCCCCGGCCCAAAAAAATCCGCATTTTTGGTCAGGATCACCTTTGTCTTGACACCAAGATCACAGGCCTGTGTTTCTGCAGTACCTTCTATATTCTCATTTCTTTCATTCATTCCGCGTTTTTATTACTCCTGTTTTTGTATATCATAAACTACTCTGTTTTTTCTTCCATAGCTGACAGATCCACTCCGCAAGAGGTTCTGTTTCATCAAGCTCAAAAAATGGGATCTCCTCCACTTCTTCACCGGCATCATATTTCAGTTCTTCCCTCGAAATATCAGTCACTATTCCCTGAAGGAATCTCGGGTCACAGACAGAACACAAAGAATTTGCCTTTCGTATCACTTCGATTTTGGGATATTCCGAATGTTTGAATCCTTCCAGCAAAATAATATCTGCCTCCGGAAATAAAGAGATCAGTTCCTCCGTTGACTCTGCCGGATGATATTTGACCATCATGTATTTCGTACCGGAAAAAACAAGCGTCCCACAGGCTCCGGCTTCTCCGGCCTTCCAGGTATCTGTTCCCGGTATATCCGCCTCAAATTCATGCCCGTCATGCTTGATCACAGCCGTACTAAGGTTTCTTTTTTTTAATGCCGGCAAAAGTGCGGTGATCAGTGTTGTCTTTCCTGAATTTTTGATTCCGCTCACTGCCAGTATCAGTTGTTTTTTCTGTGTTTTCATTCTTTCTGTCCCGTCACAGAAGAAGAACTTCTGCCTGTTCCCCGGCATAGTTCCCTTCTCTTGCAGCCTCCATCTCGATCAGACAGTTACATCCTGCCATTGTTGCAAGGATCCCATTGGAATGAAGTCCTGACGGGATCGTCACCGTCTCTCCATCCGTAACTGCACGCACATAGCGCCGACCTTTGATCTTCTTTCCAAATTCATTGGTCAGTGTGCATTTTTTCCTGATCGTGTCAAGCCCGGGATCCTGTGTCATCTTCTGCACCATCGGCCGGATCAGAACGTCAGCCGATACCACTGCGCCAAATGGATTTCCGGAAAGACTCAGAATCGGGGTATCTTTGTACACAGAAAAAAGCGTCGGCATTCCCGGTTTCATTTCTATCCTCCAGAAAATCCTCTCTGCCCCGAGTTCCTTAAGTGCCTCATGCATAATGTCCTTTTTTCCGACGGAAACTGCCCCTGTTGTGATGATCATATCTACTGTCCCGACAGTTCCTTCAAGAGCCTTCGTCATATCCTCCGGACAGTCTGCGATCTTGTCCACGCGAATCAGCTCTGCCCCAAAATCCATCAGACGTGCGGCAAGAAGACTCTGGTTACAGTCATAAATCTTCCCCTGCTTTAACTGCTCACCGGGAATCATGACTTCATCACCTGTTGTCAGGATGGCAACCCTCGCCCGCCTTCTGACCGGCACTTCTGCCACTCCCATGCTTGCAAGAATTCCGATTTCCACAAAGTCAAGCTTCGTACCTGCCCTCAGTAAGACCGTACCCTTCTTAAAGTCCTCTCCCTGAAAGCAGTAGTCCTCCCACTGCTTCATGCTCTTATAAATCTGTACCCTGTCCTCTCCGTAGTCCGTATCCTCCTGCTTTACGCAGCAGTCACATCCCTTCGGGATCGCAGCTCCTGTCATGATTCGAACAGCCTCGCCGGACTGTACCATTCCATCATAATACTGTCCTGCATCAACCTCCCTGATCACCTTAAGCGTTACCGGATTTCCCGGTGCCGCCCCCGTCAGATCTTCTGACTTACAGGCATATCCGTCTATTGGCGAACGGTCAAACGGAGGATTGTCAAGCTCCGCTTTCATATCCTCTGCAAGTATTCTTCCCCGTGTCGAAAGCAAGTCTACTGTTTCTGTTTCCTGTATGATCCTTGTGTGGATCAATAATTGTTCAATTGCATCTTCTACCTTAAGATTCTCCAAAACTTTATCCTGCCTTTCAAATATCATCTTCCGAACCGCATTTCGCTGACAATATTTTATCACTAAATGTTACAATCCTATTTTCGTTTTATTGTAACATATATACAAAAAATCCTCAACTTATAAAAAAACACAGGGAATATTTTATTCCCTGACGGGTTTAAAATATTCCCTGCTGACGGACAACTATTCCGTTCTCTGTTTCAAGGCAATGTGCCTATGCCTTTTCAATTCGAATTGCACATACTTTATATTCCGGAATTCTCGCATATTTATCAAGCGCGGCATTGGTAAGCCAGTTTGCGTTTCCATCCGGGAAGTGAAATGGCATCCAGGACTCTCCCTTGGATACTTTTGTTCCTACACGGGCTGTGGATTCTATCTGGCCTCGTCTTGAAGTCAGTCGTACCCTGTCTCCGTTCCTGATTCCAAGTGCCGCTGCATCCTCCTCGTTCATTTCAATGAAAGAGCTGCCCTCTATTTCCATAAGTTCCGGTGTTTTGCCTGTCATTGCTCTTGTCGTATAATGATACAGAATTCGACCAGTCATCAGGATGATCGGATATTCCTCATCCGGAAGTTCTGCTGAAGGAATGTATTCTGCAGGATAAAACCATCCAAGACCTCTCGCGAATTTACCGACATGCATGATCGGTGTTCCCGGATGATCCTTTGTCGGACATGGCCACTGAAGGCCCTTTCCGCCTACCTCTTCACTGTCCAGACGGGCATGACTGATTCCGCCAAAGGATGGGGTCACAGAAGAAATCTCATCCATGATCTGTGCCGATGTCAGATGCGGCTGCGGATATCCCATACGGTTCATAAGATCAATGATGATATCTGTATCCAGTCTTGCATTTCCAGGAATCGTCACTGCTTTGCGAACACGCTGCACACGACGTTCGGTGTTGGTAAAGGTTCCTTCTTTCTCTGCATAGCTGACACCCGGAAGGATCACATCTGCATACGCTGCTGTCTCAGTCATAAACAGTTCCTGGATCACAAAGAATTCCAGGCTTTCCAGTGCTTTAATAATATGATGGGTATCCGGATCTGTAACAACCGGATCTTCACCATAAATATAAAGACCTTTGACATCTCCCTTAATTGCTGCCGGGAATACATCTGTCGCATGAAGTCCCGGATTTGGGTTCAGTTTCGTATTCCATGCCTTTTCAAACTTGGCAATCACTTCCGGATTCGCTACCTTCTGATATCCCGGGAAATCTGTCGGAGATGCACCCATATCACAGGCGCCCTGTACATTGTTCTGGCCACGAAGTGGGTTGACACCACAGCCCTCACGGTCAAGTTTACCTACAAGGAGTGCCATATTGGACATGGACATAACGCCCTCTGTACCGGTAGAATGCTCTGTTACACCAAGGCAGTAAATGATCGGAGCCTTATCTGCCTTTGCATACATGATGGCTGCTTTTCTCAATTCATCTGCATCGATATGGCAGATTTCTGCAACCCTCTCCGGTGTATAATCCTTAACGATCTCTTTGATCTTCTCATAGCCCTCAGTTCTCTCTGCGATGAATTTCTCATCCTGAAGTCCCTCGGAGATAATAACATTCATGATACCGTTTGCAAATGCAACATTGGTTCCCGGTTTCAGTTTCAGATGAATATCGGCATGCTTTGCAAGACCAATATCACGCGGATCTACAACGATCAGCTTACAGCCACGCTGTACTGCCTGACGGATCTGCATACCAACAACCGGATGTGCTTCTTCCGGATTTGAGCCTACCAACATGATCACATCTGGCTTCCTGGTGATATCCTCGATCGGGTTTGTCATGGCACCGGAACCCAGCGTCATTGCCAGACCTGCTACAGATGCTGAATGACATACGCGTGCACAGTTGTCCGTGTTATTGGTTCTAAAGCAGGTACGAACCATCTTCTGAACCATGTAAATATCTTCATTCGGTGAACGGGAGCAAGCAAAACCGGCAAGAGAATCTGAACCATATTTCTTCTTGATCTCCATGAACTTAGATGCAACCAGATCAAGTGCCTCATCCCAGGTTGCTTTCTCAAATTCACCGGTCTCTTTGTTCTTGATAAGCGGATCTGTGATCCTGGACGGATGATGTACGAAATCAAAGCTTCCACTGCGTCCCTTAACACAGAGAAGTCCCTTATTGGACGGACCGTTATAAGCTTCTGTATCAACAATCTTACTATCCTTGACCAGCAGATAATACTGACATCCTGTTGCACAGTGCGGACAGGTTGTAAGCACCTTTTTGTCGATCTGATATGCACGGTAGTTCTTTCTTCGTTTCATGGTAAGTGCACCGGTCGGACATGCCTGCACACAGTTTCCACAGGATTCACAGGTACCGTCTGCCCACACACCTTCGCCATTTCCGATCACAGACTGGAATCCACGTTCCAGAGTAGCGATCGCACCTCTTCCTACAATCTGATTACAGGTGTTGACACATCTGTGGCACAGGATGCACAGACTTGGGTCATAGGTAAAGAATTTGTTGGAGTCATCAATCTTTCCTCCGCTCTTCTCTCCTTCATAGCTGGAGCCATCCAGTCCATACTCATATGCATAATCCTGAAGTTTACAGTCTCCATTACCCGGACAGGAAAAGCAGTGAATATTGTGATCCGACAGAAGCAGATCCAGTGTCTGTCTTCTTGACTCGATCACTTTTTCTGACATGGTGAAAACCTCATCACCCTCAGAAACCTGCATGGTACAGGCTGTATCTATCTTGGTTCTTCCGTTATTTCTGACTTCAACCACACACAAACGGCAGGAGCCATCCGGAAGCAAGTCTTCTATATAACATAAAGTAGGAATCTCAATTCCTGCCTTCCTGGCTGCATGAAGGATGGTCGTCCCCTTCTCCACTTCAACAGGCTTTCCATCTATCGTCAAATGAATCATGTCATCCTCCTCCTTTTCGTTTATTTCACGCTGATTGCTTCAAAAGTACAGTTTTCCATACAGGTTCCGCACTTGATACACTTTGTCTGATCGATCTTATGCGGTTCTTTCTTCTCTCCTGTTATCGCACCTACCGGACAGTTGCGGGCACACTTCGTACAGCCCTTGCATCTGTCAGGATCAATCTCATAAATCTTCATTGCTTCACATACATGGGCACGGCATTTGCCCTCCACAATATGTTCCTCATATTCATCGCGGAAATTCTGCAGCGTACTGATAACAGGAAGCGGTGCACTCTTTCCAAGTCCACAGAGTGAACGGGACTGAATAAATTTTGCAGTCTCTTCCAGTTTGTCCAGATCCTTAAGTTCTCCCCTGCCCTCTGTGATCTTCTGAAGCAGTTCCAGCATACGCTTCGTTCCGATTCGGCATGGGGCACATTTTCCGCAGGATTCTCTCTGCGTAAAGCCCATAAAGAATTTTGCGACATCAACCATACAGGTATTTTCGTCCATAACAACCAGTCCGCCAGAACCGATGATCGCATTGAACTTCTTGACGGAATCAAAGTCAAGTGGTTCATCCAGATGTTTCTCAACCAGACATCCGCCGGACGGTCCTCCGATCTGCACTGCCTTAAAGGCTGCTCCCTTCTTAATACCGCCGCCAATGTCATAAATAATGTGACGCAGTGTTGTTCCCATCGGAACCTCGATCAGACCTGTGTTCTCTATTGCTCCTGTCAGAGAGAAAGTTTTGGTTCCTGTACTTCCCTCTGTTCCAATGGAGCGATACCAGTCAGCACCGTCAAGAATAATTCTCGCAACATTTGCATAAGTCTCTACGTTGTTCAGTACGGTAGGCTTCTCCCAGAGTCCCTTTTCTACTGTACGCGGTGGTTTTACACGAGGCATTCCTCGTTTGCCCTCAATAGATGCTGTCAGTGCTGAACCTTCACCACATACAAAAGCACCTGCGCCTCGGTTGATATGTAAATGGAAGTCTATGCCGGATCCCAGGATATTATCTCCGAGCAGTCCATATTCCTCCGCCTGTGCAATTGCTTTTTTGAGTCTGGCTACGGAAAGCGGATACTCTGCACGTACATAAATATATCCATCATGTGCACCTACTGCATATGCAGCAATGATCATACCTTCCATAAGCTTATAAGGATCTCCCTCCATTACGGAACCATCCATAAATGCACCCGGGTCTCCTTCATCACCATTGCAGACTACATATTTCACATCAGATTCAATGCGCGCTACCTGACTCCATTTCTTTCCCATCGGGAATCCGGCACCGCCTCGGCCACGGATTCCGGACTTTGTGATCTCTTCAATAACTTCTTCCGGCGTCATTTCAAAAAATGCCTTCAGAACCGCCTGGAAACCACCCACTGCGATATATTCATCAATTGATTCTGCATCTATATTTCCACAATGTTCCAGGACGATTCTCGTCTGCTGATTCAAAAACGGAATATCCTCCGGCTGCCTGCAGACTTCCTCGTCATGTTTATAAAACAGTCTGTCAACCGGTTCTCCCTTTAAGACTGTCTTCTCTACGATCTCTTTACAATCCTCTACCTGCACATGTACATACTGCAGATGCTGCGGTTCTATACGAACCAGAGGTCCTAGCTCACATAAGCCCTGGCAGCCGGTCTTTATGGTTCCGATATGCGGTACATCTTTCTGCATGCTGACCTCTACGCCGTCAATTCCCTCACAGAGTCTGCACATTTCATCATAGATCTTCTGTGATCCGGAAGCGACACAGCCGGTACCTGAACAGACAAGGATACGGCAAGTATAGGAATTGATTTCTTCCTGAGCTTCTATCTGCTTCTTTAACAGGTCATCTTTACTTGTAATACTCATGCCTTATCCCCCCTTAATTCTCGGATCAGTTTTACTGCTTTATCCGGTGTCATTTTTGGATGAACGTCCTCATTCACCATCATAGTCGGTGCCAGTCCACAGGCACCCAGGCAGGACACTGTTTCAACTGTAAACATCATATCATCCGTTGTACATTTTCCGTCAGCCAGCCCCAGTTCCTTGACAATGGCATCCTTTACCGGCTGGGATTTCCTTACATGACAGGCAGTTCCGTCACACACCTTGATCACATATTTACCCTTTGCCTCAAAGGAAAAATTCTCGTAAAAGGTTGCCACACTATACGCTCTTGAACGGGTCACTCCAATCTCATCTGCTACATAATTGAGAAGTTCTCCCGGCAGATAACGGTATTCCGCCTGAATATCCTGCATAATTGGAATCAGCGAAGCCGGTTTGCGGCCATAAACGGCAATGACCTCATCCGCCTTGTCATAGTATGTTTTGTCTAACATTCAATTCCCTCCTTTATTGATACATCAAAAATTCTACGTTTCCCCCTGGATATCTTTTATTATATAGGATACTTTTTAGCATTGCAAGCATATAATTGTGAAGTTTGCATATTTTTATCCTGTTTTCTCTTTTGTTTTTTGTATAATTTTTCAAAACAAATCGGTAAGTTTAATCTAACTATCGTTTTTTATTATAAAAATGCACAAAAAAAGTATGAGCTGTCCATTTTTCGACAGTCCATACTTTTTATAATGATTTGTAACTGTTCAGTACCCTCACAGTTACGATGATTTTACTTTATTCCACAGATCTCCATACGTCTGATCTGCTTCTGTTCCAAGATACTGGAAGGTTTCCAGATTGTCATATTTCGAAAGATCCGGGAATGCGATCTTACTGTTTCGGATATCGTCATCCTCGATCAGCTCTCTTGCCGCCTCGTTCGGTGTAGAATATGTAATATAATCAAAATTCATCAGGGCAATATCCGGTCTGCAGAGGAAGTTGATGAATTTCTCTGCATTTTCTTTATGCTCTGCATTCTTCGGGATTACCCAGGAATCAATCCAGATGTTGCTTCCTTCTTTCGGGATCACATATTCCAGATTCGAATTTTCTTTCTGTGTATAAATTGCCTCGCCGGAATAGATCACGCCGATGGCCGCCTCATTTCCGATCATTTTGTCACGCACCTGGTCAATGACATATGCCTGCACGAGAGGTTTCTGTTCAATCAGAAGATTCTTCGCCTCGGTCAGTTCATCCAGGTCTGTGGAATTCAGAGAATAGCCAAGATATTTCAGTGCCACGCCAAAGGCATCACGGACTGAATCCTGCATCAGAATGCTGTCCTTGTATTTCTCATCCCAGAGAATGGACCAGCTGTCTACAGGCTCATCCACCATTGTCTTATTATAAAGAATCCCCACGGTTCCCCAGCAATATGGTACAGAGTATTTATTCTCCGGATCAAACTGCCTTGACTGTTCCAGATACTGTTTTCCAATGTTTTTGAGGTTCGGGATATTATCGAAATCAATCTCCGAAAGCAGATCATTTTTGATCATTCGCTGAATCATATAGTCGCTTGGACAGATCACATCGTAAGCGATCGCACCGGAACTGATCTTAGGATAAAGAATTTCGTTTGTCTCAAATTCTTCATAGATCACATCGATCCCCGTTTCCTTCTCAAAGATAGTCAGAACCTCCGGATCAATGTATTCGCCCCAGTTATAAACGACCAGCTTTTCATCATTCAGGACATCGCTTTCTTTGGCATAATAAAAACCGCCTCCGATAAACACAATACAGATTGTAACCGGAAGTACACGGCGGATGATGATCTTCTTGACTTTGGAAGGTCTGCGGACTTTTTTTCTTGCCGCTGCCTCCTCATCCTCCTTTGGAGAATAATTGACCAGAATAAGAAGCACTAGAACCGTCACAAACATGATCGTGGAGAGTGCATAAATCTCCGGTTTGATTCCCTTTCGTACCTCTGTGTAGATTTTGGTTGAAAGTGTATCAATTCCAGGTCCCTTGGTAAAATGAGTGATAACAAAATCATCCAGTGACATCGTAAAGACCAGCATAAATCCGGAAAGCACGCCCGGTACGATATCCGGGAATACCACCTTAAAAAATGCTCTGACCGGAGATGCCCCAAGATCCAGAGCAGCTTCATAGGTGTAACGATTTGTCTGCTTCAGCTTCGGTGCCACGCTTAAGATCACATACGGGATGTTGAATGTGATATGAGCAATCAGGATCGTTCCGAAACCAAGCGTCATATGAAACGCAATAAAAAGAAGCATCAGAGATACACCCATAACGATCTCTGCGTTCATCATCGGGATATTGGTAAGTCCCATATACATGGTCTTCCATTTCTGTTTCATTCCCTGGATTGCAATTGCCGCCGCAGTTCCGATGATCGTTGCGATCGCTGCAGAAACAAACGCAATAATAAGTGTCGTATAAAAAGCACTCATGATCTGTTCATTCCGAAACAGTTCTCTGTACCATTTCAGGGTGAAACCACCCCACTTTGCCCTGGTCTTGGACTGGTTAAAGGACAGTACGATCAGGGTTACGATCGGGGCATACAGCAGAATAAAAATAAGTGCCAGGTAGATTTTCTGTAAGTATTTTCTGATCAAAATGCCGCACCCCCGTCTTCGTTGTCATATTTTGCCACAAGGGCCATACTTGCAATGATAAATACCATCAGTACAAGAGAAAGTCCACTTCCCACATGCCAGTTACTGTTCTGTTTAAAGGACTGTTCAATCACATTTCCAATCAGAAGGATCTTGCCGCCTCCTAAGAGATCAGAGATAACAAAAGTCGTCAGTGCCGGTACAAATACCATCGTGATACCGCTGATCACACCCGGAATACTCAGTGGAAAAATAACCTTTAAGAAGGTCTGTACCGGATTTGCTCCCAGATCACGAGCGGCATTGATGACGTTATTGTCGATCTTGATCAACACATTGTAGATCGGAAGGACCATGAACGGCAGGAAATTATAGACCATACCAAGAACGATCGCATATGGTGTATTGATGATTTCCAAAGCCGGCAGATGCAAAAAACTCAAAACACTGTTGATAACACCGTTCTTTTCGAGCAGAGTCTGCCACGCCAGTGTACGCAGAAGAAAATTCATCCACATCGGCAGAATAAAAATAAGTACTACAAAACTTGTCTGGTTGACCTTTTTCTGACTTAAGATCATTGCCAGCGGATAGGCCAGAAGCAGACAGAATACTGTACTCAGAAAAGACAGCAGGATGGACATTCCCAGTGCTTTCAGATTCTCAGGTGTCGTGATCTGTGCAAGGTTTGCAAACGTAAAGCTTCCATCATCACTGGTAAATGCATAATATACGATCACCAGAAGCGGGATCACAACAAAAGATACTGCCCAGAACAGATAAGGTCCGGCAAGCATACGCTTATTCTTCAATGTTTACCGCCTCCTCATCTTCTGACTCCGGTTTCTTCATGATCTGAATGTCAAACGGATCCACATGAATGCTGACCTCTGTTCCCACCGGGAACATATCCGTACTGTGTATCAGCCACTCATAATTGTTTGCCATTACCTCCATCTCATAATGGACACCCTTAAAGATCATATGTGTGACCACGCCGTCAATACTTCCTTCGCCTGGTTTGAGAAGATCAATATCCTCCGGACGGATCACAACGTCGACCGGCTGATTCTGTCCGAATCCCTCATCTACACATGCAAAATTAACTCCAAGGATCTTGACCAGACGATCCTCTACCATAGTTGCAGAAATAATGTTGCTCTCTCCGATAAAATCTGCCACAAAAGCGTTCTCCGGCTCATTGTAGATTTTTTCCGGTGTTCCGATCTGCTGGATATATCCCTGGTTCATAACCACAATGGTATCTGACATGGTAAGAGCCTCTTCCTGGTCATGCGTTACGTACAGGAAGGTGATTCCCAGTTCATTCTTAAGACGGATCAGCTCATACTGCATATCCTGACGCATCTTAAGATCTAAAGCTCCCAGAGGCTCATCCAGAAGAAGCACCTTCGGTTCATTTACAATTGCTCTTGCAATCGCAATACGCTGCTGCTGACCACCACTCAGGGAATCCGGCATACGGTTTTCGAATCCATCCAGATTAACAAGCTTCAATGCGTATTTGATCTTATCATAAATATACTGTTTACTTTTATTTTTTATTTTTAATCCAAAGGCAATATTTTCCGCAATATTCATATGTGTAAACAATGCGTACTTCTGAAATACGGTATTAAGCTGTCGCTTATTTGGCGGAAGATCTGTGATATCCTGCCCGTTAAAGATCACGTGTCCTTTATCCGGTGTCTCAAAGCCTCCCAGGATACGAAGTGTAGTGGTCTTTCCACATCCACTTGGACCAAGAAGCGTCAGGAATTCGTTCTCTCTGATATAAAGATTCAGTTCATCCAGAACTGTCTGCATCCCATAAGATTTAGAAATGTCGATCAAGTCGATCAGCTTATTACTCATTGGCTGTCCTCCTAAAATATCCCCTCTTTTTTATAAATATTCTATATAAAATAGCAACTTTCTTTTTGTATCATAAAAACGTTCTGATTTCAATAGGTTTCAGAGGATTTCAGCATAATTTTTTGTATCCGCTTCCATTTCATTCTCTTCGGGTAATGGCTCACATTCCACCGGTTCCGTATCTTCCGAACTTTCACTCAGATCCTCCAGGTCAACCTCCTCCTGCTCTGCTTCTTCTCCAGATTCCGGAGTACTCTCCTGCGTAGTTTCAGGAAGGAGCGAATCTGTAAATTCTTCCTCCGACTGCCCCTTTCCATCGGCTTCCGGTGCACACAGCGGGCTGTCATCCGCGTTGACCTTTACTACTCCTGTCAGTGTCTTTGCGTATGCATTATCTGTCGACGCAGTAATCTTATATGTATGCCCTGCCTTCAGTCCACTGACCACAATTTCCACCGCATTTCGCTGCCCTTTTGTTATGGTTCCTGCTGCCGGGCTGACTGTAAGACTGCTTTTTTCATCTTTGTCTGTATCTCTCACTTCCACCACATAGTCAATATCCACTTCCGAATATCTCTCTTCATCCATATAGTTCATCAGAGTCAGAGTCACTGACGCCATTGCATCCTCTTTTACCGTCACCTGATGCATGCCACCATCCAGCAGATCACTGACAAAATAAAAATTCCTGGCATTTACTACACCTGTAAGTTCTGTCTGTCTTATATATTTTGCCGACACAGAAGAAATGGAAATCATGATCATACAAAAAACTGCCCAAAATATCTTTGTCCCTGTCATTTTTCATCCCCTTTCCTGTCTGTATCAATCAATCTGCTCTGTCTTTAGTGTGACAACAAAAGTCTCTGATCTTCCTGCATAATCTTCATTCCTCTCTGCCTGATTCTCACTCACCGGCCAGATAATTTCAAGAATATAGCCATGCACTTTCGGATCATCTGCCAGAATCGTATCGGAAGATACTTCGATTTTGTCTGCCAGGACTGAACCATCGCTTAACTGCTTTTGCTCTGTGTTTTCTGTTGTTTTGTATATTCTGAACACCAGTGGCAGATTCTTATCTCTGCTGGCTGCATAAATGGCATACCTGACTGCTGTCTCACTTTTATTTGTTACTTGAATTTCATACTCAACGGCTTCTCCCGGTGCTATGGAGATATTGGAAATTTCCTGCATAAGCGTCCCTGTCTCCGTCACTTCAAATTTCGCCGCGACCGCACCGTTTTTTTCCGATACCTGTGTCATGCATCTCGCAAAAATATCAGACGCTATCCAGCTAAACAGTACGCTTATCCAGAATAAAACGGCTAATATCTGTATGATTCTGTTATTTCGAAGTGTTTTTCTCTGACATTCTGCATGACCTATTTCCTGCCTGAGTATACGGATCTCTTCTCTGACAGCATTCAGTTCCTGTGCTTCCTCGTTTTTTCGCCGCTGCAAAAAATATTCGATCAGAAAAATTACCGTACAAAATAACAACATCCCTCTCAGTGTACAGACCATGCTCAGGACAGTTCCCAGACATGGGATCCACCCGATCACCACTCCCTGAATTTCGGACCTGTCAAATGCCGGATCAGGTGCATTGTTCGCGTCTCCCTGCGTTATGATCTGGTCCTTTCTGATCTCTGTGATACGATGTACTACCAGGCTGTTTCCGGATTGATATACCACAATGTCTCCTCTGTTTACCTTCTGCGTTTTTCTGACGATCAGAAGGCTCCCTCTGGAAAAAGTGGGTTCCATGCTTCCGGAAAGAACATTTGCCACACCAATACCAAACGGCATGGGCATCGGACTCCCCGAGACATCCTGCGCCTTCATAAAATATAGACTTATCCCCAGTATCAGCCAGAAAAGTCCCCGGGAAATTCTTCGCAAAATCCCGGAATTTATGCGGCGGCAGCTGACAACCACAGCCAGTATTCCTGATGCAGCAAGCATAATGAGCCAGCTTCTGCGGTTCTTCAATGCCCAGCAGTTCGGTGAGGGCAGGCTTGTTGATCGCGCCCATGATGCAGCTGCCCACGCCTTTGTCCCATGCGGCAAGGGTCATGTTGGCAAGGGCGATGCCGGTATCGGTGGCAAGGTCGCCGGGGATGGAAGTGTCCTGCACCACGGCCACATACAGGGTGGGCAGCTCGTCGGCTTTGGGCGTGCCCTGCTCCGGCGGCAGATAGGCAGCCCACTTGACCAGCGGCTGCACCTTTGCCACCGCCTCGGGCTTGTTCACCACCACCAGACGCACAGCCTGACGGTTGGCTCCGCAGGAGGACAGGCGGACGGCCTCGACGATATCATCCACCACATCCTGCGGAACAGCTTTCTGTGCAAAGCGGCGGTAGGTGCGGCGGCTGACAAGAGTATCCATAACAGACATAAAGAGCACCTCCTTTATATAAGTGTTGTCAAAAGTATAGCAGATGCGGCAGAGTCTTGCAACGCTCCGGCGCAAAAAGCTTGCACGTTGGGCAGTGATCTTGCCTTTTGCGACGGGCTGCAATTGCATCCGACAAATGATATATGGTAAAATATGGTAGAAAAAAGGAGACGGCGCAATGGTATTGGCGGCAGGCATCGTGGGTTTTATTCTAGGGGTCAATGTGGGTTTTTTGTTTGCCGGGCTGATGCGGGCGGCAAGAGAGGAACAGAAGCAGACGAGAGAGGAACAGGAGCAGACGAAAGATGAAAACGGGACATGCGGAGGATGAATAAAAATAGCACAGAACAGAAGGGGCCGCTGCAGGGAATAATGTGCAGCGGCCCTTAAATTATGATTTTTAATGTTTCCGGTGCCGCTTTGGGATGGGCACGCTGAGCACCAGCGTGATGCCGATGGCCAGCGCAACGGCTACTTTAAAGGTACTGATGCCGTTGGAGAGGGCCAGCGCATTGTTGCCCTGTATGAAATAGTAGGCGGTGTAGTAGATGCCCGCGCCCGGCACAAGCGGGAAAATGCCGGTCAGCAAAAACACCGTGACCGGCGTTTTTTGGGTAATGGCAAACACGCGGGTAAGGATGGTAAGCGGAATGACCGCCAGCAGCGAGGCCGTGGCGGCGTCTGCGCCCAGCAGGGTCAGCAGTTCGTACCACAGCCAGCCCACAGCGCCCACCAGTGCGCAGCAGAACAGCGGCCTCAGCAGCGACGTGGCCCAGGCTCTTGCCGGTAGCGTCGAGCAGGTACCACTTACGCTCGACTTCAGCGGGCTTTACGAGAGTAGTGCTCATATCTATTTCCTCCTGATAAGCTTTTTGTACGTTTCAGGCGTCCTTTTGGGGCGCGAGTGTCAGTATACAACACAAAAACGCGCCTGTCAACATGATTTTTGGATTTTTTCAGCGGAATTTTTTGAAACTCTCAAAATCGCTTGTTTTCTCTTGAATCCTCTTGATTTCTGAATTTTGATTTTTGCAAAAGTTTTTTGCCCGCCCCGGCATATTTTTGCCATTTGCCCGCTACAAATCCCGCTGCGGTTGTGGTATACTATAAAGGATATGGGCGGCGTACCGCCGCCTTGCCAACACAAGGAGAATACATCCATGCCAAATGAGATCGACCGCACTTCTTCGGCGCAGCGCCGCAGCTCCAAGCTGCTGACGGCGATGGCCATTTTCATCTGTCTGGGCATCGCAGCCTACATGGTGCTTACCCTGCTGGTGAACCGGCAGACCCCCGCGACACCCGACACCCACTATACCGGCACGAACGGCGTCTCTGTCTACTACGACAGCAGCGTGTGGAGCGTGTGCCGCATGACCGAGGACGCAACCCTCGGCACCGTGCTGGAACTTGCCACCGCCGATACGGCAGACAGCGAGGATTATCAGGCCGTGCTGCTGCAGCGCGGCACCGCCGACAGCTACGACAACTTTATTGAGGATTCGGAAGCCGACCTCAAGCAGGCCTACGGCGTCATCAAGCCCCGCAAGGTCAACCTGACCGTGGAGGGCGCGACGGTAGAGGCGGTGCGCTGTGATATCCGCACCTACTACGCCGTGCTGGCGACCATGATCGTTGTGGCGCTGGTGCCGCTAGTCTGGACGTTTTTGTCCTCGCTCAAGGCAGACCCGCTGATGGAGCCGGGCATGACGCTGCCGAAAAAGGTCTGTCTGGACGGCTATGTGACCGTGCTGACCAAGCTGGAGATCGGACGCTATTTCCTCAACAGCCTGTTCTGCGCGACGATCTCCGTCCTCATCAGTCTGACGCATATCAGCATGTCGTCCTACGTGATCGCGCGGATGCGCTTCCGCGGGCGCGGACTGATCACGGCGCTTCTGATGTCCACGCTGTTCATTCCGGGCATCGCGCTGACGTTCCCGGTCTACAATCTGGTCAACAAGCTCGGGCTTTACAACACGCGCTGGGGCCTGATCTTCATCTACTCGTGCAGCTCGATCGCCATGAGCTTTTTCGTCATCCGCAACTATTTCGCCACGATCCCGCGCGAGCTGGAGGAGGCGGCGCGCATCGACGGCTGCTCGTATGCGCAGACCTTTTTCCACATCATGGTGCCGCAGGCGCTGCCGGGCATTTCGACCGCCGGCGTGCTGGCGTTTCTGGGCTTCTGGAATGAGTATTACTGGGCCTCGCTCGTCATCATCGACAAGAAGCTCATGACCATCCCCTCTCTGATGGGACAGTTCCAGACGTCGTTTTCCACGAATTACAACGGCATGCTCTCCGCGATCGTCATTATCATGCTGCCGCCGATCATCGTATTCTGTTGCTTCAGCAAATTCTTTGTAAAGGCCATGTCCGGCGGCGCGGTCAAGGGCTGAGCACCGCAAACCAGACAAAAAAGGAGAAAGCTATGTACGAATTTGACAAAGAGGCCTACCGTAAGCGCACGGCATGGTTTACCGAGGCCCGGTTCGGGTTTTATATCCACTGGGGGATCTACGCCATTCCCGGACGGCAGAACAGCGAATGGATCCGGAGCATCGAGCAGATCCCGGCGGAGGAATACGAGCCGTTTGCAAAGGAATTTACGGCCGAGCACTATAATCCGAAAAAATGGGCGAGGATGGCGAAGGACGCGGGCATGAAATACGCGGTCATGATCACCAAGCATCACGACGGCTTCTGCCTGTTTGACTCGAAGCTGACGGATTTCAAGGCGCCGGCGTACTGCGGCCGCGATCTGATCCGCGAGTTTGTCGATGCGTTCCGCGCCGAGGGCCTCCGCGTGGGCCTGTACTACTCGATCATCGACTGGCACCATCCGGATTTCATGCACAAGGCCGATATCTACCATCCGGACCGCAGCCGCCCCGATGTCACCGACGAGGGCCGCGATTTTAACCGCTATCTTGCGTACATGCACGGGCAGGTGCGCGAGCTGATGACGAATTACGGCAAGATTGACGTGCTCTGGCTGGACTATTCCTATCCGAACCCGGCGGGCACGGATATGATCGGCGAAACGTGGGAGGCGACAAAGCTGGTGCGCATGGTGCGCGAGCTGCAGCCGGAGATCATGCTCGACAACCGCCTTGAATGCGGCGGCCACGGCTTCGGCTCTCTTATGACGGCGCATCCGAACGAATTCAGCGGTGACTTTGTCAGCCCCGAGCAGATCGTTCCGCCGAACGGCCTGTTCAACGAGCTGGGCGAGCGCGTCGTGTGGGAATCCGGCGTGACGATCAACAACAACTGGGGCTACTGCCAGCTGGATAAGAATTTCAAGCCTGCGGACATGGTTGTCAAAAAGCTGGTCGAGTGCGTCAGCAAGGGCGGCAATCTCCTTCTGAACTTCGGCCCGGATCGCCGGGGCGATATTCCCGAGGAATGCGAGCAGATCCTGGCCGAGGTCGGCCGGTGGATGCGCCGCAACGGCGAGAGCATCCACGGCTGCGGCTGCGCGGAGCTGGAAAAGCCGGAATACGGCCGCATCACGCGCAATGGCAATAAGCTCTATTACCATGTCATGGAGAGCCAGATCACCTATGTCTATCTGCCTGGCGTGAGCCGCAGTCAGATCAAAAAGATCCGCCTGCTGCGCGACGGAACGGAGCTGAAGATCGTGGAGGACTGGATCACCACGAATTATCCGGAGCTGGTCTTCGTGTCGCTCGGCGCGAGTCCCGTTTTGCCGGATCCGATCGATACGGTCATCGAGGTGGATCTGCTGGAGGCGTGAGCTGCGCTTCCATTGTTCGATATGAAAAATAAGTGAAAGGAAGGGAATCGCATGAAGAAGAAATGGAAACAGATCGCCTCTTTCCTGCTGGCTGCGGCGCTGCTGCTGGGGATAATACCGGCGCTCAGCGTGACAACCAACGCAGAGGCAAATTCCGGAATCCGGGGGGCGACCTCTGCAAACGCTGACGGCGTGTATCTCTCTGACCTGGAATGGGTGAGCGCGAAGCACTATAACGACGCGCACGGCGCGGCTTTCGGCGTGCAGAAAAA
>OLPC01001341.1_pt1 | contig 21737 bp, 19 predicted proteins | sample 1672341 | NCBI WGS metagenome assembly OLPC01 (sample SAMEA3136673, study PRJEB25190) | human gut metagenome | reverse complement strand
TCCGTGGGAGGATAGGCCGTTCCGCTCATGCAGGGCATTTGACCCAAACAAATCTGAGATGTATCTCAGTGGTTGAAAATTATCTTGATATTCTACATAGAATCTGGGATAATGTTTTACCGTGACATATGGGAGATTGGCGCAGCGGGAGCGCAGTTGCCTTACAAGCAAACGGTCACAGGTTCAAATCCTGTATCTCCCACCATTAATTACATGCCACGCGTTTGCGTGGCATTTTTTTTCGGGCGTTTAGCTCAGCGGGAGAGCACTTCCTTCACACGGAAGGGGTCATCGGTTCAATCCCGGTAACGCCCACCATAGATTTTTAGCCGAGGTTATTTGTCTCGGCTTTTTTATTGCACGGCAATCGATGACGAAGACCAGGACGCTGTGGTGACCTATTACACTTTCTGCTCCGAGAGCCAGGCTGCTGCGGATGACGCTGCCAACGACGAGGACGCCGCTGGCCAGGATGCCGCTGACGATGTTGCCAACGCAACTGGTGGTGACGCCGAAGAGTCGAACATCGCCTCCTCACAGACTGGTGGGGCAATGGATGATGCCCGCGATGCTCCCAACGCCGACCATCGCGGGCATCTTGGCTGCCGCCGCTTCGCCTCCGTCGCACATCTAATTATTTCTTGCGCTGTCTTTTCGTTAAACGTGCTAATAGTTAAACGGACCGGGTTGATCCCGGTCCGTTATCCAAATTAATCTAGTTAAGTGTCGCTATACCGCTTAGACGAGCTTGCATAGCTCTTTGTATAGTTCCCTGATGCTGAAGCGCTTTTCTTGGTTCGCCTTGATTCCCTGATCAGCAAGCTTCAGCAATTTGCATACAGGAACGTTTGGGATTATTTTCGGCTCTTCTTTCATCTTAACCAAGTAAGGCGAATCATTGATCCTCGAAGCAAGTTGGTACGGGGTTTCTAGCGTGAGCAGCAAATGCATTATGCTGCAGAGAGCATAGGTATCGATCGTCTCTGAATGTCGAAGTTCTTCAATGCCCTCTACATCGCGGGTGAGCATTTCAGGTGGGGCATACTCAATTGTTCCGTAACGCCAGATGCCATATTGAGTGGTAGTAAATGGGGAATCTGTTTCAATGTACGAAGCGCTTCCCAGGTCAACGAGACATATATCAAAGCAGCAGGAGTCTACTTGTTGCTGAAGGCTTGTTCTTTCTGTTCTGATAATGATATTGCGCGGTGATAGATCGCGGTGCACGAAGGCACCCTCAAGCGATTTGGCATTGAGGAGTATTTTTAGGACCGCTTTGGCAATTGCGGCAACCGTAATGGGCTCGATCCCAATACACGCATCAAGGTCTACATGGGGAAGTAAGTCTATTGTTGCTGCCAGCGTGACCCCTTCAACATACTCTCTGACGATAATTGGCTTGCCCTTGGCGTTCCCTAGCCCAAATATGCGGGGAAAACCCTTTAAATGTGAAACCGCCAATGAACTGCGAAATTCTTCCATGGTAAGCAGTGTTTGAACTTCTTCGTATCTTTGCAGCGCTTCTTGAGAGGTTTCCTTGTATTTGATTTCCTTAATGCCGTCTTCGTGGGACAAAGGGGATTTCAGCGCGACGCATTCATTGAGCGTGTTGTAGGCTTTGCGCATAACCATGCTGTTGGAATATGGGGCTTTATTTTCCAGGAAAAATGTTAGAAAACGACGACTCGTTTCTTCCTTTGTGCAGTTTGGGTCCACGAAAGCTGGCGTAAAGGAGTCCAGGGAGAGAATAGATACTCGTTGTTCTAATTGGTTATTGAACCCGAAGCATGGGTCAACTGAATCCAAAACTGCCCTTCTTTCATACAGTGTGATTGATCAATACTGCAATCTGATGAGCCTTGAATGTTGCGCAACAAGGTAATGGGCCCATGTAGCCAGTTAACTATTAATCGGCAATTTTCAGAACAAGAAACCTCGTTGTTTTGCCTAGACAGAGTGTGTCGCCATGGCTGATTTTGACGGGGGGGGGTACTTTTTATTAGCAGATCCTTGCGGTTCTATATCAGTGATAGATTTATCGGCTCCTGAAATTAGAGTAGTGCCGTTTGTCGATCCTAACCCCTGAGCGTACCAGGCGCTTCCGTCTTCGAAAATGCGAAGATGTTTTCTGGAAACATCGATATCGACATCATTGATGCTGTTGCTGCCTGTTGCCAAGAGCCCGATAGTGGTTCCTTCCTCGGAGGTAGAGAGAGGGTATATAGGAGAGCACGCAACCTCGTTATCGATCCTGATTAGCCCAAGTTTTATGGGTCTGCCGGCGGATTTGGTTGTGTGCTTTGGTTGCGCTAGTGTTGGCTGAAGCGTTGAAAATGTGAATGAAAGCTTCTTCTCCATGAAACTGTGCGTTGTTCTTGCCGCAATTTCGGGATCTGCGAGGCATCCAGTAGTCAGAAACATCATCACCAAAAGCACGGCCTTATCGGATGTTTCCGACATAGGTGATGCGTTGATTCTGCGAATAGCGTTAGCATACAGATTTCCATCAAGGGAATAGTGCCTGAGAAGAGCTCCCATTTCCTTTGCCGCTACACCACTGTAGTGTTCTATAACCTCGTGGTACGCACGGGGTTTGGCTAAATTGGAAACGATTTTGCTTGTTATTGTTTGGGCGCTTTGATGAAAGTCGCCAAAAAACTCAGGATGTACCTGGCTTGGGGTTGCGTGGACGATCTGCCTTGATAAAAAAGTTCTTTCATTAATTCGATCACGGGGCGCACCGTTGCCGCACAGGGTTCGATCGGTAAGGAGCTCACTTGCAGCTTCTTTATTGGTGATGCCGCCAAAGCTGCGTAGATCAGAATACATATAGGAGCTCGGTGTGTGCATCTATATCCTTGTCCGGAGCGCAATTTCGCTGCAAGTTAAAACGATAAAAACGGTTACTATCTGCGCGTAATTCATATTCTAACTCAGAAATACGAGGTCAATGCCATTATCTCTGAATAGTTTTAACGGGTAAACCTCTCAGTTGCGCATGTTGTGCACAAAGCAAATCGGTAACTAATGTTGCGCAACGGATCCTTTTCAAACTGCCTTTAAATAGCGAATGCATAAAAAGGGTAACTAGTCTGACGCGTAAGGGCGCGGGCTAATGCAGTGCGAAAAGGAGAATAAATGAAGGATTTGCGTTCTAAGAAAGCAATTGCGGCAAGCCTGAGCTTGACGCTTGCTCTTGGTAGCGTGCCTGCAGTAGCATTGGCCGATGACGCCGATGAGAATAACGAGGGAGCTACTTCCGAGCAGTCAGCAGCCCAGGGGCAGAACCTTGAGGTGATCGCCCTCTTCCAGGGCGGCGCTCGCAATGGGTCTGAGACAATTCTCACCGCAGAGGGTGTCAGCCCTAAGGACAGCGTGGCGCAGTACGTTCACGACCAAGACGGCTACACCCTCCAGGCCATGTCCGCCAATGCCGCCACTGGCCCTGAGTTGTATATGACTTCGTCTTTAGAGGGCGTAACGTCGATTTATGTTTACTACATGGCCAAGGATCAGGCCGAGCAGCAGCCTGAGGCTAAGAGCTTGAACGTTGTGAGCTTCTTCCAGGGCGGCGAACGCGACGGCTCCACTGAAGAGAATACGGTCAATATTACTGCCGACAGCAGCGTAGCAGATTGCGTCAAGAGCTACGATGGCTATACTCCGCAAAGCGTTAGCGCCAATAATCTTACCGGCCCCGAGGTGAATATGACCTCTTCTCTGGAGGGCATCACTTCGCTTTACGTGATTTACAAGGCTGACAAGCAGGCCGAGCAGCAGCCCGAGGTCGAGACGCAGGACCTGAAGGTCATCGGCTTCTTCCGCGGCGGCGCGCTTGACGGCGACAGGGAACTCCTCACTGCCCAGGGCGTCGATGTGCGCGACAGCTTTGCGCAGTACGTCCACGACTACGACGGCTACACCCTCGACCACATGTCCGCCAACGAGGCCACCGGCCCTGAGGTGAACATGACCGACTCCGTCAAGGGCACCAACACCGTTTACGTCTACTACAACGCCAAGGAGCAGGCAGAGCAGCAGCCTGAGCAGGTTAAGACTACTGACCTGCGCTTTATCGCTATCTTCCAGGGCGGTGAGAAGGACGGCGTGAACGAGGAATTTGGAAGCACCCAGGGCACTGCGCTCGGCACCAAGGTATCCGATGCTGTTCCCGGTCATAATGTTGCTGGCTATGCCTTCGATGGTTATGCCTGCGCAGAGACCGGCGCGGATCTTGCGGCTGACGACGAAATCGCTGAAGGCATGAAGACCATCTACGTCTATTACAAAGCAGACGAGGCTAAGGCAGATGAAATGCATCAGCATGTCGTGAATTACGACTTTAACGATGGCTCTGATTCCCGCACCGCAACTTTCAATGTGCCTGATTCGGAAATGGAAAAGGGTTTCACTGGTTGGCTGAATGTTTATCAGCCCCAGCGTGATGGCTACGAATTCCAGGGTTGGGCTTATAAAGATGGCGATGGCTCCATCCTGTCTGCTGATACCGCTTTGCCTAATACCGACACGGTAGATGTTGTTGCTCAGTGGAAGGCTACCGATGCTCAGGCCGAGCAGATCACCGTTAAGTTTGTTGACAACTTCAACGGGACCGAATCTTCCGCCGAGGTCAAGAAGGGCGAGGCCGTTGCCAAGCCTGCCGACCCCACCTATGACGGTTGGACCTTCGAGGGTTGGTCTTCCACCCTCAAGGACGATGAGGGCAACTGGGAGTACACCCCCGTTGACTTCAGCAAGGCAGTTGAGGATGAAGACCAGGACGGTGTGGTAACCTATTACGCCTTCTACTCCGAGAACCAGGCTGCTGCGGACGACACTGCCAACAGCGAAGAAGCCGCAGTTCAGGAAGCTGCCGGTGATGATGCCGACGCAGCCGACGAGTCGAGCATCGCCCCTCAGACCGGTGACGCCACCAACGTTGCCGCTGTCGCTGGCATTGGCGGTATCGCGGGCCTCTTGGCTGCCGCTGCTGCGCTGCTTCGCCGCCGTCGCAGCAACTAGCTAATGCATACGCTGTCCGTTTGAGGCAGAGGTACTAGCAGGCGAATGGACTGGGTTATTCCCGGTCCATTCGTTTTTTAGTGGGAAAATGAAGCAAACCCGTATTTGAGCTTGCGTTTGACCGCATTGCGCGTGAAGGGAGTTGCCATGACTTTTGTCCTCGGGCTGGCTCAGTGCCGTCATCCTGAAGATGGCGGTACGGAAGCTGTTTTGGAAATGGCCGAACAGTGGTGTGCCGAAGCTTCTCTTCGTGGGGTGGATATCTTGGTGTTCCCCGAGTCGCTTATGACCCGCTATGAACTGGATAAACGATCGTTCGCTTCCGAGGCTGAGCCAATCGATGGGCCGTTTTGCTGCGGAATGGATGCGCTTGCGGCGCGTTATGGCCTTTGGCTTGTATACACCGTGAATGAGCGGAACAATGAGGGGAATCCCTTTAATACGGCTGTTATTACGGGAAGCGATGGGACAAAGCACGGGGTTTACCGCAAAGTGCATTTGTTCGATACCGATTTCACTAAGGAATCCGATCGTATGGCGGCGGGCTCTGCGTTGTTCGAGCCCATTGATACTCCCTTTGGGCGCATCGGTCTTTCGATTTGCTATGATTTGCGTTTTCCGGAAGTGGCGCGCTTTGCGGCAACGCATGGGTGCCAGCTGTTAATCAATCCTGCTGCCTGGGTAGATGGCCGCTTGAAGGCGGAGCAATGGCGTACGCTTCTTTCGGCGCGCGCCATTGAGAACGAGATCTTCGTTGCGGGCTTAAGTCGCGTTGGCAAGGGCTACATCGGGCAAAGTGCCGTGTTTGGGCCTGATGGTGTGATGCTGGCCAGTGGCAGCGTCCGCGAAGAGCTGGTTGCTGCCCGCATAGACCTTTCGGCGATTGACGGAGTTCGCGCAGCCATGCCCGTCCTTGAGCATCGCAGGCCGGAGCTTTATTAGTGGGGTATGGGGGCAGACGCCGTTTTCCCACTAGGCAGGGGGCGCCCGGCAGCTCCATACGATTAGTGCGGGCGGCGCCTCAAAGCTAAAGTGGGAAACGGTACCTGTCCCTATATTCCTACTTTGCCGTTTCAACAATCAGGGCAGATCGTTCGACTTTTCGTTGCATAGTGTGGAATCGGCGTGTATGGGGCTTTCTTCGCGGATTCGTGGCCGAGATCTGTGGTGATGCGGCATAAAATCACAATGTTTACTAAATAAAACATACGGGAGTCAATAGGCTCTCTTTGGCACTCGCCCGAAACCTACCTCAACTGCACTATTAAGGGAGTTGCTGTGCTTAGCCGCTTTAGCGTAAAGAAGCCATATATCGTTACGGTTGCGGTGATCATCATCCTGATTCTGGGTGGTGTTTCGCTTACCAAGATGAAGACCGACTTGCTGCCCGATATGGATTTGCCCTATCTGGCGGTTATCACCACCGACCCTGGCGCTAGCGCTGAAAAGGTGGAATCCGAAGTTACCGATGTATTGGAAGGCTCGCTTTCGAAAGTAAGCGGTGTTTCCTCCGTCCAAAGCCAAAGTGCTGATAACTATTCCATGATATTCCTCGAGTTCGAGGACGGAAGCGATATGGATTCCGCCATGGTGAAGGCCTCGTCTGCGGTAAACGAGGTTTCTTCCCAGCTGCCTGAAACCGCTGGCAGCCCTAACTACATGGAAATCAGCATGGATATGATGGCAACCTTGTATGTTGCCGCGTCCTACGACGACCATGATATTTTCGACACCACTTCGTTGGTGAAAGACAAAGCTGTTCCTGAATTGGAGCGCATTAACGGTGTTGCCGACGTTTCTACGGTTGGGGCGGCGGAAAAATCGGTAGAGGTGCGCCTTTCCGACAGCAAGATTGAAGACATCAACAACAAGCTGCTGGCCAGCGTCAATTCCCAGCTTTACGATGCCAAGAAAAACATCGATGAAGGTGAGGCGAAGCTGGCTGAAGCGGAGAGCCAGCTAAACAGCCAGAAAGAAGCGCTCGAGCAGAAGCGGCAGGAAACAAGCGATCAGCTTGGTCAGGCAAGCTCTGGCTTAACGCTGGCAATTTCCGGGAAAACCAGCGAGATCACTTCGCTGCAGGCGGGGATCGGAGCGCTGAAGGCCGTCGATCCTAGCGGCGCAAACCCCCAGGTTCAGGCGAAAATTGGGCAGCTTGTGCAGAAGGCGCAAACGGTAACGGGAGAACTTGAAGCCTACCAAAAGCAGCTTGCCGAAGTGCAATCGGGCTCTATTACCGCAGCAACGCAGTTCGGCAGCGCCAGCGCTCAGCTTGCCAGCGCCCAACAGACCATCGACTCCAACAAACAACAGCTGACGGATGCCCGTTCTCAGTACGAAAGCTCGCGTGAAGAGGCTCTTTCCAAGGCGAATGTCAATGCCTTGGTAGACAAGGAAACGCTAGCAGGCATTATTAAAGCCCAGGATTTTTCGATGCCGGCTGGCTATCTTGATAGCGGCTCGGACGATCAGTGGCTGTTGCGTGTGGGCGACAACATTTCTTCCATTTCCGACCTGAGTTCGCTTTTGCTCGCCGACATCGATGGGGTGGGTGAAATCCGCCTTGCCGATGTTGCCGACATCACCGAAGTTGACAATGTCGGAGATCAGTACATGCGTATCAACGCCAAAGATGGCGTATTGCTTTCGGTGTTCAAGAATTCCACTGCTTCTACGAGCGAAGTTTCTGCAGATACCCGAGCAGCGCTTACCAAAATTGAGCAGGCCAATCCCGGCTTGCATCTAACTGTGGTGAGTGACCAGGGGTCTTTCATTGCGCTGTACATCAACTCTATTTTGCAGTCGCTGCTTTTGGGCGCGCTTCTTGCCGTGGTGGTGCTCATCGTTTTCCTTCGCGATTGGCGCCCCACGCTCATCATGGCTTTCAGCATTCCCTTCTCAGTGCTCTGCGCCTTGGTGGTGATGTACTTCTCGGGCATCTCGCTGAACATTATGTCGCTTGGCGGTATTTCCATCGCTATTGGCATGCTGGTAGATAATTCGATTGTTGTGCTGGAGAATATCTATCGCCTGCGCAGCCGCGGCATTCCGCCTGCTCGCGCAGCCGTTCAGGGTGCGAAGCAGATTTCGGGCGCGGTAATTGCTTCCACGCTTACTACCATTTGTGTATTCTTGCCCATCGTGTTTACTACGGGCATGGTGAACCAGCTGATGCTGCCCTTCGCGCTGACCATTGCCTACGTGCTTACCGCGTCGCTGCTTATCGCGTTGACCATGGTTCCCGCTGCTTCTTCGTTCCTGTTCAAGAACTATATTCCTCGCCGCAACAACTGGTTTGAGACGCTGCAGACGAAATACGCTCGTTCGCTGGCATTCTTCTTGCGTCATAAGGCGTTGCCTCTTGTGGTGTCGGTAGTGCTTTTGGTTGTTGCAGTGATTGGCGTGGTGAACATGGGTATCACTATGATCCCCACCATGACCTCGAAAACGGCAACGGTGACAGTGACCATGCCTGAAGATACCGACAAGGAGACGGCGTACGCTACGGCGGATAAGGTTATGGACGAAGCCATGGGCATCGACGGAGTGAAATTCGTTGGCGCTATGGACGGAACGTCTTCGACCTCGATGGTTGCGAGCGATATTTCCAGCAGTAGCAGCAGCGACAAGTTCCACCAGGTGTTCACGTTCTACGTGCAGACCGACAGTTCAGTGACCACCGAAGGCCAGGTACTTTCGATTTTGGATCAGCTGCAGCAGCGTACTTCTGGCCTGAACTGTGAAGTGATTACCGACGCTTCTTCTTCCGAGGCGATGAGTTCTATGACTGGCAGTGGGCTTTCGCTGAGGATCCAAGGTCCCGATCAGGATGAGCTGGTGCGTATCAGCGAAGATGTGATGGGGATCGTTGGCCAGGTGGAGGGCTATACCGAAATCGAAAACGGCATGGAAGATGCTGCGACCGAGCTTCACCTGGTTGTCGATCGCGACAAGCTTACCAAGGACGGCTATACGGTTGCTCAGTTGTATAGCGATTTGGCGAAAAAGCTTTCCGAAAGCGCCGATGCGCCTTCCATGACGCTCGATGGCAGCAAGATGAATGTGTCTGTAGTGGATAAGACAAACCCTGTTACGGCAGACAATCTTCTTGATACCGAGATTGAGATAACCAATCAGCAGACGGGCGATACCACCACGCACAAGCTTCGCGAGTTCGCTAAGGTTGAGCAGGGAGTTGCCTCTCCCACGATGATTCATGTGAACTCAACCCGTGCTATTACGGTGACGGCCGATGTCGAAGATGGTTACAACAATGCTTTGCTTGCGCGCGATCTGCAGACCAAGCTCAAGGATTATCAGCTGCCCGAGGGCTACACCATTCAAACCAGTGGCGAACTGGAAAACATCAACACAATGCTTTCTCAAATGATGCTGCTTCTGATTTTGGGCTTTGTGCTGATTTACCTTGTCATGGTGGCGCAGTTCCAGAGCTTGCTTTCTCCCTTCATCGTGATCTTGACTGTCCCCCTTGCCTTTACCGGCGGTTTGTTCGGTTTGGTGGCAGCCGGCGAACAGTTGAGCATGCTTTCGCTGCTGGGCTTCGCGGTGCTTATGGGCACGGTGGTGAATAACGGCATCGTGTTCGTTGACTATGTGAACCAGCTGCGCCGTGGTGGCCTGTCAAAGCACGATGCCCTGGTGGCTGCGGGACGTACCCGCATGCGCCCCATCATGATGACGGCAATTACCACCATCTTCGCTATGTTGCCGATGGTGTTCAGCGATGCGGTGGGATCGTCGATGCAGCGCGGCATGGCGGTTGTGGTTGTGGGCGGCTTGCTGTACGCCACGTTCATGACGCTGTATGTGGTGCCGGTTATGTACGATATCCTGTATCGTCGCGTTCCTCGCGAGGTTGATTTGGGCGATGAGTCTATCGACGACGATCCAGGCGATGCTCAAGCATATTTGGAGGCAATGCAGAACGCCCGTGCTTTAGCTGGAGTTAAGCCAAGAGTGGCCAATGCAGGTTCGGGAGGGAGTGCCGGAACAGCTTCGTGACAGGTATGGCTTTCGCAGAGGCAACCATTCACAATCCCCTCATCATTTGGGGTTTCTTTGGGGAAGAAGGAATGAACGTGTTACAGCATTGTGACGTTTTTGCTTGGGTATCCTGCTAGAATAAAGAAAGATAATAAGCGAGGCGCAGGGGCGCTTCGATACTGGGGCCTTTGCCGTATGGCGAAGGAGAAAGAGGGGCGAGAGCTATGAAGCAGTACAGGCGCGTATTTGCAGCACTCGATGGCGGCAGCACTCAGCAGGAAGTAGCCGAGCGCGCAATTCAGATTGCGAAGCTCAACCATGCAGAATTGATGTTCGGCCATGTAGTAGATTCGGTTCCCGATTCCTTGACGGGCACCGACTACAAAGAGCTTGCTGAAACGGTTCGCAACCGTTTGGTCGATTCCTTGGGCGATACGCTGAAGTCAGCCGAGGAAGATCCAGACATCCCTTCCGTAGAGGTTGTCGTTAAGGTTGGTCGCATTCAGGAAACCATCCATAACCTGATGATCAAGCCGTTCGAGCCCGAGCTGGTTATCTGCGGTGAGCGCGGTCTTTCGAACATCACCTACGTATTCGTTGGCAGCGTTTCCACTTATCTGATCAGGAACCTTCGCTGCGACGTTCTTGTTGTAAAGCAGGATTAGGTAGTTGCGCTGATCTGCGATCAGCGCAACATGCTCCTGAGACGCGACGATGCTGCGCGGGATTCTGGCGGTACAGGGAAATTTCAAAGCCCATAGGGCGGCGCAAAGGCCAGCCCTATGGGCTTTTCAATCTCTCCGCACTCGCCAGAATCTTACTCGCTGACTCTACTGGTGCATACCTCAAAGCTCGTTAACGTCCTTGTGGGCGTTTTTTTTATTGGGCCTGAGTTTCGATAGTAGGGCAGCATCGTCTAAAATAAGAAGCAGTGCGCCCGTGCGGTGCATTCTAAACATACTAGAGCGGCCGGCAGCTTGCTGGCTGAAACGTTACACACAGAAAGGCATGGCATGCAGCGCAACCATTACGATTTCCTCATCGTTGGCGCTGGCATCACGAGCGCCGTTTTTGCTCATGAAGCCGCCAAGATCGGCAAGACCTGCTTGGTCATCGACCGCCGCGATCACATTGCAGGCAACATCTACACGGAAGAAATCGATGGCATCAACGTGCATAAGTACGGTGCCCATATCTTCCATACGTCGCTTCGCCCTGTTTGGGATTACGTAAATCAGTTCGCCGAGTTCAACAACTATGTGAACTGCCCTGTTGCCAGCTACAAGGACGAGCTGTACAACTTGCCGTTCAATATGAACACCTTCTCGAAGATGTGGGGAATCAAGACTCCCGCTGAAGCGAAGGAAATCATTGAGCGCCAGAAGCAGGAAGCAGCCGAGCAGATTGGCGAAGGCGAGCCCTCTAATCTTGAGGAACAAGCGCTTTCGCTTATCGGCAAGGATGTATTCGAGAAGCTGATCAAGGGCTACACCGAAAAGCAGTGGGGCAAAAGCTGCACCGAGCTGCCCGCTTCCATCATCAAGCGCCTGCCTGTTCGTTTCATCTACGACAACAATTATTTCAACGACCGTTGGCAGGGCATCCCCATGGGCGGTTACACTGCTATGGTTGAGCGCATGTTCGGCGATACGGAAATTTTGCTGAATACCGAGTATCGTGAGTTCGTTGCTGAAAACGAAGGCATTGCCGACCGCGTTATTTACTGCGGCACCATCGACGCTTACTTCGATTATCAGCTTGGCGCGTTGGAGTATCGTTCTTTGCGCTTCGAGTCCGAGCGTATTGAATGCGAGAATTGGCAGGGCAACGCGGTGGTTAACTACACCGAGCGCGAGGTGCCTTTCACGCGCATTATCGAGCACAAGCACTTCGAGTACGGCACTCAGCCAACCACCATCATTACGCGCGAGTATCCCGCAAACTGGGAGCGCGGCGACGAGCCGTACTATCCTCTGAACGACGATCGCAACAGCGCCCTGTATGAGCAGTACGTTGAACTTGCCAAGCAGGAAGGCAACGTGGTGTTCGCTGGCCGTTTGGGTGGATACAAGTACTACGATATGGACAAGGCCATCGACGCGGCATTTGATTTGGTGAATGCTGAACTTGGCGTTGACCTGAGGAAATAGGATTGATCTCCATTTTCTTGCATTGATATGTTGCGAGCCTGGTATGGTTGCCGAAAGGGCAGCTGGCCAGGCTCGCTGTGATTTGTGCCTAGCGAGAACGTTGGCGCCGCTGTGTTGGGCACGCCGTTCGGTTGAAAGGAAAACGTATGAGACCGATAGGGATACTTGCCGCCGCTGCTTTGGCGTGCACGTTGGCGGGTTGCGCAGCTCCGCAGCAACAGCCCGACCACTCTCAGCTCAAGGTGAATGATGCGGGCGTTTCTTCGGATGGCGGTGCCCAAAGTGGCGAAGGAGCCGAAGGGGGCGTTTCTTCTGCGGAGGAAGCTAAGCCGACGGCAAGTGAGTTGCGCGCGAAGCTGGATATAACGGAAGACTATCGTCCCGACTTCAACCACGGCGAAAAGGGTGCCGGCTATCAGAAGTACATCGTGCTACACGACACCGAAGTGGATAGCAGCGCGACTTCTATCGTTAATTCATGGGAGAGCAGTGGCAACAAAGTGGCCTCACAGTTCATCGTGAATAAAGACGGATCTATCGTGCAATGTGTGCCGATGGATGCCATTGCCCATCATGCCGGCTATGGCGACGCAGGTCACAACAGCGAGTATGGCGTGCCGGAAGATGGACGCGACGACAAAAGGGGGACCACCAAAGCTCCTTCGAAGAGTATTACCGATTACGGTATGAATTCGTATTCTATTGGCATCGAAATAGTGCATGTGGGCGGGCAGGGCGCCTATCCCGAAGCGCAGCTTGAAGCGATTGACGGGCTTATTGCCTACATCGATGCGTATTACGGCAGCGAAAGCACCATCATCGACCACAAAATGTGGCGTTCTGGCAACTCTGACACCTCGGCTGAATTCGCAACGTATCTGGCCAATTACCGTGACCACCGCACTCATAACTAACTGATGGGAAAATAGGGGCAGGTGCCAGATTCCCACCTGTGCCCATTTTCCGTGCACCGTTTCTTTCAACGTAAAAAGCGAGTAGAATAATATGGCTTATGGCTATGCGCTTCGACTGCTGCTCCGAGGGGTATCGGGCGGTATGCCCGTAGGTGCATAGTCGGCAATCGATACATTTCGCGCTTTTGCGCTTGCTGTTTGCTTGTTTGAAAGGGAGCCCAATGGCAGACAAGGTCGCAGTACTCATACCCTGCTACAACGAAGCCGTGACCATCGGCAAGGTGGTGGACGATTTCAAGCGCGTCCTGCCCGACGCCGACATCTACGTCTACGACAACAACTCCAAGGACGGCACGGCCGACATCGCCCGCGAGCACGGCGCCATCGTGAAATTCGAGGGGCGCCAGGGCAAGGGCAACGTCGTCCGCTCCATGTTCCGCGACATCGACGCCGACTACTACCTGATGGTCGACGGCGACGACACCTACCCCGCCGAGGCGGCGCCGGCGCTCCTGGAGCCGCTGCGCGCCGACCGCGCCGACATGACGGTGGGCGACCGCCTGTCCAACGGCTCCTACGGCGAGGAGAACGACCGCGCGTTCCACGGCTTCGGCAACGACCTGGTGCGCTGGCTGATCAAGAAGATCTACGGCTTCGCCTTCGACGACGTCATGACGGGCTACCGCGCGTTCAACCGCGTGTTCGTGAAGACCATGCCGGTGCTCTCCGAGGGCTTCCAGATCGAGACGGAGATCTCCATCCACGCGGTGGACAAGCGCTGGCGCATCGAGGACGTGCCGATCGACTACCGCGACCGCCCCGAGGGCAGCTACTCGAAGCTGTCCACCTTCGGCGACGGCGCGAAGGTGCTGAAGGCCATCACGAGCCTGTTCAAGGACTACCGTCCGCTGGCGTTCTTCGGCTGGCTGGCCCTGATCCTGCTGGTGCTGGCCGTGGTGGCGGGCATCCCCGTCGTCGCCGAGTACGCGGCCACCGGCCTGGTGCCCCGCATCCCCACGATGCTCGGCAGCCTGGCGCTCGCCGGCTGCGGCGCCCTCTCCTTCGTGACGGGACTTATCCTGGACACGGTCGCCAAGAGCCACCGCCGCCAGTGGGAGATCGACGTGTACAAGGCGATGAACGGCTTTTATCGCGAATAGCCGCAGGGGCTTTGCCCCAGGCTTTTGTAGAATGAAAATAGTAGCTTCACTAGAGAAGGAGTGCGCTCATGGAGGCATATAAGAAAGAATTCATCGAGTTCATGGTGGAAAGCCATGTGCTCAAGTTCGGCGAATTCACGCTTAAGAGCGGGCGCAAATCCCCCTTTTTCATGAATGCTGGCGCCTATGTTACGGGTGGTCAGCTGAAGCGCTTGGGCGAGTACTACGCTCGCGCCATTCATGACAACTTTGGCCTGGATTTCGATGTGGTATTCGGTCCTGCATACAAGGGCATTCCGCTGGCTGTTGTTACCGCCATCGCCTTGGAGGAGCTGTACGGCAAGGAGGTTAAGTACTGCTGCAACCGCAAGGAAGTGAAGGACCACGGCGCCGATGCCGGCAGCCTGCTGGGCGCTGAGCTTCATGACGGCGACCGCGTGATCATGGTTGAAGACGTTACCACGTCGGGCAAGTCCATCGACGAGACGTATCCCGTCTTGAAGGGTGCTGCCGATGTTGAGGTTAAGGGTCTGATTGTCTCCCTGAACCGTATGGAAGTTGGCAAGGGCGGCGTGAAGACTGCGCAGAAGGAAGTCCAGGAAAAGTATGGCTTCCCTGTAGCTTCCATCGTAAGCATGGCTGAAGTTACCGAGCTCCTGTACAACCACGAAGTTCAGGGCGAAGTGGTGATCGACGATACGTTGAAGGCTGCACTCGATGCTTATTACGAGCAGTATGGTGCCAAGGAAGCGTAGATTTCAGCCGAATTGGTTTTTCTTGAGGCGTCTGCATAGCGGGCGCCTTTCTTGTTTTTGATTTTGGATTGCTGGTCATGATGCTCCTCGCATTTTCGCGGGATTTGCCCTGTTGCGGCGATCGGACCCATTGCAAAAAACAAAAAACTCGGTATCTTTGCAACTTTTTTGCGATTAGGGGCTCTTCTCGGTTCCTTCAGGCTTGAAATATGCCATTTTTGCTGCGTTTTTGTGCCGCGATTCGCGATTGGGGAGCTCGCAATAACTGCCAATCGCAAAAAAGTTGCAATTCGGACCGATTTTTTGTTTCTGGGTTCCTGGGAGGGCCCCCGAGGCAGTGCTGGGATGTTATGGGATCGATGCGGAACGGGGGTTGAACCTGATACGGTGTTGGGTCGTTGTGGGCCCGATGCGGAGCGGGGGTGGATCTGGCGCGGGGCAGGGTTGACTCGATGCAGCGCCAGGGTATTGCTTGGCCGCGGCGCTTGGGTGCTGTCCGGGTACCGCGCCAAGGTGTTGCCCAGGTGCGGCATCGTGATGTTGCCCCACTGCCGCGCTAGGGAACTGTTTGGGCGTGGCATCGTGATGTGGCCCGAGCGCGGCGTTGCGAAACACGGGCGGTGCCGCGGGTTTGGGCGTTTGCCCGTGTATCGTGTCGTGTTATTGCTTTCTCTTAAAATAAGTAACGCCACGTTACTAAAGTTGGTTTTCCGCTACAATGAGCGCAGAGAATTTGCAGAAGAACAGGCAAGGAGCCCCCCTATGAGCAATCTTTTGGATACCCCTAAGTTGGGTTTTGGCTGCATGCGTTTGCCCCTTACTGACCCCAAAGATCAGAAGAGCATCGACATCGAGCACTTGAAGAAGATGGTCGATGCATTCATAGAGGCTGGCGGCACGTACTTTGATACTGCCTATGTCTACCACGAAGGCGAATCAGAAGTTGCTATGCGCAAGGCGCTGGTGGAGCGCTATCCGCGCGATTCGTTCACCATTGCAACCAAGTGCTTGGCTTGGGCTCAGCCTACCGCAGAAGACGCTAAAGCATGTTTGGATACTTCGCTCAAACGCCTGGGCACTGACTACATCGATTTCTACCTGCTGCATAACATGGGCGGTGCGCGCACGGCGAAATTCGATGAGTACGGAATGTGGGAATGGGCCGCGCAGAAGAAAGCCGAAGGTGTCATCAAGCACTTGGGTTTCTCGATGCATGACAACGCCGAAACGTTGGACAAGTTGCTCGCCGATCATCCCGATATGGATTTTGTCCAGTTGCAGGTGAATTACCTCGACTGGGAAGATCCTGTGGTGGAATCGCGCAAATGCATGGAAGTTGCGCAAAAGCACGGTGTACCCGTGGTGGTTATGGAACCCGCTCGCGGTGGTCGCTTGGCGGACTTGCCGGAACGTGGCGCAAGCGTGCTGAAAGCGGCCGACCCCGACAAGAGCGCGGTTTCGTGGGCATATCGATTCTGCTACAACCTGCCCAACGTTATCAGTGTGCTCTCGGGCGTATCGACGTTGGAGCAGATTCAGGAAAACGTGCGCGAATGGAAGGCGAACGAACCCTTATCCGCCTTCGAAGAAAAGGCGCTGGGCGATGCGGTTGATGCTCTGAAGAGCGTGGGGTTGATCCCTTGTACCAACTGCCGCTATTGCGTGAAAGACTGCTCTGTTGGCGTGAAGATTCCCGAAGCCTTGGGTTTGCTGAACTTGGAAAAGATGACCGAGAATCGCGAATTTGCGAAGAGTCAGTACGCCTGGCAAACCCGCGACGGTCGCGCTTCTGCCTGTATTCAATGCGGTGCCTGCGAGGATATGTGCCCGCAAGGCATCAACATCATCGAGCTGCTCGAGGATGCCGCCGACTTCTACGAGTAGGGCGGGAGAAAAGGACAGGTACCAGATTCCTGCCCAACGAGCAGGGCCCCGCTTACGATGTAGTTCGCAAGTGGGGCCCTGCTTTTGTTCGTTACGGCATAAGTGGAATCTGGTACCTGTCCTTATATTCCCGGTATCTAAAACGTTAAAAACGCGTTCGGGTGTAACTTCTGAATTAACAACGGTTCAGGTGAATTTTTCATTTGCAGCGCTGACGTTAAAACGGTTTGAGAACTCGATTTTCAGCTCCAGATTTCCTCTTCGATGGCGCAATACTAGCGCCGTGCCCGTCGTCTACGCGTACTCATAGGCGACGGGCTGGTTCGAAAGAAGAAGAGGAAAGAGGAAGAACCGAATGGAACAAAAAGCTTGGAACGCAAAGCGCGTTGGAATGGTGCTTTTGGCTTTGGTGATGGCCGCAAGCGCTTTGCTGTTCGCTACGGGGTGCTCATCACAGAGCAATCAAAAGGAGTCGAGCAACCCCATCACGATGGTTTGGCTGCCTGATAATTCGTCTGCCGACCTTACCCAGTCTCGCGAGGCTATCGGCGATGTGATCAAGGAAGCAACCGGCCGCGACGTTGAGCTGATGACTACCACCGATTACAACGTAGCCATCGAGGCGATTTCTTCCGGTTCTGCTCAGATGGCGCTGCTTGGCGCTGAGGGCTACGTCCAGGCAAATTCAAAGAACGATGCTGTGCAGGCCGCTTTCACCAACAGCGATGAAAACGGAGCGCTCGACGGCGCTTGCTACTACAGCCGCATTTGCGTCCCTGCCGACCAGGCCGCTAACTACAAGGACGGCGACGGCTATTCCCTTGACAAGCTCAAAGGCAAGAAGTTCTCGTTCGTATCCGCAACGTCCACTTCGGGTTTCAAGGTCCCCTCTAGTGCCATTATGAAGAAGTGCGGTGTTGAGTCTTCCGACGACCTTCTGCAGGACGGCACGTTCTTCAGCAAGGTAATGTTCGGCGATTCCCACCAGGGCTCTGCGGTAAACCTGCTTTCTGGTCAGTCTGATGCTGCTGCATTCGACGACGTTGACGTAGACATGTACCTCGACCTGGTATCTGGCAGCGCAAATGCTCCCGGCGCCGTATACAAGGTAAAGGATGATGCAGTTGCACCATTTGACTCGGTTCGTGGCAAGGAATTCACCATCATCGGCATCACTCCTGTGCTGAACGCACCGTTCTGCTACAACACCGATAAGCTTTCCGATGATGAGCAGAAGAAGATCACCGAGGCATTCTGCTCTGCTGAAACCGCATCCAATAAGGAAATCTTTGCCGATCCTGACGACGAGAACGCCAAAGCGATCTTTGACAAGGACTCCGATAAGACCTGCTTCGTTGCCTGCGATGATGCATGGTACAACCCAATTCGCGAGCTTGGTGCATAAAGCATGGAGCAACGTCAGGAACTGCTGACCGTTGAGCACCTGACGAAAAGCTACGACGGCAAGGGGAAAGCGCTACACGATGTGTCGCTTTCCCTTGGTCGTGGCGAATTCGTCACGGTTATCGGGCCTTCGGGAGCAGGCAAATCCACATTCTTACGCTGCATCAATCGCCTTATCGATGCTTCGGAGGGAAGTATCGAATTTGACGGGCGCGAGATCACCTGCATGAACAAGCGTCAGATGCGCGAAGCCCGTCGCGATATCGGGATGATTTTTCAGCACTACAACTTGGTACATCGAGCCACCGCAATCGAAAACGTTTTGCAGGGGCGTTTGGGGTACTTGTCGGACTTTCGTGGCATCTTCGGTTTATACAGTGAAGAAGACAAGCGTAGCGCGTTCGAGCTGCTGGACAAAATGGGCCTTGCTGAATTTGCTTATCAGCGCGCCGACCAGCTTTCCGGCGGACAGCAGCAACGAGTGGGCATTGCGCGTGCGCTGGTGCAGGATCCGCTCTTGATGCTGTGCGACGAGCCTATTGCGAGCCTTGACCCGAAGTCTTCACGCGTGACGATGGAAATGCTTCGTTGGGTGTCCGATGAGTTGGGCGTTGCATGCCTGGTGAATTTGCACCAGGTTGACTACGCCATCGAGTATTCCGACCGCATCGTTGCGCTGAAGAAGGGCGTCAAGGTGTTCGATGGTACGCCTGATGAGCTGGATGCGAAAATCATTTCCGACATTTACGGCACGCCGTACGTGCACGAGGGTGCGCATGGCGTGGAGGAAGAAAACGCAGGCGCGAGGGGCGCGGATGCGAGAGGCTCACGAGTGGCGGGCGCTTGCATGCCTGTCGCCGGAGCGGCTGGCGCGGGTGCGAGAAGTGCTGGCGCGGGCGCGGGAAGTGCTGGCGGAGCACTCGAGGCGGCCGCGGGCGCGGCGGGGCGAGGAACCGGCGCAGAAAGGCAAGGTGCAGCTGCGGTAGATGCCGCCGAGCTCGATCGGGCGGCCGTGGCTGCGGTGATCGAAGAGGCAAAGGCTGTCACGCGAGCGAATGCCGAGATGGCTGGAGAGGCGAAGCCCGTTGCACGGGCGCATGCTGGCAAGCCGCAGTTGCGGACTGACGACGCTCCTCATGTTGAGGTGGGCGCATGACCATCAAGTTTGCGAAGGCAACAGCCTCCGACGAAGGCCGCTCGGCGGTTTTCGCCGGCAATGAAACCAGGGCGGCAGCGGAGGCCTATACCGCTCGTTGGTTCTTTCGGAAGCGAACGCTGTGCATTGTGGGGTTGGTGGCGGGCTTTCTTGCCATCAACGCGCTTTCCGGTGCGTATGTCGATTTCGACTTTATGGAGGCGGCAGCCGATATCCCTGGTGGTCTTGCCTGGATGGCGGTGAACTTCTTGCCAAGTGCCGCATCACTTGAAAAATTGCCGCAGATTATGCCTGCGCTTCTTTCCACGGTGCTCGACTCGATTGCTGCCAGCACCACGGCGGCGCTGCTTGCCTATGTGGTTGCGGTGCTTGGGTCGCGTTCGGTGGGACTCGGCGGCGTGGCGCAGGTTTTGGCGCGCGGTATCGCATCGCTGTTCCGTAACATTCCCGTTGTTGCCTGGGCTTTTATCCTTTTGTTCTCGTTCCATCAAAGCGAGTTCACCGGCTTTCTGGCGCTGTTCCTAGGCAGCTTCGGTTACCTGACCCGTTGCTTTTTGGAAAGCATCGACGAAATAAGCTCGGGTACCATCGAGGCGCTTCGGGCCACGGGCGCGAGCTATTTGCAGGTTGTGGCGCAGGGAGTAATTCCCCTTTCGGTCACTTCAGTAGTGAGCTGGATGCTGTACATGGTGGAGACCAACATTCGTGACGCCACTCTGGTGGGCATCCTTACCGGTACGGGCATCGGGTTCGTGTTCAACCTGTTTTACAAGAGCTTCCGCTATGACGTGGCGGGCTTGGTGATTCTGCTGATCGTGGTGGTTGTTATCTGCTGCGAAAGCGTTTCCAACTATGTAAGGAGGCGCATCCTATGAGTCAGTTTGCTAAAGAAGGCGCAGCTTACCAGCCTGTAGATCATCAGGGCAAGGCTTGTGAAGGCGCGGCTTGCGCCGGAGCGCGCGTTTCGCGAACCGGCAAGATTAAGACGCGCTGCATGAACAAGTCGAATGTGGTGCTTGGGGCAACGCTGGGCTTACTGGCAGCGGTAACGGTGTTGACCTTCGTGCTGATGGATTACGGCGACACACCTCTTTTGGAGGCAACGTCAAATGCTCTGGGCGACTCTGCAACCATGCTTACGCAGCCAGGACTCGGCGGGCATTTCACCCTTCCCGATTTAGTGGACGGCCTCTTCGTTTCATTAGCTCTTGCAACGCTCACCACGGTGCTGGGTGCGGTTATCGCTTTCGTTTTGGGACTTTGCGCGGCCATGAACCTGTCGAACCGCGTGGCTTCGAACGCCATCAAGGCGGTTATGTCGCTGTTCTGCGCCGTTCCCACCATCTTATGGGTGCTTATCTTCACGGTTGCTATCGGGCTAGGCCCCGAAGCAGCGGTGGCGGGCCTCTTGTTCCACGGCATTGCGTACCTGACTAAGGCTTATTCAGAAAGTTTCGAAGAGGTTGACCCCGGCGTGGTGGAAGCCCTGCGCGCCTCGGGCGCTTCATGGTGGCAGGTGGTGTTTTCCGCTGTTGTACCCGAAAAGCTGTCTGAGATTCTTTCCTGGACATTCATTCGCTTCGAAATCAACTTCGTCAACGCTGTTGCCGTGGGCGCCGTTGCGGGCGCGGGTGGCATCGGCTATCAGCTATTTTTGGCGGGCAGCTTCTATTACGACATCCATGAAGTGGGCCTAATCGTGTACTTCTGCTTCGCGGTTGCCGTTGCGCTGGAGCTTCTTTCGACTCAATTGCGCAAGCGCTTCATCGTGCAGAACTAGGAGAAAAGATGAACAGAAAAGAACGTACACGCATTTTGGTGGAAGGCAGTCGCAAGGTCCTTTCCCGTATGGCGTGCGAGGCGGAACAGCTTTATGCCGTTGCGATGGTGAGGGAACCCACAGAGGAGCTGGTGATGCTGAAGGTGCGCGAGGGAGCTCAGTGCAGCCTGTTTTATCTGGGCGAAGCGCTTATGACCTCGTGCGCAGTTCGCATCGGTGGCGCCCATGGCTACGGCATGGTGCTGGGAGAGGACCGCAAGAAAGCCCGTGATTTGGCGATTGTCGATGCGGTGTATGCCGTAGGCGGCAACGAGATTTTACTGCTGGCTTGGGAAGAGATGCTCGAGGAAGAGCGGCAGCGTTTGGCTGAAGCGGAGCAAAAGCGCGCAGAGGCGTTGCTCCGTACCCAGGTGGATTTTTCGACGATGGAAGTTTAAGGATGATTGCGAATAATATAGAAACCCATGTGGCCCAGCGCGCGTTTCGGCAGGTGCTGGAAGTCTTTGCT
>OLPC01001338.1_pt1 | contig 21758 bp, 24 predicted proteins | sample 1672341 | NCBI WGS metagenome assembly OLPC01 (sample SAMEA3136673, study PRJEB25190) | human gut metagenome | reverse complement strand
CCCTCAAAGATTGAGGAATTCAGGGAGTTTGAAGCGGACTTGTCCGCTTTGTTCTGTGCATATGTAAGCATAGTACATAAAGTTCTGTGATGCTGTCGAAAACAGTCGACAGATAACAGTGATTCTTAGGATAATTTTGTTTCAGAAATAATTCAAAATCTGTTATAATGAGAAAAGATAAGGAAATTTGAAACATTATTAAAAGAAGATAAATAAAAAGTATTATACAGGAGAATTATGATATGAGTTTTCAGTTTGCACATTATAACTACAATGTTATGGATTTGGATAAATCAATCAGATTTTATGAAGAAGCACTTGGACTTAAAGAAGTGCGCCGCAAAGAAGCCGAAGACGGAAGCTTCATTCTTGCATATCTTGGAGATGGCAAGACCGGATTTGAACTTGAACTGACCTGGCTGAGAGACTGGGAAAAGGATCATTATGATCTCGGTGATAACGAGATCCATCTTGCATTTACGACAGATGACATGGAAGCAGCTCATAAGAAACATGAAGAAATGGGATGCATCTGCTTCGAAAATCCGGCAATGGGCATTTACTTTATCACAGATCCGGACGGATACTGGCTGGAAATCGTGCCGGAGAAATAATACAGTTGGTTAAAATATGACAAATGATGGAGGTTCAGGTATGCCAAAGAGAATCCTGATTATAAATACAGGAGGGACGCTTTCTTCTGTAAAGAGCTCCAAGGGGCTTGTTCCGGGAATGAGCAGTGGCGATATGCTGGAGGAACTGCGTATGGTTTCCAAAAATCTGGAGCTGGAAACAGAGGATTTCTGCTCACTTGACAGTTCCAATATCGGACCGGAAGACTGGACCAGACTTGCAACACTCATCGCAAGAAGAAGTTATGATTATCATGGGATTGTGGTGATTCATGGTACCGATACGCTGGCCTATACGTCTGCGATGCTGTCTTTTATGCTGCAGAATATTTCGATTCCGGTAGTTGTGACAGGAAGCCAGCTTTCTATCGCCAATCCGGTTGCAGATGCGCTGGAAAACTGTCGGTGTGGAATCCATATGGCAGCCAGCGGATATCCGGGAGTTTTTGTTGCATTCAACCGTAAGGTGATGCTCGGATGCCGTGCGTCCAAAGTCCGTACAATGAGCTTTGATGCGTTTGAAAGCATTAATTATCCATATGTCGGAGAAATCAGTTCACTGGGACTGCGCGTTTTTGAGAAAAATCTTGTAGAGAAAAAAGGAATCTTCAAACCACAGACAGCGTATTCAGACAAGGTTGCACTGCTGAAGCTTTATCCGGGAATCAGTCCGGAGATACTGGATATGTACTATGAAAAAGGTTATAAAGCTGTCTATATTGAGGGATTCGGACTGGGAGGAATGCCTTTCCTGAAAAATGATTTCACAGGAAAGGTCGGCGAAGTTATCGAGAAAGGAATGCTGGTGCTTGCCGGAAGTCAGTGTCGTTATGAGGGCAGTAATCTGTCCGTATATGAAACAGGACGGGTTGCGCTGGAAAAGGGCGTGATTCAGGCATATGATATGACTACGGAGGCCGCCATGACGAAGCTTATGTGGGTACTTGGGCAGACCGACAATCTTCGTGAGATGAAAGAATATTTTTCCATGGACATTGTCGGAGAGGTATGTATTGGATAGCGTGTGTAAAGTATTGAAAGTGGATATGTAGGATGAATAAATTTTGTGCAGCGGCGATTCAGATGCCGACAGTAGAAGATAAGATGGAAAATATAAAGGCAGTCAGACATTATCTGGAACAGATTAAAGCACAGAACGTTGACTTTGTCGTGTTACCCGAGATGTTCTGCTGTCCTTATCAGACGGAAAAATTCCCAGAATACGCAGAAGAAGAGGGCGGTTCTGTGTGGAAAGCTCTTTCTGCATATGCGAAAGAATACAACATTTATCTGGTAGCAGGCTCCGTTCCGGAAAAAGACGACGAAGGCCACGTGTACAATACCTGTTACATTTTTGACCGGAATGGAATACAGATTGGTAAGCACCGAAAGACACATCTGTTTGATATTGATGTAAAAGGTGGTCAGAGCTTTAAAGAATCCGATACGCTTACTGCGGGAAACAGTGGGACGGTATTTGATACGGAATTTGGCAGGATGGGTGTGATGATCTGTTTTGACATCCGTTTTCCGGAGTTTGCACGCATGATGGTAAATGACGGAGCAAGAATGATCTTCGTACCGGCAGCCTTCAATATGACGACCGGACCGGCACACTGGGAGCTTTCTTTCCGCACCCGTGCACTGGACAATCAGATTTATATGCTGGGATGTGCACCGGCACGTAACCCGGAAGCAGGATATATTGCATGGGGACATTCCATATTTACAGATCCATGGGGAAGAGTCGTGGACATGCTCGATGAAAAAGAAGGGATTTTGATCGGTGAAGTCGATCTTGATTATGAGAATGAAATCCGCGAACAGCTTCCACTTCTGAAAGCGCGGAGAAATGATGTGTATGGGAGAGAGAAGTGAGTGTATGTTTAAAGATTGTTACTGTTCATTCCGTTCACATCAACTAAAGATTCTCCCTGTATAAATTCAATTAAAGAATTGATTGAAAAAAATAAAGCAGTAGCATATAATATGTTTAACAAGGGAGCTGGAAGGTGAGTGCTGGTCACCCAATCCGGCGAAATAAGATTAGTAAAAAATAGCTGTCAATTCTCGCCAAAGATTAGGACGGCTATTTTTTATGGGCATATGTAAGTATAGCTACAATTAGATTAGAAATAGTTAAAATAATCATAAATGTCTTGTAATCGCTCATAAACTTCACCTCCTCCGTAAGGTGCTCGGATTAAGAGAAGAGCACGTCCCCCAGCTACCTGGGTAAATATATTAAATTATGGAAAGTATAGCACATACAGTTCCATATAATTGTCGAAATCCAGTCAAGAAGCATCGGGTTTCTTAATGTCGATTATAAATCGATGCAAGTTAGTGGGCAAATTATTACAAAATGGCATCGGAAACAGCAAGAGCACAGCTGAACCGATGCTTTTTTTTGATTTCCTGCATGTCTGCCAATTTATAGAAAGTTTATACACATGCAGATAATTATGTGCTATCATATGAATGGAACAAAATGTTCAAAAAGGAAGGCTTGTGGTGGATGAGAGTAGAAAGTACGTTGTCGCAAATGATTTCTACCGCAGGAGAAAAGGCAGCATATGACAATGCATGTAAGCACTTGCTGGCAAATAAGATAATCCTTGCATGGATTATGAAAAGCTGTCTGGAAGAGTACAGGGGCAGTGAAATTTCGGAGATTGCTTCAAAGTACATAGAAGGCGAGACATAAATCTCAGAAGCAGCGGTTCATCCGGATGAAGAAGCAGGCTCCCTACAGATAAGAGGTTTAAATACAGAAGATAGCACCATTAATGAAGGAACTGTGACTTATGATATCAGATTTCGAGCCATTGTGCCGGGTACAGGAGAGAGAATCAGTCTGATTATAAATGTTGAAGCACAGAATGATTTTTATCCGGGATATCCGATAGTAAAGCGAAATCTGTATTATTGCTGTCGTTTGGTTTCGTCACAGTATGGCACAGAATTCACGAATTCTCATTATGAGAAGATAAAGAAGGTTTACAGCATTTTTATATGCATGAACCCTCCGAATTACAGAAAAAATACGATAAATCAATATTCCATACAGGAAGAAAGTCTGATAGGAGAGTTCGGCGATAATGTGGAATATTATGATTTACTGACAGGCATTATTATTTGTCTTGGAGATGCCGATGATGAAAGAAGCGGGATATTAAAGCTTCTGGAAGTATTATTATCATCAGAGAGAAGCACAAAAGAGAAGAAAAAAATCTTACAGGAAGATTTTGGGATTAAGATGACGCAGGAGTTGGAAAGCGAGGTGTCGGAGATGTGTAATCTGAGTGAAGGTGTAGAACAGAAAGGTATTGCGAAAGGAATTATCACTTCAATACGAAATCTCATGGAGAGTATGGGATGGAGTATCGAACAGGCGATGGATGCGCTTCAGATACCGATGGAAGAAAGAAATGACTATCTGAATATGTTGAAAAAGTGAGAAGAGAAAGTATAAAGATCAGGAAAATTCGGGCTAGGATTTTCCTGATTTTTTTTATCTGAGCGAAAGAAAAAATTACCAATTTATTGACAGTCCCGTTACTTGGTGATACAATACAATTCTTTGATGAAACAAAATGTAACATATATGAAGCAGAATATACGATTATAGAAATTATATAACTATATAAATAACCGGCTGTTAAGTTCAGGGAAAGGTAGATCATGAACAAAAAAGAAAATCATTCCGCAAAAAGTGAGATAGAGCAGGCTTTGCTCCGTCTCATGACACAGAAATCCTATCTGGATATCACTGTGACAGATATTGTGCAGGAAGCGAAAGTGGCGAGGGTTTCTTTTTACAGAAATTTCGCATCCATTTCAGAGGTATTGGACAGTATCGCAGATGCGACTGCAGAGAAGTTGAATATTGAATTTCTGCCGATGCTGGATACGACAGATGAGCGTAAAATACGGGAGTATCTGTTTAATTATTTTTATCAGATATCATTGAATTATAAAGAAATGTGGGCAATCTGCGGACTGAATATGGATCTTTTTACAAAACGCCTAGGAGAAAAAATCCATGAAAAACGTAAAGCCGTCGAGTCCGCAGACCCGAATATGAAAGAGAAATATGGATGGGTTGTAAAACTCTGCGTACTGGATGGTGTATCCAGGCGCTGGATCATGGATGAAATGAAAGAAACACCGGAAGAAATGATCGATTATGTAATGCCGATCATCAAGTCATTATAAGAAGTTTGAACAGTGGAAATACAAAGGAGCAGAAACAATATGAAAAAAACAGGAATCATGACAGACAGTCACAGCGGAATTTTACCGGAAGAAGCAGAGCGACTCGGTATCAGAGTTCTTCCGATGCCTTTTTATATCGGAGAGAAACTTTATCGTGAAGGAGTAGATTTATCCCGGGATGAATTTTATGATATGCTTCGAAAGGGCGTGGATGTGTCCACTTCACAGCCGTCCCCGGCAGAAGTTATTGATATGTGGAAAGAAATGCTGAAAGAATACGAGGAAATTGTCTATATTCCTCTCAGCAGCGCACTGAGCGGTTCCTGTATGGCAGCAGCGGCAATGGCAAATGATGATGCATTTGCCGGAAAGATATTTGTCGTTGATAATGGCCGTGTGGCGACACCAATGCACCGTTCTGTCCTTGACGCAGTAGAGATGGTGGAAAAAGGATACAGCGCAGCCGAGATCAAGAAGATTTTGGAGGAAACCAGAGAAAAAATGACCATCTACATCGGTCTCAGCACACTGGAATACCTGAAAAAAGGCGGAAGAATCAGTTCCGTAACCGCACTGGCGGCAAATGTCCTGAATATCAAACCTGTCATGCATTTCAGTACAGGAAAACTTGATACCTACCAGAAATGCCGCGGACTGAAAAAGTCACGTAAGGTCATGATCGATGCAATGAAGGAAGAACTGGAGACAAATTTCGCAAAAGAATATGCAGCAGGAGAAGTATACCTGATGGCGGCATCCAGCAGTAACGATGAAGTGACAGAAGAATGGGTAAATCAGATCCGGGAAAGCTTTCCGGGAATGGAAGTTATGTGTGATAAGCTTTCCTTCGGCCTGTCCTGCCATATCGGTCCGGATGGACTCGGAATCGGATGTACCTGCAAGCCAGTATAAAAGAGCCTCTTGACTTTATAAAGTATAAAAGGGATAATCTTTTATATACATATGAAAATTTCAGGAGGGTTTAAAATGGAAAAACCTACAGTTTATTTTACGGATTTCCGCTGCCCGGTCGGAACCAGCCAGCTTGATAAGCTGAAAAAACTCTGTATCGCAGCCGGTATCAAAGATATTGATATGGACGGTAAATTTGTAGCAATCAAAATGCATTTTGGTGAGCTGGGAAATCTGGCATTCCTACGTCCGAACTATGCCAAAGCAGTAGCAGATCTGTGTAAAGAGCAGGGGGGTATGCCGTTTCTGACAGACTGCAATACACTGTATCCGGGAAGCAGAAAAAATGCACTGGAACATCTGGACTGTGCAAATCTTAATGGATTTAATACAATTACGACAGGCTGTCAGATTATCATAGGCGACGGACTTCGCGGAACTGATGAAGTAGAAGTTCCTGTTGTAAATGGAGAATACTGTAAGACCGCATTTATCGGACATGCGATCATGGATGCAGACATTTTTATAAGTCTGACTCATTTCAAAGGTCATGAGGCTACCGGATTCGGCGGTGCACTGAAAAACATCGGTATGGGCTGCGGAAGCCGTGCAGGAAAGATGCAGCAGCATGCAAGCGGAAAACCGGCGATCAACGAAGAAGTCTGTCGTGGCTGCCGTCGCTGTGCAAAAGAATGTGGCAGTGATGCGATTACATATGTAAACAAAAAAGCAGTGATCGATTATGATAAATGCAAAGGCTGCGGCCGTTGTATCGGCGCCTGCAGTTTTGATGCTGTATACAATCCGAACAGCAGTGCAAACGAACTTCTTGACCGTAAGATGGCAGAATATGCGCAGGCTGTCTGTCATGGCCGTCCGCATTTCCATATTGCGCTGGTTCAGGATATCAGCCCGAACTGCGACTGCCATGGAGAGAATGATGCACCGATTCTTCCGGATATCGGAATGTTTGCAAGTTTTGACCCGGTTGCACTGGATCAGGCATGTGCAGATGCATGTCTGAAGGCAACACCGATCGCGGACAGTCAGCTCGGAGAACATCTGGCAGAGCCTGGATGGCATTGCCACCATGATCATTTCAAAGATTCCAATCCAAACATCGAATGGAAAGCAACCCTTGATCAGGCAGAAAAAGTTGGACTTGGAACCAGAGAATACGAATTAAAGAGAATTAAATAATCACAGGAGAGGGTTGATTTATGGAAAAACAGCATCATGAGAGAAGCACGTTTTCCGGCAAACTCGGATTTGTACTATCCGCGGCCGGAGCTTCCGTCGGACTGGGAAATATCTGGAGATTCCCGTATCTGGCGGCAAAATACGGCGGCGGCATTTTTTTACTGATTTATATTATTCTGGCACTGACATTTGGTTATTCAATGATCGTGGCAGAGACTGCACTTGGACGAATGACGAAGAAAAGTCCGGTCGGTGCTTTTGCCAAATTCGGCAAATCTAAATGGCTGTCATTCGGCGGCTGGATCAACGCGATCATTCCGATTCTGATCGTGCCGTATTACTCAGTAATCGGCGGCTGGGTAATCAAATACCTGATTGAATATGTAAAGGGCAACAGCCAGAAGCTTGCGACAGACGGATATTTTTCAGAATTCATTTCCAATGGAGTATCCACAGAATTCTGTTTTTTGATTTTTGCGTTATTTACAGTAGTAATCATTTATGCAGGGGTACGTAACGGTGTTGAGCGTGTTTCGAAATTTATGATGCCGATTCTGGTATTTCTGTCCGTTCTGATCACAGTTTATTCTGTGACAAGACCGGGAGCACTGGAAGGCGTAAAATATTTCCTGATACCGAATATTGAGAATTTCTCATGGATGACCGTTGTGGCAGCAATGGGACAGATGTTCTATTCACTTTCAATCGCAATGGGTATTCTGGTAACTTTTGGTTCCTACATGAAAAAAGACGTATCCATCGAAGATTCCACAACAAACGTAGAAATCTTTGATACAGCGATCGCAATCATGGCAGGTCTGATGATCATTCCGGCAGTCTTTGCATTCTCAGGCGGAGATCCGGATACACTGCAGGCAGGACCGTCCCTGATGTTTATCACGATTCCGAAAGTCTTTGCAAGCATGGGACTGGGCACTCCGATCGGAATTTTATTCTTTGTGCTGGTACTCTGTGCGGCACTGACAAGTTCGATTGCTCTGACAGAAAGTGCTGTATCAACCTTTCAGGATGAGTTGAAATGGTGCAGACAGAAGTCCACACTGGTAGTCGGTGCGATCATGCTTGTTCTCGGAAGTCTTTCTTCCCTGGGATATGGACCGCTTGCCTGTGTAAAGATCATCGGAATGCAGTTCCTTGATTTCTTTGACTTCCTGACAAACTCTGTGATGATGCCGATCGCTGCATTTGCGACCTGTCTTCTGATCTCCAGAGTGATCGGTGTGAAGAAGATCGAGGAAGAAGTTCGGCATGGCGAAGGCACATTCAAGAGAAAAAGAATTTTTAATTTTATGATCCGGTATCTCTGCCCGATCTTTGCGGTAATCATTCTTTTGAGTTCCGTGGCGAACGCATTTGGATGGATTTCCATGTAAAACAGATATAAATATAGAAGAACATCTTGTTGAAAGAGAGTTTCGTAGATTTTTCGTTTATTCTTTCACACAAGGTGTTCTTTTTTTGATAAAACGATGATACAAGGTTAAAGGGACTGAAACTATATAATCCCGGATACTGGATATTGTGATGTCGGAGCGGGATGGAATCAGTCTGGCACGCGAAATTCGCAAAAAAGGCGACGAGACAATGGTCATATATACTTCGTCCACCACAGAATATGCAATGGATGCTTTTGGAATCCATGCACTGGGATATCTACTAAAGCCGGTCGAGTACGCAGAACTGAAAAAAACACTCGATATGACCAAGACTTTATATGATGCAAGATCACAGAAATATATACATATCATGGGTGATGAAGGTCCGCAGAAGGTTCCGGTCATGGACATTACTTATGTAGAAAATATAGGAAGAAATGTAAGATACAATCTTCGAAGCGGACGGGAGATCGAAGCAGGCAGACGTAACGGAACTTTTGAGGAGGTGGTTGCACCGCTTGCAGATGAAATCATATGAACGAATTTTTAATCTATCGATTATCTATGATTTTTCAGCTTGCTTTTTTGCTTCTGTTTCTTCCGCTGACGAAACAAAAATGGAAAGTGATAATGGGAACGGCATTTATTCTGACGGGTATTGTGGATTATATGAATTTTGACCCGGCGGTGTATATGAACAGGCTGCTTAACGTGTTGCTGTTGATTATTATTGTGCTGGCAGCAGCTCTGTTCCTTTGCAGATATTCAGACTGGCGGGCAGGAAATGGAGCCGTATCTGCCTGATGCCGGTTGTGTTTTATATGCCGGTTTATGGAATGATTGTGTGGCCGGTTTCTATTGCAGAGGTGCCGAATATCTGTGGAGCACTTATATGTGTGTTTCTTCTGATGGGGTTTTATTATGTGTCACTGATCATCGGTATTGTACAATCCAGAAATGAGGCAGAGAAAATCAACGCATCGGCTCTTATGGAGAAATATACGGAGGGTATCCTGCATGAGGCAAGGACCGTGCGGAATCACCAGAAACTACTGGCTATTCAAAGACACGATCTCCGTCATCAGTATGCGCTGATCAAAAGCCTTCTGGATGAAGGGCAGTATGATGGGATATACCAATTACTGGAAAAGTCAGGGCAGCAGCTTGAATCTAGATGTTCCGGCAGAGTTTGAGCAGGCAAAAGATTTCGGCTTTGCGACTATGCTCAGTAATCTTCTTGAAAATGCATTTATAGCGGTATGCAAAGTTCCGGATTCGAAAGAAAGAAAAGTATCTGTCAGCCTGCAAATGTCAGCCTGGCATTCAACAGCCAGATCCTTACCATGACCGGCGACGCAGTGGTGCCGACGGAAAGTTCCTCAGATTTATCTAACTTCGTTACATCAGCAATCCTGAATGGTGCGGAATGGAATGATAACACTACAATTTTGCCAGATACAGATTACACAATCAAATTAACATTTGGAGAGAATCGGAAAGGTATGCAGTTTAATACCGCAGGAGAACTGGAATATACTTTGCCTGATGCATTATTAAATTCATGGCTTGCTTCAGCACAGGAATTTGATTTGAAGATTGATGGACATACGGTAACGGGTAATAAAGCACGTCTGTCCGAAGATGGAACAGTTAAGACTCACACAGTAAAACTTACAGCAGGAACCTATACTCTTTCTGAGACAGCAGCTCCGGATGGATACAACATCGCCGCAAGCATCACGTTCACGATTGACAAAAAAGGCAACGTAACAAGCGAAACAACAGATGCAGTTACAGGCAACAAAGTTACCGTAGAGACTCCAAATGGAAGTAAAGCAGTTTACTTTGATAACCGCTTTATGAAATTCCCGGATGGTTTCTACAAAGAAGGCGTTCTGAGCATCACCAAACTGTTTAAAGACAGCACAGATTAAAGTATCCATTGCACAGGGAACATCCAAGACTTTCTATGTGACAGAGGTTGATAAGGATGGAAAACCGGTTATCGATGCAGAAACCTTTAAATATGATGTATCGCTGGAGAATGAGGAAGTTACATTTGATGAGAGCAATACTTCCGCAAAAGTAACCATTACCAATCAGGAACAGGATGAAGATAAAGATAAGGATAAAGATAAGGATAAAGATAAGGATAAAGACAAGGACAAAGATAAAACAACCACAACCTCATCTAACGCAGCATCCACAAAAGCAGTAAAAACCGGTGATAACACACCGATTGGAATTTTTGTAGTTCTTCTTATTGCTGCGATTGCAGTGATTGGAGGAGGAATTTACCTCAAACGTCGCAAAAAATAATAACTAACGAAAACTCCGCCAGTTCGGGTACGTAACTACCTGTTCTGGCGGAGTTTTACATTTCCTGTCGAGGAGGCGCCGGTGGCGCGTCCGCTGATTTATACTTTAGGCTGATATCTCATATCAGATACATTGTACACGGTGATGAAGGCCTGTGGGTCTTCATGATTGATATAATTCATCAGCTTCTGATATTCTGTTTTGTCTACGATTGTAATGATCTCATTTCGTTTCTGCATATTGTAAGCACCGTATGCTTCATAAACGGTGGCTCCGCTGTGAAGATCGTGGATAATGAAATTTCGCAGTTCTTCTTCTTTTTTTGTAATAATGCAGACACGCCGCTTGATGTTGTGGTCAAAAATAAAGTGATCCAGCACAATTCCATTAAAATATGTACCAAGAATACTCAGTACGACGGTCTTTTTGTCATAAACAAGTGCAGCGGACAGTGCAACACACATGCCGGAGAGTGACATTGCTTTGCCGAGTTCCATATGCAGATATTTATTCATAATCTTTGCTACGATATCAAGCCCGCCTGACGAAGCATTTCTGTTAAAAAGAATACTCAGACCAATGCTGACAACAAGGACATAGCACAGCACGTCCAGTTCCTGACTGTCGGTCATGGAAGTAAAATTCGGAAAAACTTTTTCAAAAATTCCGAGAAAGACAGGAAGTATGATACTTGTGTAAACGGTCTTTACTCCAAATTCTTTCCCACATGTGATAAAACCAATGATCAGAAGAACAACGTTCAGGATCATGGTGATTGCCGACAGCGGAAGCGGGATAAAATTAGAAAGAACAATTCCAAGACCGGAAATACTGCTGACAGAAGCATGGCTCGGTACGAGGAAAAAATAAACGGCAGCAGCAATGATTGCCACAGCACCGGTCAAAATGAGCGTTTCTAAAAGCAATTTTGCAAAATTCAACTCTTTTTTCATCGAAAACATCTCCAGATTCAGTTTTTATTTGATATATCTGCGAATATTCGTCTTGAAATTATACTTCAGAGACGGGCAGATTTACAATGATCGGCTCATGTTCAAGTGCCGGAATGATCTTGTCTGTAAAATCCTTTGTAGTAAATTTCAGACTGGATGTATTGATACATGGATGACATCCGAAATAAGGATCCTTCAGAACATCTTCATCGATCAGAAGTTGAACTTTCTTTTCGCGGTCGTTCATCAGGCCAAGGACGCTGACAGAGCCCGGGGTGATGTCGAGATATTTTTCCATATATTCCGGTTTTGCAAAGGATAAACGTGCCGAGCCGATCTGAGCGGAAAGATCCTTTGTCTTAAAGGGTTTGTCGCCCGGCATCAGGAGCAGATAAAAGTTTGTTTCCTGACGGTTGCACAGAAACAGGTTCTTGCAGATAGCGGTATCATCACCGAGTGTGCGGTCAATTTCTTCACAGGCTTCCATGGTCATGGCGGCTTCGTGGTCAACACGCTGGTAAGTAACGCTGAGTTTATCTAAAAAGTCATAGACACGAATCTCCTTGTCCAGACGGTCATTTACATTTTCCGGTCTTCCATTCTGTAATTCCATTTCGTGGTTCTCCTTTTTATTTTTACGTATTTCATTGTAACGGTATTTAAGTGATGTGTAAACCCTTTATATGATTGTCGAAATATGAAAATCGAATCAACACCCCCCTTTTTCAAATTGTCCCCACCTTGTTTAAAAAGCCCGTCATTGATAGAATTTAATCAACAAATAAAGAAAGGGGACGCGACAGTGAAAGAAAATATGAAGGTTGCGGTCATGCTGGACAAAATGAAAATGGGTTGGGAAGAACGACCAATACCTGCTCCGGCAGATAATGAAGTCCTTGTAAAAATTGACTGCGTAGGAATTTGCGGATCCGATATGCATTATTATGAAAATGGAAGAATCGGAGGATATATCGTAAAACCACCATTTGTACTGGGACATGAATCAGGTGGTGTAGTTGTAAAAACAGGAAAAGATGTTAAACATCTTAAGATAGGCGATCGTGTAGCGCTGGAACCTGGAAAGACCTGTGGACATTGTGAATTCTGCAGAAGCGGAAAATATAACTTATGTCCGGATGTACAGTTCTTTGCAACACCTCCGGTTGATGGAGTATTTCAGGAATATGTAGCTCATGAAGCAGATCTGTGTTTTAAACTTCCGGAAAATGTGAGCACAATGGAAGGTGCACTGATCGAGCCTCTGGCAGTTGGTATGCATGCAGCAAATCAGGCTGGTGCCTCTCTTGGAAAAACAGCTGTTGTTACAGGTGCAGGATGCATCGGATTGTGCGCGATGATGTCATTAAAAGCATTCGGAGTTACTCAGGTGTATGTAACAGACATTATGGACAAACGACTTGATAAAGCAATGGAACTCGGTGCAACCGGAGTAATCAACAGTAAGGAAAAAAATCCGGTAGAGGAAATCCAGAAACTGACAGAAGGCAGAGGAGTAGACATTGTTGTAGAGGCTTCCGGAGTTGAGCTGTGTGCGAATCAGGGACTGGAAATGCTGGTACGCGCCGGTACACTGGTTCAGGTAGCATATAGTGGATCAGGATACATGAATCTGAATATGGGACTGATTTGTGATAAAGAAATCACTATAAAATCAGTTTTCAGATATCGTCATATTTATCCAATGGCAATCAAGGCTGTCGCAAGTGGTCTTATCAATCTTAAAGGAATCGTAACAGATGTATTTGAGTTTGACAATGTAGAAGAAGCAATGAATAAGAGTATTGCAGACAAAGCCAATATAGTGAAATCAGTAATTAAAATGGATTAAATATATAAGGAGGCGTGAAATGAAAGGAACTATGAAGGCACTGAGAATGTACGCACCTTATGATTTCAGGATTGATGAAGTAGCAATTCCGGAAATCGGAGATGATGATATTCTCATTCGTGTAAAAGGATGCGGTGTCTGCTCCGGGGATGTCAAAACATATCATGGCGGACAGCGAGTATGGGGAACCAGCCCTGAAACAGCATACATTGAAGCTCCTTGCATTGGCGGTCATGAATTCCACGGTGTAGTTGCAGAGAAAGGCAAAAACGTAACGAAGGTAGAAATCGGCGACAGAATCCTTGCAGAACAGATTTTACCATGTGGAGAGTGCAAGTTTTGCAGACAGGGAAATTACTGGATGTGTCAGCCACATCGAATTTTCGGATTTAAGCATGAGGCAGAAGGCGGCTTTGCAGAATATATGAAGCTTCCTAAAAACAGTGTGATTCATAAACTTCCGGATGAACTGACAGATGATCAGGCAACGCTGGTTGAGCCATATGCCTGTGGTATGCATGCAGTGGAACGTGGGAACATCGGATATGAAGATATCGTTGTTATCAGCGGACTTGGAACCATTGGGCTGGCAATGATCTGTGCAGCACAGACACATTCTCCTAAAATGGTAATCGGACTCGATCTCAGACAGGAGAGACTGGACAAAGCAAAAGAATTTGGAGCTGATCTGGTCATTAATCCTGCAAAAGAAAATGTTCAGGAAATTATTAATTCCTTAACAGACGGATATGGATGCGACGTATATATTGAAGCATCAGGAAGTCCGGCGAGTGTACCGCAGGGATTGAATCTGGTACGAAATATGGGAAGATATGTGCAGTTTGGTGTATTTGCGAAAGATGTTACCGCAGACTGGAACGTAATTGGCGATACAAAGCACATGGATGTAGTTGGTTCACATCTGTCCGGACATTGCTATAATGCAGTAATCAAAGGCATGGTAAATGGAACGATGAAAACAAATGGAATACTGTCACACAGATTTGCACTCACCGACTGGGAAAAAGCATTTGAAGTTGCAGAGAAGGACCCGGCAGCGTTTAAGGTGGCATTGATTCCGTAAAAGATAAAAGGAGTGGCAAAAATGAATAAATTGGGGATTTTTATAAACTTTTGGGAAAACAGTTGGGATGTTGACCATATCAAATATATGAAAAAAGTAAAAGATATCGGTTTTGATATCCTGGAATTTCAGGCACAGCCGTTACTCGAGATGACAAATGAGCACATGGATGAAATGAAAAAAGCAGCAGCAGATCTGGGGATTGAACTTACATACAGCCTTGGTCTGGATCCATATTATGATATCTCAAGCAGAGATGAAGCTACAAGACTTCGTGGTGTAGAATATCTGAAAAATATTGTTGAGCGAGTAGGATATATGGGCGGCAAAGTAATCTCCGGTGTAAGTTATCAGGGATGGGGCTGTACAGATGTAGATCCGGTAGAAGGCAAGAAACCTCTTCTTGAAAATTCACTGAAATCCATGAGAGAGCTCGTAAAAGTTGCTGCTGATAATGACATTACATATTGCGTAGAAGCGGTAAATCGTTTTGAAGGATGCCTTATCAATACAGCACAGGAAGCACTGGATTATGTAAATGCAGTTAATTCTCCGAATATTGGAATCCTTCTGGATACATATCATATGAATATCGAAGAAAGCAGCTTCAGTGAAGCTATTCATCTTGCAGGAGATAAACTTGTTAACTTCCACACAGGAGATAACAACCGCAGATGCCCGGGCAGAGGTCACATTGATTTTGATGAAATCTTTAAAGCACTTGGTGACATTCACTATACAGGTAGAATTGTATCTGAACCATTTATTGCTACTGGCGGAGAAGTAGGAAATGCAGTTGCTCTGTGGAGAGATCTGGAACCAGATATGTCACCGGAATATCGTGATAAAGAAGCAGCATATCTGCTTCAGTACGAAAAAGAAAAATTGGCCAAATACGGTTTGGCATAAAAAAAGGAGGACAAATAATGAAGAAAAAAGTGATGGCAGGATTCATGGCAGGGATGATGGCATTAGGTGCTATGGCAGGAACCGTGTACGCGGATGTAACGGACTATTCTGACGCAGTTCCGGCAGAAGTGAAGGGAACCGATGATGTATCTGTACTGGAAGATGAGTACACAGCAAAAGAAAAATACAAAGTTGGTTTTGCCCTTGAGAGTATGGACGTAGCTGTTTGGAACACCATGTCAGAAGGTATGGCTGATGAAGCAGAAAAAATCGGCGTTGAGTATACCTGTATGGTAGCAAATAATGACGTTGCAGCACAGGTTGCCAATGTAGAAAACATGATCGCACAGGGCTATGATGCCATTATTATTCATGCATTTGATAAACAGGCTTTTGCAACAGTTGTAAATGAAGCTATCGAAAAAGGCATTGTTATCTGCGCATATGATGATAATATCATTGATCCTTCAACAGGAGAGGCATGTCTCTATCCATTATCCTTCCTCTGCGACAACTATCAGATTGGATATCGCGTAGGTACCATGGCAGCAGAATGGACATTAGAACAGTTCCCGGATGAAACAGGCGATCTGGAATTTGGTGTTCTGTGGCATCATGAATTCGAATATCAGCAGGCAAGACTTGCAGGTATTGAAGCTGCAATTGCAGAAAAAGATCCACGAATCAAACTTGTTGACGAACAGGAAGGCCTTGTAACAGAAGATGGTGTAAAAGCATGTGAAGCATGGACACAGGCATTCCCGAATCTGAAAGGTGTATTAGCTACAAATGATACATGTCTTCTTGGATATGCACAGGCATGGCAGGCAGCAGGCAAAGATCTGAAAGATGAAAACTTTGGTATGTTTGGTAATGATGGTGTAAACGATGCAATTGACATGGTTGCTGAGGGATCTATCCTCAGAGGAGATGTTGGTCTTGATGTTTACGATGGTGGCGCAATGGCACTTCTTGCATGTGTAAAACAGCTTGACGGTGTTGAAACAGATAGTGTTATTCTTCCTATGGTTTCTGTCACTTCCGAAAATGCAGAAGAAGATTGGATTTCCCATCCGACATTATATGTTAAGTAATAAAAATTGTTGACTTGATTAATGAACAGGATTCTCCGACACATACTTCGTATGGTCGGAGAATCACTTTACTGGATAGATATGGAGAACGCTTATGGCTGATAAGAAAGTTGTTTTATCATTAAGAAATATTTCCAAACAATATCCGGGAGTACAGGCTCTGGATAATGTTTCAATAGATTTTATGGAAGGCGAAGTGCATTGTCTTGTAGGAGAAAATGGCGCGGGTAAATCGACTTTTATTAAGATGATATCCGGAGCCGACCAGCCGGATTCTGGTGTTATCAGTTTTGAAGGAAAAGAATACAACGCAATGACCCCCAAATTATCAAAAGATCTGGGAATAGAAGTTGTTTATCAGGAATTTAATCTGGCGGAAGATCTTACAGTAGCAGAAAATATGTATTTGGGCGAGCAGCATGCAGACTCAAAATTATTTAATCTGAAAAAGCTGAAAAAACGGGCAGATGAAGTTTTTAAAAAAATGAATATAGAAATCGATACCGGAGAAATTGTAAAATATCTGACGGTTTCATATATGCAGTTTGTAGAAATAGGGAAAGCACTGGCAAAAGATATTAAAGTACTGATTCTGGATGAACCGACAGCTCCTCTTACCGAAGACGAAGTAGATAAACTTCTCGATATTGTTATGAAGCTGAAAAAAAAGGGATATGTTATCATCTATATTTCTCATAGATTGCCGGAACTTTTTAAGATTGGAGACAGAATTACAGTATTGCGAGATGGTAAACTGATCACGACAGGACCTATCGAAGATTTTGATACACCTAAACTTATCAAAGCGATGGTAGGCCGTGAACTTTCCTATGAATATCCTGAAAAATCAGGAAAGGTTGGAGATGTTATATTTGAAGCAAAAAACATTTATTCTGAAAAAGTACAGAATATCTCTTTTAAAGTAAGAGCAGGTGAAATCCTTGGAATCGGAGGTTTGGTAGGAGCTGGAAGAACAGAACTTCTCAGAGCAATTTATGGAGCAGATCTTCGTTATGCAGGAGAAATCTATCTGGAAGGAAAGAAAGTTAAGATTAATCGTCCGGAAGATGCGGTAAAACTGGGAATCGGATTTGTAACTGAGGATAGAAAACGACAGGGATTGCTTCTGGATTACAGCATATGTTACAATACTTCATTACCAATATTGAAGAGAATTTCAAATTTGGGAGTTATCAATAAGATAAAAGAACGAAAAATTGCGACAAAAGAATGGGAAGATCTGAGAATCAAAGCACCGAGTATAGATACAAAAGCAAGTACACTAAGCGGAGGTAATCAGCAAAAAATTGTTCTTGCAAAATGGCTTGCAGCAGACTGTAAAGTAATTTTTATGGATGAACCTACACGAGGTGTTGATGTTAATGCCAAGCAGGTTATCCATAATGTAGTTAAGGATTATGTATCAAAAGGCAATTCCGTAATTCTTCTTTCTTCTGACCTTCCGGAAGTTGTGGGACTTGCAGACAGAGCAGTGATCTTACGTGAAGGACATACGATCGGAATGATCCGGAAAAAAGATATGACGGAAAATTCAATACTGATTGCAGCTAATGGGGAGGGAGAGTTCGTATCATGTCAGAAGTAAATAAAAATGGAAATACTGCCGCTCCAAAGGTAGATACAAGAAAAACAGAGATCAACAAAGCCAGCCTGATCTTTAATCAGCTTGGCATCTGGATCATTGTTGCAGGACTTATCATTCTGGGAATGATCATTTCGAAAGGACAGTTCTTCGGAAAAAGTAATATCCAGTCTATTCTGGAAGCAGTAGCCCTGACCGGTATGGTCTGTGCAGGACTGTTCTACGTTACATATTCAGGAAACATGACCGATATGTCTGTGCCGATCACAATGGCATTCGGCGGAGTTATGGCAGTACAGTGCATTAACTTCGGTTTTGTGGGATCTATTATTGCAGGACTTCTTGCAGGTGCCCTGATCGGTCTGATCAACGGTTTCATGATCGGTAAGATGAGAGCCAACGCCATCATCTGGACACTGGCGGTAAATCTTTTGATATCCGGTGTCATACGAGTAGTATGGCAGGGAAAAATGCTCTACGCAGAGGATATCGCGAAAGAGAGCATGCAGTCATCTGCTGAAAAGTTTTACGCGATTTCCAGAACCTATATCGGTGGAGCAATCTCCCTGATGGCAATCGTTATGCTGGTTATGTTTGTGATCTCATGGGTGATTCACACAAAAACAGCATTCGGACAGAAACTGAAGATCATCGGTACCAATTATGAGGTAGCGAAATTTTCAGGAATCAACTGTACAAAACAGATCATTATCGCATATGTGATCAATGGTCTCTGCAGCGCAACAGCTGGTATCTTTTATGCAGCTCTCAGAAAATGTGCTTCCTACGAAAACGGAACCGGTTATGATTTTGATGCTCTGACTGCGATCCTTCTGGGCGGCGTTTCCCTGAATGGTGGAAAAGGAAGTATTGTTGGAACCTTCGGTGGTGTTCTTGCTTATGGTATCCTCAATAATATTCTTTCCTGGATCGGTCTTGGAACTTACACCAAGTATCTTGTCCAGGGTATCGTATTCCTGTTCATCGTATGGTTAAACACACATTCAAACAGAAAGTTGGGTAAAGCATGATGGAGAAGAAATTTAAGCTGAATGCAGCAATGATCAACAAAAACCGCGCATTTTTATTACTTGCGATCGTACTTTTCTGTGGACTGTTTGTGGACAATTTCTATACAGCCTACAATATCCGGGCAGTAACAGGTAACGGAAGTCTTGTTATCTGGCTGGGACTTGGATTTACTATCGTCCTCATTGCAGGGCATATGGATATGACAGTTATGTACATGTCAACCTTTGCAGCACTTCTTACACTTGGGCTTCACAGCAACCAGAAGCTTCCGTGGGCAATCTGCATTCTCATCGGTGCTCTGATGGGTGTTGTAAACGGCCTGATCATGGGACTGCTTGTTACAAAGCTGAAGATCCACGCATTTATCGCAAGTATCGGTATGCAGCTGGTTCTCAAGGGAATTATGTATGTGTACTGTAACGGAAGTGAGCTGAGTATCGGAAGAGATTATGATCTGAATGAGAAGCTGAATAATCAGCTGCTTCCATTTCTTCCATTCTCAACGTACTTTATTATCACAACACTTTTTGTAATCCTGGTAATTGTAATTCTTCGTTACACAAGACTTGGAAGAAATATCCATATGGTAGGTGGTAATGCAGAGACAGCATGGCTTGCAGGTATCCACAGTGACCGTGTTGTAATAGCAGCATTTATCATTTCCGGACTTGCAGCAGGACTTGGCGGAGCATTGAACGGAATCTATTCCGGCGCGGCGAATGTAACCATGGGTGAAAAAGGAATCTCACCTTTCTATATGGCATTTACAGCAACTGTTATCGGTGGAACAGATATCTACGGCGGCAAAGGAAGCGTAGGCTGGACCTACATTTCTCTTCTGATGATCGCGTTCCTGAAATCTCTCTGTAAATCCACAGAACTTCAGGTACTGGTTATCGGTGCAGCACTTGTGCTTTGCCTGATCTATGAGACAGTTGCAAAATACAATAAAGATAAGATCCTTGGACGTCGTCCGAATCTTCATCTGGAACATCTCAAAGAGATGAAAGGTGCAAAATAAGTAACGAAAATAATAGGGGGAATTAAAAGCGGAGGGAGCTTTTAATAAAATAAAAACTATATAAGGTATAGGAGGAAGAAAACATGATGAAAAAGAGACTGGCGGTTCTGTTATGTGGTGCTATGTTGTTAGGTACGGGGTCTGTAGCATTTGCAGAGGAGAACACAGACGCCCAGGCAACTGAGGCAGAGGCAAGTGATGAGAGTGCAGAAGAGGAAGCAGTAGAAGTTCCGGACGCTGCAAAAGATTCTTACGACAAACTGCAGGAAGCAGAAAAAACATTAAAAACAACAGATGACCATCTCATGATGGAAGCACCGCTTAGCTTCGATGTTCCGGAAGTAGACGGAGATGCTGCATACTGTGAAGACAATTACGAAGAGACAGATGCCAATCACTGGCATTACAAAGAGTATCTTGACTGGGACGAGGCAAATGATGCAAAATTCCCGGAGTCACCGGCAGATGGACAGGAAGGCAAAAAAGTTATCCTGATCGTTCATGGTGCACATGCCTGGACAACATGCTACACAGAGGCTTTCCAGAAAGCATGTGATGCAGTCGGAATGGAAGTAACTGTTTATGATCCAAACTGGGATCAGGGAAATCAGGACAGCTACATTGACCAGGCGATCAACGAGCATCCGGATGCAATCGCATTGATTCCGCTTTCCGCTGACCATGCAACACAGCAGTTCAAGAAGATCACAGACGCTGGAATCCCGGCATTCTGTGTAAATACAACACCAGAAGCAGAAGCTATGAACTACATCATTTCCTACACTGGCCCGAATGACTGGTACCAGATGAGAACACTTGCCGATATGCTTGGCGAGAAGATGGAAGGCAAAGGAGGAGTTGCTTACATTACACATAACGTAGGTGGATCTCCTTACTATGCACGCTGCTATGGACCTATGACAGAGCTTGCTGAGAAATATCCGGATATCGAGACACTTGATATCCAGTCTCCTGGATTTGAGGCTTCCAAGGTTAAACAGGTTGTATCCGACTGGATCACAAAATATGGCGATAAATTAAATGCTATCGTTCTTGCAGATGACTCTGACCAGGCTATCGGTGCAGCTGAGGCTTGCGAGGCAGCAGGACGTGACGATATCGTAATCGTTGCAGCTGGTATCTCCAAACAGGGTCTTGATCTTGTAAAAGACGGAAAACTTTATGGTATGTCCTATCAGACCTGCCAGGGTGATGCTGGTCTTGCAGTTCGTACAATCTCCGAGTGGTTCTGTGGCATTGATGTAAACCGTGTAAACTATCTGAGAACAGACGTTGTTACTTCTGAGAACACAGCAGACTTTGAGCCGTGCCAGTGGTAATAAAAAAGAATAAACATGTCTGCTGATGCGGATGTCTGGATGCCGTCTCCTTTGAGGGAGGCGGCATTTTCAAACTGTGGATTGTGAAGAGCTTATGCAGCAGTGGCTTGTGTGGGCATGAATAATGGAGGTAATGGGATGAAAGCAGAAGAAGTTAGGATCTCCGAATGGGAAGGATATCAGAGAAAGGATTTT
>OLPC01001335.1_pt1 | contig 21799 bp, 20 predicted proteins | sample 1672341 | NCBI WGS metagenome assembly OLPC01 (sample SAMEA3136673, study PRJEB25190) | human gut metagenome | reverse complement strand
AAAAAACACTTGATTATATGAGGAGTATAATTAGAATGAACAGACAATCCGATGGAACCAGTTTCCACATGGAGAACTTTAAGAGAAGATCTCGCTATACATTGGTTTTTGTTCTGTTGATCCTGGCGTTTGGCCTGATCACAGTTTTGAATATCAATACAGGAAATGTTCATATTTCCCTGTCTGAGATCATAGATATCCTGCTGAAAAAAGTCACAGATACAAAAGAATACAGCATTATCTGGAAAATCCGTCTTCCCAGGATCCTGATGGCTGCCATTCTTGGAGGTGCCTTATCCCTATCTGGTTTTCTTCTCCAGACCTTTTTTGAAAATCCCATTGCAGGACCTTTTGTTCTGGGAATTTCTTCCGGGGCGAAGATGATGGTAGCGCTGGTAATGATATTTTTCCTGGAGAGATATGCTTTTGTATCTTCTTATACGTTGATCATTGCTGCATTTGCGGGTGCACTTATTTCCACTGGATTTATCCTGTTGTTGTCCAGGAAAATGACACATATGGCAACCCTTCTTGTGGGTGGAATCATGATTGGATATATCTGTTCCGCAATTACAGATTTTGTGGTGACATTTGCAGATGATTCTGATATTGTAAATCTTCATGGCTGGTCACAGGGAAGTTTTTCCGGTATGAGCTGGGGAAATATAAAAGTAGCTGTAGTTGTAGTTGGAATTGCGGCAGTGTGTACATTTTTACTGTCAAAACCAATCAGTGCATATCAGCTTGGAGAAGCATATGCACAGAGTATGGGAGTGAATATTAAAGTATTCCGAGTTGTTATTATATTACTGTCAAGTATTCTTTCTGCGTGTGTGACTGCATTTGCCGGCCCCATTTCTTTTGTGGGAATTGCAGTTCCATTTCTTACGAGAAAAGCGTTCGGAACATCAAAACCGATTGTGGTGATACCGGGTACATTTTTTATAGGGGCTGTATTCTGTATGATCTGTGATCTGATCGCTCGTATGGCACTGGCACCGGTGGAGCTGAATATCAGTACAGTCACATCGATACTTGGTGCACCGATTGTCATCTATATGATGGTGAAGCGCGAGAAAGGAAGAATGTAACATGGCAGATTATTATTTTAAAATGGATGATATGGCTGTTGGATACCAGGGAAAGACATTGATCCATGACATTAATATTGGTATTGATAAAGGTGAAATTGTAACGCTCATTGGACCAAATGGATCCGGTAAATCTACAATTTTAAAGAGCATTACAAAACAATTGAAATTAATTGGAGGAAAGGTGTTCTTCGATGACACGTCGCTTCAGAAAATGTCTTATAAAGAACTTTCTTCCAATATGGCTGTTGTTTTGACAGAACGTATCAAAACGGAGCTTATGACCTGTCATGAAATTGTGGCAACAGGACGTTACCCATATACAGGGCGGCTTGGAATACTGACGCCGGAAGATGAACAAATCGTAGATGAGGCAATGAAGGCAGTTCATGCAGAAGATCTGGGAAACCGCGATTTTAACGCTATTAGTGATGGACAAAAACAGAGAGTTCTTCTTGCAAGAGCAATCTGTCAGGAGCCGGAGATTATTGTGCTGGATGAGCCGACATCTTTTTTAGATGTACGATATAAATTAGAATTACTTGCAATATTGGAACGTATGGCAAGAAAAAAGCATATTACAGTCATTATGTCGCTGCATGAGATTGATCTTGCACAGAAAGTGTCGGATAAGATTATCTGTGTGAAGGGAGATACCATTGCACATTATGGAAAGCCAGAAGAGGTATTTAAGGAAGATACAATCCGCAGTCTTTATGAAATTGACAATGGTTATTTTGATCCGGTATTTGGAAGCATAGAGCTTCCGAAGATAGAAGGAGAACCAGAGGTATTTGTAATTTCGTCCGGAGGAAGCGGAATTCCAATTTATCGACAGTTACAGAAAGAACACATTCCATTTGCAGCAGGAATCCTCTACAAGAATGATATTGATTATCAGCTTGCAAGACTTCTGGCAGTGGAAGTGATTACAGAAGAACCATTCCGGCAGATTAGTGATGAGACATTTGCAAGAGCAGTTGAAGTGATGAAAAAGTGTAAGAGAGTTATTGTAACAGATGTGCCGGTGGGAGAATGTAATAAAAGAGTCGAAGAATTAATAAAGTTAGCAAAATAGCAGGACGCGTAGTAAATTCGAGGTTTACTACGCGTTAAATGTATTATTTTTTGAAAAACAATCCTTCATATGTTACAATAAAAAAGCTATGGAGATTTAGAACTTAAAGGAGAAAAAAGATGAAGAACAAACAGATGATCGGTCTGATTGTGGCTGGGGCTGTATTTATTGTGACAGGTGTTACAAGCGTATTGACGAATTCTTTATCTGCAAATACAATGGCAGAAGATGCGACAACGATGCTGACTGGAGAACTGGAATTTGATCCGCCGGCAGATGATTATATTGGAGTTGTGAATGTAGTGGGGACGATTCAGGAGCAGACGCAGAGCAGTGTACTGGATACATCGTCTGGATATCAGCACAATACAACGATGGATTATATTAACAATCTTATGGACGATTCAGATAATAAAGGGATTCTGCTGTATGTGGATTCTCCAGGCGGAGCGGTCTATGAGTCGGAAGAACTTCATGACAAGCTGATAGAATATAAAGAGACGACAGGCCGTCCAATCTGGACTTATATGGCGCATTATGCAGCTTCTGGCGGGTACATGACGTCTGTAACCGGAGATAAGATTTATGCGAATAAGAATACGGTTACAGGATCTATCGGCGTCATTATGTCAGGGTATGATATGAGCGGACTTTATGAGAAACTTGGAATTCGTTATGTCAGTATTACGAGTGGTGTGAACAAGGACAGTTCCAAGCTGACAGACGAGCAGGTCGCAATTTACCAGTCACAGGTCGATGAGTGTTATCAGGAGTTCGTAAATATTGTTGCGGACGGAAGAGATATGTCGGCAGACCAGGTAAAAGCACTGGCAGACGGACGCACTTACACTGCAAAACAGGCAAAAGCGAATGGGCTTATTGATGAGATCGCAACTTACCAAGATGTAATGAATCAGATGGCTTCGGAGCTTGGAGTAGACGAGTTCTATACACCGAGCAGTGAGAAAAGCATATTGGCAGCAATATTTAGTAAAGCAGAAAAGCTTGTTCCAAAATCTGAGGCACAGATATTAAAGGAAACTGCCGAAGAGAAGGAAAGCGGGGTGCTGATGTATTATGCAGAACAGTTACAGTAATGAGAATTATGCTGGGTTCTGGGTGCGTTTAGCAGCATATGTGATAGACAGCGTCATTGTGGCAATTGGACTTCTCGTTGTGCGTCTTGCATGGATCGGAATCGGAGCGCTGATCAGTGGTACAATATTGGATGAAAATGTATTGTTTCATTATTCATTAAAAGATATTGTGTTGTATATTTTCAAAGTCATGTATTTTGCTTTATTGACATGGTGTACTGGAACGACGATTGGAAAACGACTGATGAATCTTAGGGTAGTACCTGCTGACAGAAATGAAAAGCTTTCATTTGTGGATGTGTTATACCGGGAGACTGTCGGAAGATTCTTATGTGGAATATCTATCTGGATTGGATATATTATTGTGGGAATTGATAAGGAAAAACGGGGCTTTCACGATATGCTCTGTGACACAAGAGTTGTCTATGAGAAAAAAGTGAAAATGTATCCAGAGTATCAGAGTGCGGCAGGACCGCAGATGTCTGTACAGCCGCGAGAACCAGTGCAGACACAGAATTATGTACAGAAAAATGTGCAAGTGCAGAGTCAGTCACAGCCAGGACAACCGTATAGAGCTGTGCCAGATGGAGGATATAGTTTCGTGAGTGAGGCCGGGCAAGTGAAAAAGGAGTTTACACAAGCTGAATCTGAAAAAGCAACCGGGTCAACAGATGAAAATGTAACAGAAATAAAAGAAAATAAAGAAGAAGTAGAAGATAGTATAGAAGAAAACATACAGGAAGGGGATTTATAATCATGAAACGTCAGGACTTTTATTATGATCTGCCAGAGGAATTAATCGCGCAGGATCCGCTTGAGGATCGTTCCAGTTCCAGACTTCTTGTCCTTGACAAGGAGACGGGAGCTACTTCACATCATATATTTAAAGAAATTACAGGATATCTGAAAGAAGGAGACTGTCTTGTCATCAATGATACCAAGGTTATTCCGGCAAGACTGATTGGAGCGAAGGAAGGAACCGGAGCAAAGATTGAGATTTTATTATTAAAGAGAAAAGAGAATAATATCTGGGAGACACTGGTAAAGCCCGGTAAGAAGGCAAAAGTTGGAACAAGAATCGTATTTGGAGAAGGTCTTCTTGTTGGAGAGGTCGTTGGAATCGTAGAAGAAGGAAATCGTCTGGTGAAGTTTGAATATGAAGGAATTTTTGAAGAGATTTTAGACCAGCTCGGACAGATGCCGCTGCCTCCGTATATTACACATCAGTTGGAAGATAAGAATCGTTATCAGACTGTTTATGCAAAGCATACCGGATCCGCAGCGGCACCGACAGCGGGACTTCATTTTACACCGGAATTATTAAAAGAGATAGAAGAAAAAGGCATTGACATTGCGAGAGTGACACTTCATGTAGGACTTGGAACATTCCGTCCTGTAAAGGTAGATGAGATTACAGATCATCATATGCATTCTGAGTTCTATCAGGTGGACGAAGAAGCAGCTGAGAAGATCAACCGCGCAAAAGATTCCGGTCACAGAGTTATCTGTGTTGGAACGACAAGCTGCAGAACCATTGAATCGGCAGCGGACGAGACCGGACATTTGAAACCGACAAGTGGCTGGACAGAGATTTTTATCTATCCGGGATATAAATTCAAGATTTTAGATGGATTGATCACGAACTTCCATCTGCCGGAGTCAACACTGATTATGTTAGTATCAGCACTGGCAGGAAGAGAACACGTATTGGCAGCATATGAAGAAGCAGTACAGGAAAGATATCGTTTCTTTTCTTTCGGAGACGCCATGTTGATTGTATAAAAATAATACTATAAATATTGGATGAAACATGATATAATAACACTGTTGCTACCCTCTATATAGCGTAGAAAGGGGGTGTTGCCAGTGAAAGAAGTACTCATATCGTTTATTATCACTGTTGTGGCTGGTGTGGTTTGCCACCGCATCAACAAATGGTTAGACGGGGATAAGTAGAGGGCAACTAGCCTGTGGGGTTAAGCCTTCCCATTGCCAAAAGTAGGAATAAAAAAGCTGAAGGTCTGACACACCTTCAGCTTTTTGGTTACCAATGAAAGATAACCTCATATCGTTTTGCCTATTGGCATTATAGCATATGTAATTTGATAATACAATATGTAAATATAAAAACAAATTTGAATCGTTAAATTAACGTTAAATAATATGACATAATGAGGTTACCAGTGAAAGATAACCTCATATCGTTTTGCCTATTGGTTATAATTTAATCTTCATCACATCTACATCCAGATTCCACAGGAACTTATCCAGATCTTTAAAGGAGAGGAATACAGTTGCTGTGTTCTCAAGTGGATGAATTCCCAGACTTTTGCATTTGCTTAAGTTTTTATCAATAAAAAATTCGACTGCATGGTCGGTATCATTCATGAGACCGAATGGAGATACGCTTCCTTGTTTGAGTCCGAGATATTTTTCAAGACGTTCTTCTGAGGCAAAGCTTAAGTTTCCGGCACCGAGTTGTCTGCCAAGAGACTTTAAGTCTACTTTTGCATTTTCATCACAGGTAATAAGAAAATGGCGTTTTCCTTTTGCATCTCTGAGAAACAGATTCTTGCACAGAGTTCCTTTTTCAGGAAGACCGAGGCGGTCCATGTCTTCCATTGTGTGTACGGGTTCGTGTTCTACGACTTCATATTTAATTCCGAGCTTGTTTAATGCGTCATAGACGCGTTGCTTTTGTTCTGACATAAAAATGGCTCCTTTCTTTGCTTGTTTTATTGTATCACAGAATGTAGATTTCGGCACGCAGATATTGAAAAGTCTGGTATCAATAAAAATCTTGAAAATATATAGAAATATATAGAAAAAGACAATAGATGGAAGTGGCAAATGATTTGACAACTTTCACACAGATAGGTAGAATGAAGAGAGTGAACGATGATGAATTCAAGGATTTCAGACTGGAAGGGTAAAAACTATGACGAAAAAACTCCGAAGAGGATATACCACTGGAACGTGTGCACAGGCAGCAACAAAGGCCGCGGTCACAATGCTTCTTGGAAATGTCAGCGTAGATCAGGTCACAGTGTCTTTACCAGGAAAAGAAGTGTTGACACTGAAGATTGCTGAGGCTCAAAAAGAATTTAATAAATATAATAAAAGTAATCCGGAGATAGAATCTGTTTCCTGCGCAGTACGAAAAGACAGTGGAGATGATCCGGATATTACAAATGGAATTTTAGTATACAGTAAAGTAAGCAGAATAAAATCTGGTATAGTCCTGGACGGAGGCATTGGAGTCGGCAGGGTGACGAAGCCCGGATTGGATCAGCCTGTAGGAAATGCTGCAATTAATCGAGTGCCGAGACAGATGATTTTAAGAGAAGTCGAAGAGGCGTGTGAAATGTATGGGTACGACGGCGGAATTAAAATAGAGATATCCATTCCGCAGGGAGTAGAACTGGCAAAGAAAACATTTAATCCGAGACTTGGAATTGAAGGCGGTATTTCTGTTTTGGGAACAAGTGGAATCGTGGAGCCGATGAGTGAACAGGCTCTGCTTGATACGATTGAATTAGAGATGAAGGTCAGGCGTGCAGGGGGAAAGAACTATCTCATTATGGCGCCAGGAAATTATGGGCTGGATTTTCTGCGGGAAGCATATGGAATTCAGGATAAAGATGTAGTAAAATGCAGTAATTATATAGGGCAGAGCATGGATATGGCAGCAGATTGTAAGTTTCAAGGGCTTGTACTTGCCGGACATATCGGAAAGCTGATTAAAGTATCAGGTGGAGTGATGAATACGCATTCCAGATGGGCAGACTGCCGTATGGATCTTTTGGCAACGGCAATGCTGCGGGCTGGATTTTCCGCAGAACGCGCCAGAGCGGTTCTGGATTGCGTGACGACCGATGATGCGCTTGCACTTTTAAGTGAAGAAGAGCGAGAAGCTACAATCGGGCAAATCATGAGATCCATTGAAAAATATATGGAATACCGCATGGCAGATCAGATGCCTGTTGGGGCAATTTTATATTCAAATGTGTATGGAATTTTGGGAAAAACAAGTAAGGTAGATACTTTGATGCATTTGTGGGAGGAAGAAAATTAATGATACATTTTGTAGGAGCAGGACCGGGAGCGGTCGATCTGATTACGGTAAGAGGACAACGATATCTTAAAGAAGCAGATGTAATCATTTATGCTGGATCACTGGTCAATAAAGGACTGCTGGAATATGCAAAGGAAGGCTGCGAAGTTTATAATAGTGCCTATATGACACTGGAAGAAGTCATAGAGGTTATGATAAAGTCAGAAAAAGAAGACAAGATGACCGTACGACTTCATACGGGTGATCCTTGCCTTTACGGTGCAATCCGTGAGCAGATGGACATTCTTGACGAAAAAGGAATTGATTATGATTCCTGCCCCGGAGTCAGCTCGTTTTGTGGAGCGGCGGCAGCACTGAATCTGGAATATACTCTTCCGGAGGTGTCACAGAGTGTTATTATTACACGAACGGAAGGAAGGACTCCGGTTCCTGAGCGGGAAAAGATCATGAGTTTTGCTGCACATGGTGCAACGATGGTTCTTTTCTTAAGTACAGGACTTTTGGAAAAGCTGGTAAAAGAACTGCTTGCCGGAGGATATGCATCAGATACGCCGGCGGCAATTGTGTACAAAGCAACATGGCCGGAGGAAGAGGCATATGTATGTACGATAGATACACTTGTGGAGACAGCAAGGAAACATCAGATTACAAAGACTGCACTGATCCTTGTGGGAAATGTAGTGACTCACAGCCATTATGAACGGTCAAAGTTGTATGATCCGGGATTCACAACTGAATTCCGGAAAGGAAGTGATTCTTAGATGAAAGCTGCAATTCTGAGCTTTACTGCAAACGGAAGAAAGACGGCTGGAAAAGTCAGGAAAGCTTTGTCGTCAGAAGACTGGCTTGTAGCAGAGAATGTCAAATGTAAAGAAGAGGCAGATTCTTATGAGGGAAGCCTGAAAGAATGGACCGGAGAATATTGGAAAGTATCTGATGTTTTGATCTATGTAGGTGCAGCAGGAATTGCAGTTCGGGCAGTTGCATCATTTGTAGTGTCCAAAAAAGAAGACCCGGCTGTACTGGTTATAGACGAGCTTGGAAAATACTGTATTCCAATCTTGTCCGGACACATTGGAGGTGCCAATGAACTTGCAGAAAAACTCAGTCAAATGCTTTCCATGGAGGCCGTGATCACAACAGCAACAGATTTGAATCAGAAGTGGGCGGTTGATATATTTGCAAAGAAAAATAGATTATATATAGAAGATATGAAACTGGCAAAACTCGTATCTGCAGATATTTTGGCTGGCAAACAAGTTTTAGCAGAGATAGAACCAGAATGCTCTGTCATAGGACAGATTCCAAAAGAATTAAAATTCATACATGAGTCAGACAGATGTGATTCAAGGGCTTTAAAGATCCACATAGGAATTTGTAAAAACGATGCACCTGCAGGAAGCGGAACACAGGTGTTGTATTTGATCCCTAAAGCTGTGGTTTTAGGGATTGGCTGTAAGAAAGGAACTGATGCTGAAAAGATTGAAAAGCATGTAACACAGGTGCTTGAGGATTATGGGATTTTTCCGGAAGCAGTGAAACTTGCAGCAAGCATTGATTTAAAGAAGGAAGAGCCTGGACTATGTACATACTGTGAAAAATATGACATACCGTTTCAGACATTTTCGAAAGAAGAGCTGGAACAGGCAGAAGGGACATTTACAGGATCTGAATTTGTAAAACAGACCACAGGTGTTGATAATGTGTGTGAAAGAAGTGCTATGTGTGCTGGAGGGGAGAAAATTCTGGTACACAAGACAGCGCACGAAGGAGTGACAGTTGCTGTGGCAGTGGAGAAATGGAGTGTGGATTTTGAATAAAGTATATGTGATTGGAATGGGACCTGGTGCTTATGAGCAGATGACGGTTGCAGCGGTGGAAGCGCTAAAGGGCTGTGATGTGATTGTCGGGTATACAGTATATGTAGATCTTATGAAAAAATATTTTCCGGAAAAGGAATTTATGACAACGCCGATGAGAAAGGAGCCAGAGCGATGCCGGCTGGCATTTGAAGAGGCAAAAAAAGGGCGTGTGACAGCTATGGTGTGCAGTGGTGATTCCGGGATTTACGGAATGGCAGGACTCATGTATGAAATCGGAGAAGAATATCCGGAAGTCGAGATCGAGGTTCTTCCGGGTGTGACAGCAGCAATGGGGGGAGCAGCAGTGCTTGGTGCACCTCTTGGACACGATTGCTGTATGATCAGTTTAAGTGATCTTCTGACACCGTGGGAACTGATTGAAAAGAGACTTCGGGCGGCAGCACAGGCGGATTTCCTGATTGCTTTATATAATCCTTCCAGCAAAAAGAGAAAAGATTATCTTGCAAGGGCTTGTGATATTTTGCTTGAGTACAAAGAAGAAAGTATTATATGCGGTATTGTGAGAAATATTGCAAGAGAAGAAGAAAGTATGAACATACTGACACTGAAAGAGCTACGAAATACCGAGGTAGATATGTTTTCTACCGTTTATATAGGGAATAAAATGACAAAAATAATTAAAGATAAAATGGTTACACCAAGGGGATATCGATATGACAGAAAATAAAATTTTAATATATGCAGGAACAACAGAAGGAAGACGGCTGGCAGAATTTTTAGTAAAAAGGGAAGTCAGTGTTCATGTCTGCGTGGCAACAGAATATGGAGAGAGTCTGCTGCCAGAGGGAAGTAATATTACAACAACACATGAACGGATGGATGAAAATCAGATGATAGAATTTATCAATGAATATCATCCTTCATATGTAGTGGATGCGACTCACCCTTATGCGATAGAAGTGACAGAAAATCTGCAAAATGCATGTGAAAAAGCCGGAGTTCCATATTTGAGGATTTTAAGGGATACAGGAGCTGAAAAGTCAGATTGCATTTATGTGGATAGCATGGAAGAGGCAATTGAATATCTGGAGCAGACGACAGGAAATATTCTGGCAACGACAGGAAGTAAAGAACTGGCAGCTTTTCAGAATCTCACAGATTACAAAAAACGTGTTTATGCGAGAGTGCTTTCAACAGCGAAAGTGGCACATAAGTGTGAACAGCTTGGGTTTACCGGAAAGAATCTGATCTGTATGCAGGGACCATTTTCGGTGGAAATGAATTATGCAATTATGAAGAGCTATGACATTTCTTATATGGTGACAAAGGATTCGGGAAATATTGGAGGGTTTCTGCAAAAATATAATGCAGCGAAAAAGGCTGGTGTGAAAATCATCGTTCTGGGCCGTCAGAAAGAAGAGTCCGGATATACTTACGAAGAAATCATTGATCTGTTAAAAGAAGAGTATCATTTCAAAACAATGCAAAAAGTGACGCTTGCAGGAATCGGAATGGGAACAGAAGGTTCAATGACTGTGGAAGTTAAAAAGGCATGTGAGGAAGCCGATGTACTGATCGGTGCATCACGTATGTTAAAATCTGTTGTAAAAGAAGGACAGCAGACATTTGCAGCTTACAAACCGGAGGAAATTACGGATTATATTTTCAGTCATCCACAAGATGAAAATATAGTAGTTGTACTGTCAGGAGATCCTGGCTTTTACAGTGGTGCAAAGAAATTGATTTTAACGATCCGTGACAGGCTGAAAAAAAGTGGTGAGCCTGATCGTGTAAAAACAGAGATTTTACCGGGAATTTCTACAGTTTCCAGTTTGTGCGCAAAACTTCAGATTCCATGGGAAGACATAAAACTTGTCAGCATTCATGGACGAGAGGAAAATCTTCTTGCAGCTGTGAAAAATAATAAGTATACGTTTACACTGACAGGTTCTGCAGCAGATGTCCGTAAGCTTGCAAAAACTTTGATCGATGCCAGACTTGGAGATTGTAACATGGCAGTCGGGGCAGAGCTTACTTATGAGGGAGAGCAGATTTTAAAAGGAAATGTGTCAGAATTTCTGGATTATGATGGAGACAATCTTGCAGCGGTGCTCATTGCCAATCCATATGGTGGAGAAAATGCGGTGACTCATGGAATGAATGATGAAGAATTTATCCGTGGAGATGTTCCAATGACAAAAGAGGAAGTGCGATCCATCAGTCTTTCAAAAATGAAGATCAGAAAGTCGGATATTATATATGATATCGGGGCGGGAACCGGATCTGTATCTGTGGAATCTGCAATTCAGGCAGAAGACGGACAGGTTTATGCAGTGGAAATCAATCCGGAGGCAGCTGGTCTTATTGAGGAAAATGCCAGAAAATTTGCAGTGAGCAACATAAAAGTTATTGAAGGCAGTGCGCCGGAAATATTAAAAGATCTTCCGGCACCAGACTGTGTATTTATCGGAGGAAGTAAAGGACGACTGGAAGAGATTCTGGAGCTTATCAGGAAAAAGAATCCACAGGCAAGAGTGGTATTAAATGCTATTTCACTGGAGACATTGGCGCAGACTCTGGAATATTGCAGAAAATATCCGATTAAAAATGATGAAATCGTGCAGGTCAATATTGCAAAATCTAAAGTAGTTGGAAGTTATCATATGATGACAGGACAGAATCCGATTTATGTTGTAAGTTTTGAATTAGATTAATGATACGGCCGGACTTTGAACAAGGAGTTAAACAGAAAAAATATGCAGCCCATAAATGATAAAGACAATAACAGAAATAGTAATGCAATTCCAAGATTATTATTGACAGCCGCATCCAGTGGAAGCGGAAAAACGATGATTACATGTGGAATATTAAAGGCTCTGAAAAATCGTGGTCTTAATTGTGCTGCATTTAAATGTGGGCCAGATTATATCGATCCGATGTTCCACCGGAAAGTGCTTGGAATCGACAGTTACAATCTGGATACCTTTATGTGCAAAAGAACAGGAGTGAGACAATCACTTCTTTCTCATGGAAAGAACAGAGATATCTGTGTTCTGGAAGGTGTGATGGGATATTATGATGGAATTGCCGGAATTTCAAAAGAAGCCAGCGCATGGGATGTGGCAGATACAACAGATACACCAGCTATATTGATTTTAGATTGCAAAGGAGTCTCTGTCTCTGCAGTTGCAGTTGTAAAAGGATTTTTGGAATATGAAACAGAACATCATATCAAGGGCGTGATTTTAAACCGTATCTCCCCGATGATGTATGCAAGGATGAAGCAGATGATAGAAGAACAGTTAAAAGTCCGCGTATATGGATATGTTCCGGTTGTATCAGAATGTGTTCTGGAAAGCAGATATCTGGGTTTGCAGATTCCGGAAGAAGTAGAGAAAATCGATGAAAAGCTGGAACATCTGGCAAGGGTGATGGAAGATACCGTAGATTTGGACGGAATATTAGAACTTGCCCGGAATGTATCAGCAATGCAGGAAGATACACAAGTCAAAGAGCATCTTTTGAACTTATCAGACACTTTGCAAAAAGGGATTCGAATTGCAGTTGCACATGATGAAGCATTTTGTTTTATCTATCCAGATAATCTGGAGATTTTAAAAAAATTGGGAGCAGAAATTGTCACATTTTCACCAATACACGACAGAAGCCTGCCTGAGAATATACAGGGAATGGTTCTTTATGGAGGGTATCCGGAGCTGTATGCGAAAGAATTAAGTGAAAATGATTCTATGCGTGAAAGTATCTGCCATGCAGTAATGTTGGGAGTACCATGTATTGCTGAATGTGGAGGATTTATGTATCTGCAGGAACGGATGGAAGGTTCTGACGGGAAAATATATGATATGGCCGGAGCACTTTTTGGAAAAAGCTATAAGACAGAAAAACTGAGAAGGTTTGGATATATTATATTATCCAAAGGGACAGTTTTTGGTCATAATGTTGGAAACATTACAGCACATGAATTTCATTATTACGAATCAGAAGAATGTGGTCATGCATTTACAGCGAAAAAACCGATGTCCACGAGGAGATGGGAGTGTATGATCAGTACAGATACAATATTGGCAGGATATCCACATATTCATTATATGGGAAATCCACAAGTTGCAGAAGCATTTGCGGGTGCGTGCAGAAGATATAAAGAAAAAGATTAACAGGCATGATGTCAGGATAGACAAGAAGGATAGGAAGCTAAGAAGCAGGAGGTTATTAATAGATGACAAGGGAAGAGGAACTTGGAATTATTATAGATGGAATCGAAAATCTGGACAATGTGGCTATGGAAACTGCCCGGAAGAAATGGAATTCTATCGCAAAGCCATTACATAGCCTTGGAAAGCTGGAAGAGCATATTATCCGGATTGCCGGAATTACTGGAAATGCCGAGGTAGAACTTAAGAATCGTGCACTGATAGCTATGTGTGCAGATAATGGTGTCGTGGAAGAAGGTGTGACACAGACCGGACAGGAAGTAACTGCAATTGTAGCAGAGAATTTTCTGGAAGGAGCTACCAGTGCCGCGATTATGTGTCAGAGTGCAGAGGTAGATCTGTTTCCGATAGACATTGGTATGGTTCGTGATACAAGAGTACCGAATTATAAAGTTGCTTATGGAACAAAGAATATGGTGAAAGAGCCTGCAATGACAAGAGAAGAGGCGCTTCAGGCAATCCTGACAGGAGTGCATCTTGTGAAAGAGAAAAAAGAAGCAGGATATCAGATACTTGCGACCGGAGAGATGGGAATCGGTAATACAACGACTAGCAGTGCAGTGGCGAGTGTCCTTTTAGATGAATCAGTGGAGACAATGACCGGGAGAGGAGCCGGACTTGACAGTGCTGGTCTTAGAAGAAAGATACATGCTATCAAAACAGCCATTGCAAAAAATAAGCCAAATGCAGATGATCCGGTAGATGTACTTGCAAAGGTAGGAGGATTTGATCTTGCCGGACTTGTTGGAATTTATCTGGGCGGAGCGTATTACCACGTTCCGGTAATTATGGATGGTTTCATCTCAGCGGTAGCGGCACTTGCAGCAGTGCAAATGTGCAATAAAGTCAGAGAATATATCATTGTGTCTCATGTGTCCAAAGAGCCGGGAATGCATATTCTTCTTAAGGCACTTGGGAGGGAAGCATCTATGACTTGTGATATGTGTCTTGGAGAAGGGACAGGAGCTGTTGCATTTCTTCCGGTACTGGATATGGCGTTGGCTGTATATGAGAAAATGAGTACATTTTCCGATATTCACATTGACGATTATGAAGAATTAGGAGATAAATAGAATATTCAAAGAAAGTCTGGGGATAAAATGATGATGCATGTAATAACCGGGGGCAGTGGAAGTGGAAAATCTGCCTATGCGGAAATGTGGCTGACCGGAAAACCGGAGAAAAGCGAAGAAAAAAAAGCGATATGCCCATATCTGTATATTGCGACCATGCGTCCATTTGGTGCAGAGACACAAAAGAAGATTGAACGCCACAGGCAGATGCGCGCCGGAAAAGGATTTCAGACTCTGGAGTGTTATGGAGATTTGAGGACGCTTGATGATTCTATCCAAAGGTGGAAGAGAAGTAAAAGTATCTTAGATATCAATAAAACTTGTAGGAACGAAAAAAATCAGGAGAATGCTAAAACAGGAGGAATTCTGTTAGAGTGCGTTTCCAATTTACTGGCGGATGTGCTATATCAGGAAGATGGAAGTCTTGCAGAGGATGAAGTGGTTCTGGAGACGATTGTAGAAGGAATCCGTTATTTGAACACACAGACGGAGCGATTGGCGATTGTGACGAACGAAGTGCATAGTGATCTGCAGGATTATTCAGAAGAAACAAAAAAATATATCGGACTTCTCGGAAAGATCAATCAGGAGCTTGGAAAAATGGCAGATCAGGTAACAGAAGTTGTCTATGGAATCCCGATTAAGATAAAATGAGCAAATAGTAAAAGGATGTTGGAGTCAAAAGCCCCAACTATGATGGGATATAGAAATAGGAAGGTTACAAAGTAGTATGAAAAAAATGTGGAATAGTTTTAAAATTGCATTTTCTATGTACAGCAAGATTCCCATGCCACAAAGTGAATGGACAGATGAAAATATGTCGCTTGCGATGTGTTTTTTTCCGTGGGTGGGTGCTGTTATCGGTCTGGCGTCATGGGTTGTCTATCAGGCAGGAGGCTGGCTGGCTGACAGGCAGGAAACTTTATCTTCAGGAATACCAGGCAGTAGTAATCTTTTTTTGACGATTTTATTAGTGCTGATTCCCATCTTTATTACTGGCGGAATTCATCTGGATGGTTTTTTGGATACACAGGATGCTTTAAGTTCCTATCAGCCGATGGAACGCAGACTGGAGATTTTAAAAGATTCTCATGCCGGAGCATTTGCAATTATTTCCTGCAGCGTATATTTTTTAGCGTACACGGGGATTTATTCTATGCTTACAGCTCATGCAATGAAAGTAATCGCCATTAGCTTTATGCTGTCGCGTACATTGAGTGGACTTTCGGTTATCTGTTTTCCACAGGCGAGAAAAAAAGGACAGGGGCTTGTGGCAACATTTTCAGAAAGTGCGGAAAAAAGAGTGAATCGAAGAACGCTCATGATATATTTGATCGTACTTAGTGCACTCATGATTGTGGTAGGCAAATGGTCCGGAGCAGCAGCGGTGATTATGGCACTTCTTGTATTCTGGTATTATCATCACATGTGTATCAGCAAATTCGGCGGGGTCACTGGAGATCTGGCAGGGTATTTCCTACAAATGTGTGAAATTCTGATGGCGTTGGCAGTTGTAGTGATGGAACAGATTTTATTGTTATTAAAGTAGCTGCGAGGTCAATAGGATATACGCAGAGAAAGACGAGGCATGTGAAAAGAGATGATCATGATTATAGGAGGAGCATATCAGGGAAAACTTGCCTATGCAAAGGAGACGTTTCCGGATGTGCGCTGGACAGACGGAGAGCAGTGCGAAAAAGAAGCAATCTTTCAGTACAGGGGAATTTTTCATTTTCATAAATATATAGAACGATTGCTCTCGGAAGGAGAAGATATTTCCGAACTGGCGAAGCAGTTGAAGGAGAAAAATCCAGATTTGATTTTAGTGACGGACGAGATTGGATATGGAATCGTGCCGATGGACCCATTTCTCAGAGAAGTACGGGAAACTACAGGGCGCATCTGCACAGAGCTGGCGAAAGATGCGAAGAGTGTGATAAGAGTTGTCTGTGGAATTCCGACAGTAATTAAGACGCAGGTCAAATAATTTATCTTTGATATTAGAAGTATGATGATGTTAGGAGCAAAAGCCCCAAAAGCTCCAATTATGATAAATGGAAGCAGATTTATGGATATGAGGAAATAAATGGAATGATACAACTATATTTAATTCGTCATTCTATGACGGCAGGCAATTTGAAAAAACGATATATTGGACGGACGGATGAATCACTTTGCCCGGAGGGAATTGTATTACTGGAAAGTTATATTCAGAAAAATATATATCCGGAAGTCCAGAGGGTATATGTAAGTCCCATGAAGCGCTGCATGGAAACAGCAAAATTGATTTTCAAAGAAAACTTTTATGAAGTAGAAGAACTCAGGGAATGTGATTTTGGTATATTTGAAAATAAGAATTATAAAGAATTGTCGGATTGCCCGGAATATCAGGCATGGATTGACAGTGGGGGGACCATGAAATTTCCGGGAGGAGAGGATCCGGAAGAATTCAGAAAAAGATGTGTGCGCGGTTTTGAAAAGGTCATAAAGGAGTGCAGACATGATCAGATCAAGAGCGTCGCAGTTGTGGCGCATGGTGGAACGATCATGAGTATCATGGATCGATATGCCAGAGATGAGAATGGTCAGCCGGACGGCAGTTATTATGATTATCAAGTGAAGAACGGAGAAGGATATGAACTTATTATTGCAGATGTTTCTTCCGGTGATAGCAGGATTTGTGCTGGATCTGATATTTGGAGATCCGGTGTGGCTGTATCATCCGGTGAGAATGATCGGTCATTTGATCTCAGGGGTGGAAAAAATTATAAGAAGCTTATTCACTAGTGGAAAAACGGGGGAGCGGATCGGAGGAGGATTATTAGTCGTAATTGTGGTGGCAGTCAGTATGGCAGTTCCAGGAGGAATTCTGTATCTTGCATACCACATTTCCTTTTATCTTGGACTGGCAGTGGAAAGCTTTATGTGTTATCAGATCCTTGCAACAAAGTCACTGAAGGTGGAGAGTGACCGTGTCTATCAGGAAATTCAGACAGGAGATATTGCGAGGGCAAGAAAAGCAGTTTCCATGATCGTGGGACGGGATACACAGAATCTGACGATCGAAGGAGTGACAAAGGCTGCGGTAGAAACTGTTGCAGAAAATACGTCAGACGGTGTTATTGCACCTCTTTTTTATATGGTAATCGGCGGAGCTTTGCTTGGATTTGGTTATAAAGCAGTTAATACCATGGATTCCATGGTAGGATATAAGAATGAAAAATATCAGTATTTTGGCTCGGCAGCAGCAAAATTTGATGACGTAGTGAATTATATCCCGGCAAGATTATCTGCCTGGCTTATGATTCTGGCATCTGCAATTACGCACATGGACTGGAAAAATGCAAAGAAAATATTCTTGAGAGATCGATATAATCATAAAAGTCCCAACTCAGCACAGACAGAATCCGTTATGGCAGGAGCATTAGATGTGCAGCTTGCTGGAGACGCCTGGTATTTTGGAAAGCTTTGCAAGAAGCCTACGATCGGAGATGCGATCCGGGAGATTGAACCGGAGGATATCCGCAGATCTCACACATTACTGTATATGACAGCAGTACTTGCATTAGTGGTATTTGAAGTTGTGAAAGTGCTGGTATGTTTGTGGTATTTTACTGTACAAGTATAAAAGAACAGGCACAATGCATTGAATTGTCAATGTAATTGTAGCCGCATAATAAGGCAAGAATGAATTGAGAATCGAGGAGAGAATCAAGTGCAAAAGAAACCAAGGAAACTCCATGGCGGAGATATTTACCGTCACCCGGACGTGATTGATTTTTCGGTCAATACGAATCCGTTGGGAACACCGGAATCGGTGAAACGCGCGGTACAGGAGAGCGTAGCAAAGATTGAGCATTATCCGGACGTAAGATGCGAAGCTCTCAGGAAAGCAATCAGCAGATTTGAACAAGTGAATATGGAAGAAATCCTCTGTGGAAATGGTGCGGCAGAGCTTTTTTTTGCGGCAGTGCAAGCCGTTTGTCCACAAAAAGCGCTAGTGATAGCGCCTTCATTTTCAGAATATGAAGAAGCTCTAAGAAGTGTTGGTGCAGAAGTAGAATATTATTATCTGTGTGAGGAAGATAACTTTCAGATTCGGGAAGATTATGTGGATAAGCTTTCGGAAGAAATAGATATGATATTTTTGTGTAATCCGAATAATCCAACCGGACAGACCATTGACCGGGATATGTTGATTAAGATTCTGGATCGTTGTAAAAAGCAGAATATAGTTGTTGTATTAGATGAGTGTTTCTTAGAATTCCTGGATGAACCAAACAGATATGAAATGTCAAATCTAAGGGGAGAATATCCAAACTTACTAATCATCAAAGCATTTACAAAAATATTCAGTATGCCGGGACTGCGTCTTGGTTATGCAATCAGCAGTAATCAGGATATTCTGGAAGAAATGTCCTGGAAGCTTCAACAGTGGAATGTGTCCGTTCCGGCACAGATGGCGGGAGTGGCAGCACTTGAAAATCCCAAAGAATATATCAGACAGACAAGAGAATATGTATCTGGTCAGCGGGAGTATATGAGAAATATCATGAAGATGATGGGATATGTGGTATTTGCATCAAAAGCCAATTATCTGTTTTTCAAAGGAAGACCAGGACTTGAAAAAGAGGCATTGGAAGCAGGATTTCTGATTCGCGATTGTCAGAATTATGAAGGGTTGTCAGAAGGTTTTTACCGAATCGCAGTGCGGACAAAAGAAGAAAATGAGAGGTTGATCACATGGCTTGGAAGATTATGATACAGGGAACAATGTCCAATGCAGGAAAGAGTCTTCTCTGTGCGGGACTATGCAGAATATTTAAGCAGGATGGCTACAAAGTTGCACCGTTTAAATCGCAGAATATGGCATTGAATTCATTTATCACAGACAAAGGTCTGGAAATGGGACGCGCCCAGGTTGTACAGGCAGAAGCGGCAGGAATCGAGCCGGAAGTATCCATGAATCCAATCTTACTTAAGCCGACCAATGATGTTGGATCTCAGGTAATTGTAAATGGTGAAGTTTTGGGAAATATGAGTGCCCGTGATTATTTTAAATACAAAAAAGAATTGATTCCAGATGTGATGAAGGCTTTTCATAAACTGGAAGAAAACTATGACATCATTGTAATTGAAGGCGCGGGAAGTCCGGCGGAGATTAATTTGAAAGAAAATGATATTGTCAATATGGGGCTTGCAAAGCTTGTGGACGCTCCGGTTCTCCTTGTCGGAGATATTGACCGGGGAGGAGTATTTGCACAGCTTCTTGGCACATTGCTTCTTCTGGAAGAGGATGAAAAGGAACGTGTAAAAGGTCTGATCATCAATAAATTCCGTGGAGATAAGACAATTCTAGATCCTGGAATCGAGATGCTGGAGGAAAAAGGGAATGTTCCGGTGGTAGGAGTAACGCCATATCTTCATGTGGAGATTGAGGATGAGGATAGTCTGACAGAGCGTTTCACTTCAAAGAAAAGTGGCGGGCTTCTGGATATCGCAGTCATACGTACGCCAAGAATTTCTAATTTTACGGATTTTATGGCATTGGAAAATATTCCGGAAGTATCCCTTCGCTATGTGAAAAATGTGTCTGAATTTGGAACCCCGGATATGATAATTCTTCCGGGAACTAAAAATACAATGGGCGATTTAAAATGGATCCGTGAAAGTGGCTTGGAAGCATGTATTTTAAAAGCATCAGCGAGCGGAACTCCGGTTTGGGGAATCTGTGGTGGATACCAGATGCTGGGAGAAGTTTTATGTGACCCGGATCAGGTTGAGGACGGCGGAACGATGCAGGGCATGGGACTGCTGCCTTCGGAGACTGTATTTACCGGACAGAAAACACGGACAAGAGTAAATGGAACATTTGCACATGTAGAAGGAATCTTTTCGGAGCTTTCTAATGTAGCATTTGAAGGATATGAAATTCATATGGGTGAGACAACATACGTGGAAGAAGTTATTTCCAAGGAGCATATGAGCCGGATTCAGGATACAGTCAGCGGTAAGATCAGTGAGGATGGTATCTCAGATGGAAATGTATATGGTACTTATATCCATGGCATTTTTGATATGGAAGGTGTTACCGATGTAATTGTTAAAGCACTGGCAAAGAAAAAAGGGATTACACTGGAAAAAGCATCCGGTATGGATCTGAAGTCATTTAAGGAAGAACAATATGATAAACTTGCTGATGGTATTCGTTCACATCTGGATATGGAGCGGATTTATGAGATTATGAAGGAAAATGTGGAGGAAAAGTAATGGCGATCGAATTGGAAAATGTACTTCCTTCTGAGATTGAGAAGAGGAGTTTTGAGATTATAACCGAAGAACTTACACAGAACGGGATTGTATTGGATCCGGAAAAAGCACCGGTTATCAAGCGCTGTATCCATACTAGTGCAGATTTTGATTATGCGCAGAACCTTGTATTTTCGGAAAATGCAATTGCACGTGCAAAAGAAGCAATCCGTAATGGAGCATCCATTGTAACAGATACCCAGATGGGACGTTCCGGAATTAATAAAAAAAGACTGGCTCAGTACGGGGGACAGGTGTACTGCTTTATGTCTGATGAAGACGTGGCAGAAAAGGCAAAGCGCGACGGTACAACTCGTGCGGTAGCAAGCATGGAAAAAGCTTGTGAATTAGACGAAAAATTAATTTTTGCAATTGGAAATGCACCGACAGCACTCATTCATCTGTATGAGCTGATACGTGCCGGAAAAATCCGACCAGAGCTGGTAATCGGAGTGCCGGTAGGATTTGTTAATGTTATTCAGTCAAAAGAATTGATTTTGGAATTGTCGGATACACCTTATATCGTAGCGCGGGGAAGAAAAGGTGGAAGTAATATTGCAGCATGTATCTGCAATGCATTGTTGTATAATCTTTAAGAACTCTGCCATTATAGTTTCTACAGACCGAATCCTGTTTCTGGTGTTTGCTGCGCCGCTTATTTCTGACTTTCATGGCAAACTCACCTAAAAAACAGGTTCAGACAGTGCCATGAAAGCCAGACTATGCTCGCAAACACTGCAGAACAGGACTCATGGTCTGGTAAAAAACTAAAATGACAGAGTTTTATAGATTTTGCAGGAAAATTTATAAATTGTGAAGGAGTGAGGAATGATATGGAGATTAAGTCAGCGGCTTTGATTGGTGTTGGTGCGGTAGGCTCATATTTTGCGTATGGGCTTCCAGCTAAGTTAGGAGACCGCTTTTGTGTAATTGCTTCTGGAAAGCGGAAAGAACGTCTGGAAAAAGAAGGAATCTATATTAACGGTGCGAGATGTCCACTGAATCTGAAAACAGCGCAGGA
>OLPC01001330.1_pt1 | contig 21830 bp, 19 predicted proteins | sample 1672341 | NCBI WGS metagenome assembly OLPC01 (sample SAMEA3136673, study PRJEB25190) | human gut metagenome | reverse complement strand
GACCGGCTTGTATGTAAATCATTCGACTCACAAACTCACAAACACACCCAGCGGAATCGCGCTATGCGCCAATTCCGCGTCCCCTCAAAACAAAAGTCCCGTCCTTCCACAAACACATCCCAGTCAAACCGCGCTATGCGCCAGTTTGGCGTCCCCCCAAAACAAAAGTCCCGTCCTTCCACAAACACACCCCAGCCAAACCGCGCTATGCGCCAGTTTGGCGTCCCCTCTAAACACCCATCCCGTCTCATTCCATCCCTCCACCGTACTCCTTCCTAATATACATATTGCACAACCTATCCCTCTGTGCTATACTAAAACCAGTCAAAACCACCAAAACAACTTAAAGGAGGAACTAGAAATGGATGAAAGACTGGAAGACCTTCGCTCCGCTAAAAACCCAAAGGCGCGAATTAAAATTTTAAAAGGACACTTTGCAACAAGTCATTCCCACATCAACACTTACATCGACATGTCAACGGTCAAATCCCGTCACAACAACGCCCGTGAAACTGCAAAAGTTCTTGCAGCAGCTTACCTTTCTAACACAACGGTAGATACCATCGTTTGCATGGAAGAGACAGAAGTGATCGGAACCTTCCTTGCCGAGCAGCTTGCCGATGAGAACCAGTACTCACTCAGCAAAGGAAACAACATTTCCATTATTACCCCGGAGATGTATCAGGACGGACAGATCCTGTTCCGTGACAACAAACAGAGAATGGTTGAGAACAAACAGGTTCTGATCCTTGCAGCGTCCATCACAACCGGTAAATCTGTCAAACAAGCAATCGAGTCTGTTCTCTACTACGGTGGAAGAGTCTGTGGAATCAGCGCAATTTTCAGTTCAGTCAACAAGATTGCAGGAATGGAAGTCAATACGATCTTCACAAGCAGTGATCTTCCGCATTACAGAGCATATTCTCCGGAAGATTGCCCGAAGTGCAGAGAAGGACAGCGGATCGAAGCTATCGTGAACAGCTACGGTTATTCTAAATTATAAGAGAAAATCAGAAGACAAAAAAAGTCTGTACCGAATACAAGCAGCATTTCAGTACAGACTCTTTTTTGAAAGATTTATGAAAACAAAAAAGACAGCCACTGACGGGATGGCTGCCTTTTTATCATTCATTATTTATCTCGAAACCGGAATTAAGCAATTTCGTTAACAGCTTTTGTTAAACGAGAGATCTTTCTTGCGCAAGTATTTTTGTGGTAAACACCCTTGCTTCCTGCTTTGTTGATTACAGAGATTGCTTCTTTTAATGCAACCTTTGCAGCTTCAACGTCTTTCTTTTCAACAGCAGTTTCAACTTTCTTTACATAAGTTTTCACTTTAGATTTGATTGCTTTATTTCTAGCTGTCTTTGTCTCAGTTACTAAAATTCTCTTTTTTGCGGATTTAATATTAGCCATTTCCGACACCTCCAAATTATCATTTCATAAATTATATAATCATAATATTGAATTCGACGAAAAGTGACACGGAACATCCGTCGAACACACTTATTTATTTTAGGCGAAGAAAGATTGCTTGTCAATACATAATTCCAATTTTTTGCGAAAAACTAAGTGAATAAGACAGAAAATACAGAAATGGGAGAGGACTATGGTTGAAAAGTATAATATCAGGACGGATCTGGCGCTGGAAGAGAAGGAACGGTTTGAATCTGATCATGTTGAGGTCCAGGGTGTGATCTTGACGGAAGAGTATGATGAGGAAAATGAGATCCGCATCACGACCGTGAGGATTGAGACCGAAAACGGAGCAAAAGTGATGGGGAAACCGGTTGGCAGCTATATCACGATCGAGGCACCGGAAATGGCAGTTCCCGATGAAGGATATCATGAGGAGATTTCACAGCAGCTCCGGAAATTCATTGGAGAACTGCTTCCTAAAAGAAAGATGGAAAAGATCCTGGTGGTCGGTCTTGGCAACCGGCAGGTGACACCGGATGCACTTGGTCCTTATGTGGTAGACAACCTGCATATCACAAGGCATATCATTGAGGAGTACGGAAAGTATGCAACAGGGGAAGATGAGGTCTGGTCGGTCAGCGCGATCGTGCCGGGGGTTATGGGGCAGACCGGAATGGAGACTGTGGAGGTGATCCGGGGGGTGGTGGCAGAGACAAAACCGGATATCCTTCTGGTGATCGATGCGTTGGCAGCGAGAAATTCAAAAAGGCTGAACCGGACGATCCAGATTGCGGATACGGGAATCAATCCGGGATCCGGGGTGGGAAATCACCGAAATGCAATCACGGAAAAGACAGTCGGGATCCCGGTGATTGCAATCGGTGTGCCGACTGTAGTGGATGCGGCAACCATTGTAGGCGATACGATGGATAATCTGCTCAGTGCAGTGGAAGTATCTGAATCTTTAAAAGGCATGGCAAGTGTGATCAAAGGATACAGTCCGGCAGAAAAATATGAGCTGATCAAAGAACTGATCGCGCCACATTTAAATGGAATGTTTGTAACACCAAAAGATATTGATGAGACCGTCAGGCGAATCAGTTATACGATTTCGGAGGCACTGAATATGCTTTTTGCAGCTTCAGCGACATAATCAGGCAGTGAGCTGCATATATTATGTCAATATGACACAAAAGGTCCGGGGCAGGATCCAGTCTGGAAAGATATGGTTTTGCTACAGCGATCTTCAGAAACTGGCAGGGAGGCGCGCAGATGAAAAAAGAACAGAGAATTTGTGTGCTTCTTGCCATTATGATTTTGGGAATCTGGGTACTGGAAGCAAAAAGCAACGGTTCACTGCTCCCGAAGTCCTGGAAGATCAGAATGATCCAGAGCGTTCAGGAGAATGCGGAGCGGCTTTATATGCCGGGAGTTACATATACGGAAAAAAAACAAGGGGAAATCCGGGTGACGGAGGCTGTTGTCCACATGGCATCTGCCCTGATTCCTCTTGGCAATTATGTGACTGAACGGGAGGCGGCAGAGCTTCTGACAGAAGATGAGGCTACCTATGCGATTCTTGCAAAAAAGCAGGCAGAAGAAGAAAATTCGGTGGATGAAAATGGACAGCTTATCGGGAAAGATAAAAGTGAAGAGACAAGGCAGGCGTCCGTACCGACGATGGATCTTTCGATGGAGCGGCTAAATGATTTTGAATATCTTGTGAGCAATTTTTATACGGTGGACAGCGTGACTTATATCAATCCTTCGGAGTTGAACGCTTCGGAGCTGCTTGGAAAGGATTTGAGGATCGATCTGAGTACGGGCGGTTCGAAAATCCTGATCTATCACACCCATTCCCAGGAGACATTTGCAGATTCGGACAATGATCCGTCCACCTCAATTGTAGGGATCGGGCGTTATCTGACGGAGATTTTAAATAACAAATACAAGATTCCGACCATGCATCATGAGGGTGTATATGATCTGATCAATGGGAAACTGGACCGGAGCGAGGCCTATGAATTTGCCAAACCTGAGGTGGAACAGATCCTTGCGGAAAATCCGAGTATCGAAGTGGTGATCGATCTGCATAGAGACGGCGTGGCGGATACTACGCATCTGGTGACAGAGATAAATGGGAAACCGACGGCACAGATCATGTTTTTTAACGGACTGAGCCGGACACGGGTAAACGGAGACCTTGTCGGAATGGCCAATCCATATTTGCAGGATAATCTTGCATTTTCCCTGCAGATGAAGATTGCGGCAGAAACAAAATATCCGGGATTTGCAAGGAGAAACTATCTTCGCGGCTATAAATACAATATGGATCTGATGCCGCGGATGCTTCTTATTGAGGCGGGCGCGCAGACCAACACGGTAGAGGAAATGCGAAATGCCATGGAGGTGCTGGCAGACCTTTTAAATAGTGTGCTGACCGGACGATAGAGGGAGTATTCTTATGACAGAATGGAAACTACAGAAGTTTAATGATATAAAATATGTTATAATGGCAGGGAAGGTCAATTTGGCTTGACAAGAGGATTGAAATTGAGATAGAATTTTTCTTACTGAATTGAAGAAACAGATCAGGGAATCCGGGAAATTGTAAGGAGGCTGCTGCCGCAGGATTTTACCTGGATATTTTAGGATAGATCATAAGAGGAGAGAAAGAAAATGGCAAAAAAGACTACATATGATGCGGAGAGTATTACCATTCTGGAAGGACTTGAAGCCGTCCGGAAAAGACCGGGAATGTATATTGGAAGCGTCAGTACCAAGGGGCTTAACCACCTGGTGTACGAAATTGTAGATAATGCGGTAGATGAGCATCTGGCAGGATTTTGTTCACAGATAGAGGTGACACTGGAAAAGGACGGTTCTGCAACGGTAACAGATAATGGACGCGGTGTGCCGGTAGGTATGCATGCAAAAGGAGTATCGGCGGCCAGAATCGTATATACCACCCTACATGCGGGAGGTAAGTTCGATGATTCGGCATACAAGACAAGTGGCGGTCTGCACGGAGTAGGTTCTTCGGTTGTTAATGCACTATCTACTTATATGGATGTAAAGATCAGCCGTGACGGTGCGGTCCACCACGACCGTTATGAGAGAGGAATTCCGGTGGTAGAACTGGAGGATGGGCTTCTTCCGGTGATCGGAAAGACCAAAAAGACCGGAACCTGTGTCAATTTTCTTCCGGATCCGACAATTTTCGAGAAGACGAGATTTAAAGAGGAAGAGATCAAGAGCCGACTGCATGAGACAGCCTACCTGAATCCGGAACTGACGATTATATTTACAGATAAAAGAAAGACACAGGAAGAGAGGATCGAGTATCATGAACCGGATGGGATCATTGGATTTATCAAGGATCTGAATTCCAAAAAAGAAGTGATCCACGATCCGGTTTACTATAAAGGAGAAGCAGAAGGTATCGAAGTGGAAGTTGCATTCCAGTATGTGAATGAATTTCATGAAAATGTATTAGGTTTCTGCAACAATATTTATAATGCGGAAGGGGGAACTCATCTGACCGGGTTCAAGACGACATTTACGACGATCATGAACCAGTATGCCCGTGAAATTGGTGTGTTAAAGGATAAGGATGCCAACTTTACCGGTGCGGATGTACGGAACGGAATGACGGCGATCGTATCGATCAAGCACCCGGATCCGAGATTTGAGGGACAGACCAAGACAAAGCTGGACAACCAGGATGCGGCAAAAGCGACCGGAAAGGTGACCAGTGATGAGATCCCGCGTTTCTTTGACCGGAATCTGGAGACACTGAAAAAGGTTCTTTCCTGTGCGGAAAAAGCAGCAAAGATCCGTAAGACCGAGGAAAAGGCAAAGACGAATCTTCTGACCAGGCAGAAATATTCTTTTGACAGTAACGGTAAGCTTGCCAACTGTGAGAGCAGGGATGCATCCAAATGTGAAATCTTCATCGTTGAGGGAGATTCTGCGGGAGGAAGCGCAAAGACTGCCCGCGACAGAATGTATCAGGCAATCCTGCCGATCCGTGGAAAAATCCTGAACGTGGAAAAAGCAAGCATCGATAAGGTTCTGGCAAATGCCGAGATCAAGACCATGATCAATGCATTCGGATGTGGATTTTCAGAGGGATACGGTAATGACTTTGATATCACAAAGCTGCGGTATGACAAGATTATCATCATGGCGGATGCGGATGTGGATGGAGCGCATATTTCCACACTGTTGCTGACCTTATTCTACCGGTTTATGCCGGAACTGATATACGAAGGTCATGTCTACGTGGCAATGCCGCCGCTTTATAAGGCAATGCCGAAAAAGGGAGAAGAAGAGTACCTTTACGATGATAAGGCACTGGAGAGATATAGAAAGACACATTCCGACTTTACCCTGCAGCGATACAAAGGTCTGGGTGAAATGGATGCAGAGCAGCTCTGGGAGACAACCCTCAACCCGGAAACTCGAATGATGAAACGGATCGAGATCGAGGATGCACGTATGGCATCCGGTGTAACAGAGATGCTGATGGGAACAGAAGTTCCGCCGCGCCGCGCATTTATTTATGAAAATGCGACAGAGGCAGAACTGGATATTTAAAAACAGATCGGAAAGGCATGGATTTTCAAAAGGGGAAAGTCTGTGCATCAGAAAACATAAACTAGAAGAGGTAAGAGAAAATGGAAGAGTCACAGATCATCCGGACGGAATATTCGGAGCTGATGAAAAAATCATATATTGACTATGCCATGAGTGTTATTATTTCCAGAGCCCTCCCGGATGTCAGGGATGGTTTGAAACCGGTACAGAGAAGAACACTCTATGACATGTATGAGCTGGGAATCCGTTATGACAGACCATATCGTAAATGTGCGCGTATTGTTGGGGATACCATGGGTAAATATCATCCACATGGAGACAGCTCGATCTATGAAGCGTTGGTTGTTATGGCACAGGAATTCAAAAAAGGAATGATCCTGGTAGATGGTCATGGAAACTTCGGCTCCATTGAAGGAGACGGGGCTGCAGCCATGCGTTATACTGAAGCAAGACTGGCGAAAATCACACAGGAGGCATATCTTGCCGATCTGGACAAAGATATCATTGATTTTGTACCGAATTTTGATGAGACAGAAAAAGAGCCGGCAGTTCTTCCGGTAAGAATTCCGAACCTTCTGCTGAACGGTGCGGAAGGAATCGCAGTTGGTATGGCAACCAGTATTCCGACACATAACCTGGGTGAGATTGTGGATGCGGTTAAGGCATACATGAAGAACAATGACATCACGACAAAACAGCTGATGAAGTACATCAAAGGACCGGATTTCCCGACAGGCGGGATTGTCGTCAATAAAGATGATCTGGCAGAAATTTATGAGACTGGAACCGGAAAGATCAAGATTCGTGGAAAAGTAGATGTGGAAGAGATAAAAGGCGGACGGAAGAAGATCGTCATTTCCGAAATCCCGTACACCATGATCGGAGCCGGAATCGGTAAATTTCTGAACGATGTCTGCAATCTGGTGGAGACAAAGAAGACCAGTGACATCGTAGATATTTCCAATCAGTCTTCCAAGGAAGGAATCCGTATTGTAATTGAAGTGAAGCGTGATGCAGATGTGGACAATCTGATCAACATGCTTTATAAAAAGACCAGACTGGAGGATACCTTTGGTGTCAATATGCTTGCGGTAGCCGATGGCAGACCGGAAGTACTGGGACTCAAACGTATCATCGAACATCATGTAGATTTCCAGTTTGAACTTGCAACCAGAAAATACAAGACGCTGCTGAAAAAAGAGCAGGATAAAAAAGAAATCCAGGAGGGTCTGATCAAGGCGTGTGACGTGATTGACCTGATCATTGAGATCCTGCGTGGAAGCTCGTCCATCAGGGATGCAAAAGAATGTCTGACAACAGGTGCGACAGAGAAGATCAAGTTTAAGTCGAAAAGATCTGAGAAGATGGCATCCATGCTCCGGTTTACCGACCGGCAGGCACAGGCAATTCTGGAGATGCGTCTGTACAAGCTGATCGGTCTGGAAATCGAGGCGCTGATGAAGGAGCATGAGACAACGCTTGCAAATATTGCAAAATATGAGGATATTCTGAATAATTATGATTCTATGGCGCAGGTGATCATTGATGATCTGGATGCGCTGAAAAAAGAATATGCCGTGAAGCGTAAAACGAAGATCGAGAATGCGGAAGAAGCTGTGTTTGAGGAAAATAAAGTACAGGAGCAGGAGGTTGTCCTTCTGATGGACCGCTTTGGTTATGCAAAGACGGTGGATGGATCCGTCTATGAACGTAACCGGGAAGCGGCAGATAAGGAGAATAAGTATATTCTGCGCTGCATGAATACCGGCAAGTTGTGTCTTTTTACATCGGATGGTAAGATGCATCAGATCAAAGTGATGGATCTCCCTTATGGAAAGTTCAGGGACAAAGGATTTCCAATCGACAATGTAAGTAATTTTGACAGTACAAAAGAAGAAATCGTATATCTGTGTGATGACAGAGAACTCTTTTTCTCCAAATTTCTGTTTGTCACGAAACAGGGAATGATCAAAAAGGTGGCAGGAAGTGAATTCCAGGTAACTAAGCGGACAATCGCGGCAACGAAACTGCAGGATGAAGATGCACTGGTAAGTATCCGGCCGATCCGGGATGTGCAGGATGTAGTTCTGATGACGGAGAATGGATTTGTGCTCCGTTTCCCGGCGGAAGAAGTTTCGGAGAAGAAAAAGGGTGCAGTTGGTGTGCGCGGTATGAAATTACAGAAAAATGACAGTGTGGAAGAGGTATATCTGTTTGAAGAAGGAACGGAGAGCAAGGTGATCTTCCATGAAAAAGAAGTGACACTGAACCGCTTGAAACGGGCAAAAAGAGATGGAACAGGAACACGAATGAGAAAGTAGGTCGGTCATATGGCAACGGTAGGAATTGATCTTGGAACAACAAACAGTCTGGTAAGCGTGTGGCAGGATGATAAATGCACGTTGATTCCAAATAATCTGGGAGAATATTTAACACCGTCGGTAGTAGGAATTGATGAGAACGGTGAGATGCTGGTAGGGAGAACGGCGAAAGAGCGTCTGATCTCCCATCCGGAAAGTACAGTGGCAAGTTTCAAGCGTTTTATGGGGACGGAGAAGACATTTATGCTTGGAAACAGGCGGTTTACAGCGGCAGATCTGTCGTCCATGGTCCTGCGGCAGCTGAAAGAAGATGCGGAAAAATACCTGGGTGAGCCGGTTGAAGAGGCAGTCATCAGTGTTCCGGCGTATTTTAATGATTTTCAGAGAAATGCGACGAAGATGGCAGGAGAGCTTGCCGGACTTACAGTGGAGCGTCTGGTCAATGAGCCATCGGCGGCAGCACTTGCCTATCGCTTTGGAAAGACTAAGGAGGATCAGACCTTTCTGGTGTTTGATTTTGGCGGAGGAACTCTGGATATCTCGATCGTAGATGCATTTGACAGTGTGATCGAGATTGTGGCAGTTGCCGGAGACAATCATCTCGGTGGGGATGATGTGAACCGTGCAATTGCGGAAAAATTCCTAAGTGTCAATCGGATTGATGAAGGAAAGATCACTAATGAAGAAAGAGCCAGCCTGATCCGGGAGAGTGAGAAGCTGAAACGTACACTGACTGATGCGCCGGAGGGCGAGATGGAGGTTGTGATCGGCGGACAGATTTACCAGATGAAACTGGATGCGAAAGGACTTCTGGAGGTGTCTGCAAAGCTTCTGGAAGGAATCGGGATTCCGCTGAAACGGGCGATGAACGACAGTGGTTATGGATGGGAGGATATTGATGAGATCATTATGATCGGTGGATCCGGTAAGATGAAGATCGTGCAGAATTATCTGCAGTTTTTGAGTGGTAAAAGACCGCGATGTGAGATTGATCCGGATGTTGCGGTTGCGGTCGGTGCCGGAATGTATGCCGGGATTAAGGAACGACAGCAGGCAGTGCGGGATGTACTTCTTACAGATATATGTCCGTTTACACTCGGAACCGAGATCATTCACGGAGATACCAAGGGACCGGCGATCATGTCTCCGATCATTGAGCGGAATTCGGTTCTTCCGATCAGTCGGGTGGAGCGGTACTGGACGGTACATCAGTTCCAGGAATACTGTGATATCACGATTTTACAGGGCGAGCACCGCTATGCAGACCAGAATCTGGAGCTCGGGCGGATCCGTGTGCCGGTGCCGCTGGCAAGAAGAGAGGATCAGAGGGAAGCGGTGGATGTCCGATTTACCTATGACATTAACGGAATTCTGGAAGTGGATGTGACCGTGGTGAGCACCAAGGAGCATTTCAGTAAGGTGATCGTCAACAAAGATATCCATCTGACACCAGAGCAGATTGAGGAAAGAAGAAAAGAACTGCAGAAGATTAAGATCCATCCGAGAGAGCAGGAAAAGAACCGGCTTCTGCTGGAAAGAGGCGACCGTCTTTACGAAGAAAACACCGGAGAAATCCGAAAATATCTGGACAAGATCCTGGCAGATTTTTCAGTTGCATTAAATGCACAGGATCTGCGGACGATCGAGAAGGCGTATACAAGGACAAGTGAGCTTCTGGATATTGTGGAGAATACACCGAAGAGATCGGTGCCGGTCAAGATAGAAGCTTATCTGTATGACGAGTGGAGGAGGCAGCAGTGATGAACTGTTTTACGGTACTTGGGATTGAACCAACAACGGAAAAGAAAACGATAAAGCGGGCGTATGCGGCGAAGTCCCGGGAGTTCCACCCGGAAGAACACCCGGAGGAATTCCAGAGGATCCACGATGCCTATGAAGAGGCGCTTGCGTGGGCGGAGCGCAATGCGGGAAGAGGGGAAGAGCCGCAGATGCCGGAAGAGCCGCGGCGGATGGAAGAAGAATCCGGAGAAGATCGCATGGAAAATTCTCGGGAGAAAGATGAGAAGTCAGAGGAGAGTGCTACACAGTCAGTAGAACCTCCTGAGCAACCGAAGGACGACTCAGAAGCGTGGGAAAGTGACTGGACCCGTCAGTTCCAGAATATGGTGGATGCTTCTGAGCGACAAGGCGTGGATGACCGTGAGGTCCGGAAAATCATGGAGCAGTGCATCAGTCTGTATTTGAATGAAAAGGAACGGAATAAGCTGTATCACTGGAAGGATATTCTGGAGGAACCGGCGTATAGAGAATATTTCCGAACAAAAACCTTTGTGGAATCCTGGTATCATTTTCTGGACACCCACCGGATGTTTGATGCGGCGATCTGGCAGTATTTTCAGTGGATTGATGGAAAATTATTTTCAGCTCTTGAAGCAGATGTGATGCCGTTTGCCTATCCGACACAAGAAGAAATCGAAAGAATGCCGCGGCAGGAGACACCGGAACAGACGCAGGAGAGGCGAACACCGGAGCCTGGTCCGGCACTTCCAAAGGTGAAAAAGGAGAAATCCAAAGCGGTGAAGGTACTCTTATATCTTGCGGCGCTTGCGGGAACCGGGATCGGCGGAATGATCCTTGGAATTATAGCAGGTACGATATTAGGGTAAGGAGGACGGAAGATGAAAAAGAAAAAATCCGGAAAAAGAATTTTTGCAATCGTTCTTCTTGTTGTGATTGGAATTGGCGGTTTTTACTTTGGATATGATATCGGAAGAATGGATCACGATGAGGAGAGGATTCGGGCAGAGCTGAAAAAGACGACTGCTGATTCAGAAATATCTATCCGCCCGGTTGCAAAGGGTGGTACTGGAAAAACGGAGATCGAAATCCTGACAGAATGTCTGGAGGATGCGAAGGACAGCCTGGAGAATCTGGAAAAATATAATGAACAATTGCAGGCACTCGATGGAAAGACACCGGATACAGAAACCGTTGTTTTGATACAGGATCTGGATGATAAGAACGAAAAAGCATATGAAGTACTGAAAGATCTTACGGAAGACCCGGCGGGATACATCGCAGAAAAAGCGGCGGCGCGTGGCGAAGGTGATGAAGTCTGGGCAGATGACTGGGCAGCAGATATCCAGGTTGTAAAATGGCTGAAAGAGAACGACGGAAAGCGTCTTTACAAAGAGAATCAGGCATATATTTTAAAAATCCTTGCATTTCAGGAAAAGTAGTGCTATACTGTATGCAGTTACATAAGAAATCTGGCAGAAGAGTGGACGAAAGTTCACTCTTCTTTTTGCCAGTCATACAACCAAAATCGGACAGATTTTTGGAGCCTGATTAAGAAAGGAAGTTGCAGATTGTCAAAAAAAGAAGTATATGAACAGAAAACAGAAGAGATTCTGAACCCAATCGTGGAAAAGCATGGATTTGATCTCTGGGATGTAGAATATGTAAAAGAGGGCGGAAACTGGTACCTGCGTGCTTATATTGATAAGCCGGGAGGAATTATGGTCGATGACTGTGAGGTTGTAAGCCGGGAACTTTCAGACATTCTGGATGAGAAGGATTTTATCGATGAAGCGTATATTCTGGAAGTGAGTTCGCCGGGACTTGGCAGACCGCTGAAGAAAGAAAAAGACTTTGCAAGAAGCCTGGGAGAAGAAGTAGAGGTTCGTACTTACCGGGCAATCGACAGACAGAAAGAGTTTATTGGAATCTTAAAAGATTATGATAAAGATACAGTTACCATTGAATATGAAGACGGCGAGACGATGACATTTGATAAAGCAGACATCGCACTGATCCGTCTGGCGTTCGATTTCTAGTGACAGGAGGAAGAAGGAAATGAATACCGAATTATTAGAAGCACTTACAATTCTTGAAGAGGAAAAAGATATCAGCAGAGATACTCTGATGGATGCCATTGAGAATTCACTGATCAATGCATGTAAGAATCATTTCGGAAAAGCAGACAATATCAAAGTAATTATGGATAAGGAGACATGCGATTACACTCTGATCCAGGAGAAGACCGTTGTAGAAGAAGTAGAGGACAAAGTAGAACAGATCAGTCTTGCAGATGCGAAGATGATCGATCCTTCTTATGAGATCGGCGACATCGTACAGATCCCGGTTGAGTCCAAATCTTTCGGACGTATCGCAACACAGAATGCAAAGAACCTGATTCTTCAGAAGATCCGTGAAGAAGAAAGAAAAGTTGTATATGATCAGTACTTTGAAAAAGAAAAAGATATCGTGACAGGTGTGGTTCAGAGATATATTGGCAAGAATGTCAGTGTAAACCTTGGAAAAGCAGATGCGATCCTTACTGAGAATGAGCAGGTAAAAGGTGAGAAATTCGAGCCGACAGAGCGTATCAAACTTTACGTTGTAGAGGTGAAGAACACGACAAAAGGACCAAAGATCCTTGTATCAAGAACACATCCGGAACTGGTTAAGCGTCTTTTTGAGGCGGAAGTAACCGAGGTGCGTGATGGTATTGTAGAGATCAAGAGCATCGCAAGAGAAGCAGGTTCCCGTACCAAGATCGCAGTATGGTCTAACGACCCGGATGTAGATCCGGTTGGAGCATGCGTTGGTATGAACGGTGCCAGAGTCGGAGCCGTTGTAAATGAACTCCGCGGTGAAAAGATTGATATTATCAACTGGAGTGATAACCCGGCAATCCTGATCGAGAATGCACTCAGCCCGGCGAAGGTTATTTCTGTAATGGCTGATCCGGATGAGAGAACAGCAAGTGTAATTGTACCGGATTACCAGCTTTCACTTGCAATCGGTAAAGAAGGTCAGAATGCACGTCTTGCAGCAAGACTGACCGGATATAAGATCGATATCAAGAACGAAACACAGGCGATCGAGTCTGGCGAACTTCCGGCAGATTATATGAATATGGCTGAGAATTATGAAGATGATTATCAGGAGGAAGAGTATTCAGACAAAGAATATTCTGCTGATGAAGAATCAGAGGAAGAAGTAGCAGATGATCTTGATCTGTATGAAGAATAGACAGAGGTGATTATTTGAGTACGACCAAAAAGATCCCGATGCGTAAATGCGTGGGATGTCAGGAAATGAAGAATAAAAAAGAAATGCTGCGTGTTCTGAAAACAGCAGAAGGCGAATTCATTTTGGACGCAACCGGACGTAAGAACGGGCGCGGGGCATATCTGTGCTTTTCCGGAAAATGTTTGCAGGAAGCAATAAAGAATAAAGGATTGGAACGTTCTTTCAAACAGGCGATACCAAAAGAGATATACGAAAATCTGGAAAAGGAGCTGGAGCAGCTTGAACATAAATAGAGCATTATCGATGATCAGTCTGGCGACCAAAGCCGGCAAGACAAAGAGCGGGGAATTCATGACAGAAAAAGAAGTCAAAGAAGGACGCGCGCATCTGGTGATTGTGGCAGACGACGCATCGGACAATACAAAAAAGAAATTTCAGAACATGTGTGATTTTTATAAAGTGCCAATATACTTTTTTGAAGATAAAGATACCCTGGGCCATGCGATGGGAAAAGAGTTCCGCGCTTCGCTTGCAGTAACAGATGCAGGGTTTGCAAAAGGAATCAGAAAACATCTGGATATGGAAGAAGGATAATAGGAACTGTATACAGGAGGTAGATTTATGGCAAAATTAAGAGTATATGAATTGGCAGAACAGATGAATAAGACAAACAAAGAAATACTCTCTATATTAAAAGATAAAGGAATTGAGGTGGCAAGTCATATGAGTACACTTTCAGATGAACAGATTGATGCAGTAAAAAGTGAAAAAACTTCTGAAGATACCCCGAAGAAGAAAAATATCGTTCAGGTTTTTAGACCGCAGAACTCACAGGGCGGCGGAAGAGGCCGTAATGGTCAGGGACGCCCGCAGGGCAGTCGGAACGGACAGCGCCCGCAAGGTAATGGAAATGGTCAGGGACGCCCACAGGGCAATGGAAACAGACAGGAACGTCCACAGAATGGTAACAGCCAGGGACGCCCTCAGGGAAATGGCCAGGGACGTCCGCAGAACGGAAACAGACAGGAACGCCCGCAGGGTAATGGAAATGGCCAGGGACGCCCGCAGAACGGAAACAGACAGGATCGTCCGCAGGGAGAAAACCGTGATAACAGACAGCGCAGAAATCCAAACGGACCAAGAAACGGTCAGGATCAGAGACAGGGACGCCCGGGTGATGGAAGAAGAGATGGCGGATTCCAGAACCGCGGAGACAGAAGAGATAATCGAGATAATCGAGATAACCGTGATAACAGAGACGGAAGAGAGATGCGTGATGGCGGACGCCGTGACGACAGAAGAAAATCCAGCCCGTCTATTCCGGCACCTGCAATCGCAGAACAGAAACCAAGCCGCAACAAACCAAAAGATGCGCACAAGAAGAAAGAATATAACAGAAATGAAGAGAACGAAGACAGACTGCAGAAAGGCAAAAAGGGCAAAAACAATAACGCTCAGCCGAAAATGGTAAAACCACAGCCGAAGAAAGAGGTTGTGGAGGAGCAGATCAAGCAGATCACAATTCCGGAAGTACTTACAATCCAGGAACTTGCAGATGCAATGAAGATCCAGCCATCCGTAATCGTTAAGAAACTCTTCATGCAGGGCAAGATTGTAACAGTCAACCAGGAAATTGATTACGAGACAGCTGAAGAAATCGCTCTGGAATTCGATGTACTCTGTGAAAAAGAAGAAGTAGTCGATGTGATCGAAGAACTTCTGAAAGAAGACGAAGAAGACGAAAAGAAAATGAAGAAACGTCCGCCGGTAGTCTGCGTTATGGGACACGTTGACCACGGTAAAACCTCTCTTCTTGACAAGATCCGTGATACTCATGTCATCGCAGGAGAAGCAGGTGGAATCACACAGCATATCGGTGCTTCAGTTGTGGAAATCAACGGTGAGAAAATCACCTTCCTCGATACACCGGGACATGAAGCATTTACCGCAATGCGTATGCGTGGTGCAAATTCTACCGATATTGCAATCCTGGTTGTTGCAGCAGATGACGGTGTCATGCCGCAGACTGTAGAAGCGATCAACCATGCAAAGGCAGCAGGGATCGAGATCGTAGTTGCGATCAACAAGATTGACAAGCCAAGTGCCAATATCGACCGTGTAAAACAGGAACTGACCGAATATGAACTGATTCCGGAAGACTGGGGCGGAAGCACCATCTGTGTACCGGTATCTGCTCATACAGGAGAAGGAATCAAAGAGCTTCTGGAAATGGTTCTTCTTACCGCAGAAGTGATGGAACTGAAAGCAAATCCGAACCGCCGCGCAAGAGGTCTTGTAATTGAGGCCGAGCTTGACAAAGGAAAAGGACCGGTTGCAACCGTTCTTGTACAGAAGGGTACACTCCGCGTCGGAGATCCGATCGCAGCAGGTTCTGCATATGGTAAAGTACGTGCCATGATGGATGACCAGGGACGCCGTGTAAAAGAAGCAGGTCCTTCTATGCCGGTTGAGATCCTCGGTCTTAATGATGTGCCGAATGCAGGTGAAGTATTTGTTGGCTGCAAGAATGATAAAGATGCAAGAAGCTTTGCAGAGACATTCATCAGTCAGAACAAGATCAAGAAACTGGAAGAAACCAAGTCCAAGATGTCTCTGGATGATCTGTTCAACCAGATCCAGGAAGGCAACTTAAAAGAACTTGGAATCGTTGTAAAAGCAGACGTACAGGGATCTGTAGAAGCGATCAAGCAGAGTCTTGTCAAACTTTCCAATGAAGAAGTCGTTGTCAAGATCATCCATGGTGGTGTTGGTGCGATCAATGAATCTGACGTTACGCTTGCAGCAGCATCCAATGCGATCATTATCGGATTCAATGTACGTCCGGACGCAACTGCAAAGGAAACGGCAGAACGTGAAGGCGTTGATGTGAGACTGTACCGTGTCATCTACAATGCGATCGAAGACGTTGAAGCAGCCATGAAGGGTATGCTTGAGCCTGTATTTGAAGAAAAGGTACTTGGCCATGCCGAAGTACGTCAGACATTCAAGGCTTCCGGAGTCGGAACAATTGCAGGATCTTATGTCCTTGACGGTACATTTGAACGTGACTGCCAGGCAAGAATTGTTCGTGACGGCGTTGTGATCTATGATGGAAAGCTTGCTTCATTAAAGCGTTTCAAAGATGATGTGAAGGAAGTTAAAGCCGGATATGAATGTGGTTTCGTATTTGAACGTTTCAACGATGTCAAAGAAGGAGACCAGGTAGAAGCATTCAAGATGGTGGAAGTTCCTAGATAAAGAAGGGTAGAAAATGAGAAAAAACAGCATTAAGAATACAAGAGTAAACGCAGAGGTACAGCGTGAACTGAGTACTATTCTGCGTGGAGGAATCAAGGATCCGCGTGTTGCACCGATGACTTCGGTTGTAGCGGTGGAGGTTGCTCCGGATCTTAAAACCTGCAAAGCATATATCAGTGTCCTGGGCGATGAAAAAGCCCAGGCTGATACCCTGAAGGGATTACAGAGCGCAGAAGGCTATATCCGCCGCGAACTTGCTCATACACTGAATATGCGTAACACACCGGAGATCAAGTTCGTACTGGATCAGTCCATTGAATATGGTGTCCGGATGTCAAAGAAAATTGATGATGTAACAAGAGATTTACGGGAAGAGGATGATTAGTATGTTATTAGATGCAATTTCTAAAGCCGGGACGATCGCACTTGGCGGACATGTCCGCCCGGATGGGGACTGTGCAGGTTCCTGTATGGGATTGTATAACTATGTCAGAGAGAATTTTCCTGAAAAAGAGATCGATGTTTATCTGGAAGAGCTTCCGAATACACTGAAGTTCATGAAAAATACAGATAAGATCCGGCATGAAGTGACGGAAGAAAAAACCTATGATCTGTTTATCGCACTGGATTGCGGAGATAAGGGAAGACTTGGATTTTCGGCAGTCCTTTTCAAAAAAGCGGCAGTAAGATTCTGTGTAGATCATCATGTGAGCAACCAGAGTTTTGCAGATCAGAACTATATCATGCCAGATGCAAGCTCGACAAGTGAGCTGATCTACAATCTGCTGGATTATGGGAAGATGTCTGTGGAGACTGCCGAGTGCCTTTACACAGGAATGGTGCATGATACCGGTGTGTTCCGTTATTCCTGTACCCATCCGTCGACCATGCGCGCAGCAGCAGCACTGATGGAAAAAGGGATCGATTTTACAAAAATAATTACAGAGACTTTTGATGAAAAGACCTATGCACAGAACCAGGTTCTGGGGCGTGCATTGTTGGAAAGCTTTCTTTTTATGGACGGAAGATGTATTGTATCTTACGTTACAAAAGAAGAGATGGATTTCTACCAGGTAAAAGCGAAACATCTGGATGGAATCGTAAGCCAGCTGAAACTCACAAAAGGTATCGATGTTGCAATTTTTATGTATGAGCTTGAACATGGAACTTTTAAGGTAAGTCTGCGATCCAGTGAAAAGATAGATGTAAGTGTAGTTGCAAGCTATTTTGGCGGCGGCGGACACGCAAGGGCAGCCGGATTCACCATGACTGCCACACCACATGATATCATCAACAATCTGGCAAGAAGACTGGAACTTCAGTTTAACAGTGGGAGCGAAGCGGAATGATACATGGCGTACTGAATGTATATAAAGAAAAAGGCTATACTTCCCATGATGTGGTCGCAAAGCTGCGTGGGATCGTAAAGCAGAAAAAGATCGGGCATACCGGAACCCTTGATCCGGATGCCGAAGGAGTACTTCCGGTCTGCTTTGGGAAAGCAACAAAGCTTTGTGACCTGCTGACAGATAAAGATAAAACCTATCAGGCGGTTCTTCTTCTCGGTCAGGTGACGGATACACAGGATACTTCCGGTCAGGTTCTGGAAAAACATAGCACAGAAGATCTGACCAATGAAAAAGTGGAAAATGTGATCCGCAGCTTTGAGGGAGAATACGATCAGATTCCGCCGATGTATTCGGCACTCAAAGTTAACGGGAAAAAGCTTTATGAGCTTGCCAGAGAGGGCAAAGAAGTAGAGCGGAAAGCACGAAGAATCACGATTCATGAGATCCGGATCCTGGAGATCAATCTTCCGGAGGTAAAACTGGAAGTGACCTGTTCAAAGGGAACGTATATCCGTACACTGTGTCATGATATCGGTCAGAAGCTTGGCTGTGGCGGATGCATGAAAGAGCTTTTGAGAACACGTGTAGAGCGGTTTGGACTTGAAGACAGTATCCGGCTCGGTGAAATTGCACAGCTTCAGAAAGAAGGGATTCTGGAGGAGAAGATCATTGCGATAGATGAAATGTTTCCAACGTATGCACAGGTCGTACTGCCACCAAAAACGGCCGCGGCAGTACGGAACGGGAATAGTTTCAGAAAAAGAGATATTTCACAGGAAACAGCATTAAAGGAGTATGAGAACGATGAGAGAGTCCGCGTGTACGATGAATCGCATCAGTTTATTGCGATTTACTGTTACTGCAGGAAAGACGATCTCTTCAAGATTGTAAAAATGTTTTTTGATGGAAATGAAAAAAAGTAATTAAAGAGGAAAGAACATGGACTATATCAGAGGGCTGGAAGCCTATCAGGATTCCAGAGAGGCAGCAATCACACTCGGCAAATTTGATGGAGTTCACAGAGGACATCAGAAGCTGATCAAAAAAGTATGTCAGCTGAAGGCGAAAAAAGGCGTTCGTTCTGTTGTGTTTGCATTTGATATGAATCCGCTTTATGAAAAGCTTGGAAAATCAAGAGAAGGGATCATGTCCAATGAGGAGCGCAGATGTCTTCTGGACGAGAAAGTAGATGTACTGCTGGAATGCCCGTTTTCCGAAGATGTTACAAGTATGTCGGCAGAGGATTTCATCCGGAAGATCCTGATTGAGAAAATTCATGCCCGGTATATTGTGATCGGAACGGATTTCCACTTTGGGCATGACAAGCGTGGTGATGCAAAAATGCTTGCAGAATATGCCGATGTGTATGGATATGAACTTTTTGTGATTGAAAAAGAGATGTACGGAAAACGGGAGATCAGCAGCAGCTATGTCAGGGAAGAGCTTCGGAAGGGAAATATGGAAGCTGTGAATGATATGCTGGGGTATGCATATACTGTACGGGGAAAAGTAGAGCATGGCAGGCAGCTGGGCAGAAAACTGGGATTTCCGACACTTAATGTACATCCGTCAAGGGATAAACTTCTTCCGCCGAACGGAGTTTATCTGGATAGTGTGAGGATTGATGGAATCTGGTACAACGGAATCGGTAATGTCGGGTTTAAGCCAACGGTATCCGATGAGAACCGGATGCTGATCGAGAGCAATCTGCTGGATTACAGTGGTGATGCCTACGGAAAAGAGGTAGAGATCCAGCTTTATCATTTTAAGAGACCGGAGCAGAAGTTTGAATCGATAGAAATGATGAAGGCTCAGATCGATCAGGATATTGCTTACGCAAAAGAATTTTTCCGTTATCATCATAAGAAATAACAGAGCCGGTGAAAAAGCTCCGGAAATGCGGTTATTTACAGGCAGCCTGTGAACAGGAATATGAAAACCTGCCAGATGCGGGAAAGATAAAATCCTTCTTGACAGGATTCGGGGCATATGGTACACTAGGCAAGTATGAAAAACCGATGTTCGGCAGATGGAATCTCCAACCACTGCTTAATATCAGGCAATTAACAGTATATTTAGGAGGTAGTGACAAATGATCACAAAAGAAATGAAAGAACAGATTATCAAAGAATACGGAAGAACAGAAGGAGATACAGGATCTCCGGAAGTACAGGTAGCTCTTCTTACAGCAAGAATCAATGATCTTACAGATCACTTCAAAGCTAATCCGAAGGATCACCACTCAAGAAGAGGACTTCTTAAGATGGTTGGACAGAGAAGAGGACTTCTTGCATACCTTAAGAAGAATGACATTGAAAGATATCGTTCACTGATCGAAAGATTAGGTTTAAGAAAGTAAGACGTATTTTACAGGGAGCGAAAGGCATCAGCTGGATGTCTTCGCTCCCTGTTTGTTTACGCAAACAATGAGCCGAACCGGTACAACATGCATCATCCATGCCAATCAGCATAGTGATTGACATGGGAGTGACCAATAACCGTGTTTTGCCACATTTTAAAGTTAGTTATATAGAATCTTGCAAGAGATGTAAGGATATGATATAATACAAAAGATTGTGGGTAGAGATTGCGTCCGAGACCACTGAAAAGTATATTTTGAGAAGTGTATTTTTCAGTAGTTTCGGAGATTTTACCCGTCAGATAAACAGATAAAAAAGGAGAACATTTATGTACAAAAAGTTTGAAATGGAACTTGCAGGCCGTACACTCCGCGTAGATGTTGGAAGAGTTGCCAAACAGGCGAACGGCGCAGTACTTATGCATTATGGTGATACAGTTGTGCTTTCAACAGCAACTGCATCCGACAAACCAAGAGAAGGAATTGACTTCTTCCCGCTCAGCGTTGAATACAATGAGAAGCTTTATGCAGTAGGAAAGATCCCGGGAGGATTTAACAAGAGAGAAGGAAAGGCATCAGAAAATGCTGTTCTTACCTGCCGTGTGATCGACCGTCCGATGAGACCGCTTTTCCCGAAGGATTACAGAAATGATGTAACTTTGGAGAACCTGGTTCTCTCTGTTGAACAGGACTGCTCACCGGAGCTTACCGCTATGCTTGGATCAGCGATTGCAACTGCTATTTCTGATATCCCGTTCGATGGTCCGACAGCTTCTACCCAGGTAGGACTTGTTGACGGAGAACTGGTATTCAATCCAACCGCAGAGCAGAAAGAAAAGTCCGACCTTGCACTGACTGTTGCATCTACAAGAGAAAAGGTAATCATGATTGAAGCCGGAGCAAATGAAGTACCGGAAGCTAAGATGCTCGAAGCCATCTTCGCGGCGCATGAAGTGAATCAGAAAGTCATCGCATTCATCGACCAGATCGTTGCAGAATGTGGAAAACCAAAACATGATTATGTAAGCTTTGCAGTACCGGAAGAACTCTTTGAAGCGATTCAGAAGATCGTAACACCGGAAGAGATGGAAGTTGCAGTATTCACAGATGACAAGCAGACAAGAGAAGAAAATATCCGTAAGATCACAGAAAAGCTGGAAGAAGCTTTTGCTGATAACGAAGAATGGCTTGCCAAACTTGGTGAAGCTGTATATCAGTACCAGAAGAAGGTTGTCCGCAAGATGATCCTCAAAGACCACAAGCGTCCGGACGGTCGTGCAATCGAAGAAATCCGTCCACTTGCCGCAGAAATTGACCTGATTCCGAGAGTACATGGTTCTGCTATGTTTACACGTGGACAGACACAGATCTGTACCATCACCACACTGGCTCCGCTTTCAGAAGCACAGAAGGTAGACGGACTGGATGAATCTGAGACATCCAAGAGATATATGCATCACTATAACTTCCCGTCATACTCTGTAGGTGAGACAAGACCTTCCAGAGGACCGGGACGTCGTGAGATCG
>OLPC01001321.1_pt1 | contig 21910 bp, 20 predicted proteins | sample 1672341 | NCBI WGS metagenome assembly OLPC01 (sample SAMEA3136673, study PRJEB25190) | human gut metagenome | reverse complement strand
TGATAGAGCCAGTGTTTATGCGGGCTACCAGAGAAGGGGTAAAAATTATGGTAGTACTGATCAGCCTGGTAATTATTTTTAAGGATCAGCTCACAAGTCTGGTAGAGTCTATTTTAAGTAAGATTACAAAACAGAGTAATTCTATCTGATCCGGAGAAGTGCCTATGGAGAAAAAAGGCAGCATTACGGTTTTTCTGACTCTGGTACTCAGTATTCTATTGTCGCTTGTCAGTGCCAGCCTTCAGTCAGTGCAGGCAGCAGCGACAAGAACTCAGATTCTGAATGGGATGGATATAGGACTGTACTCTTTGTTCGGGCAGTATGACCGTTCTCTTCTTCGGGATTATGATCTGTTTTTTCTGGATGGAACTCAGGGAGGAACGGAATTAAACCTGGCGGCTGTTTATGACAATCTGGAATCCTATATAAAACCTGTATTGAAGCAGAATGGCCGGAAGCTTCGGATCAAACAGGGAGGATTTACGGGATACAGGCTGGCAACGGATCAGAATGGAGAAGTTTTTTATCATCAGGCGGTGTCCTATATGAAGGATACATTGGGAAGTCAGGGTGTACAGGTACTTCTGAAACGCATGAAAGAAAAAGAAGAAAAAACAAAGAAGGCAGAAGAAGACGGAAAATCAACAGAAAATGGCGAAACGCTGAAAAATTATGATTCGGAAATGAATAATGCCTTTAATAAGAGTAAGGAAGCAGAAGAGAATGCAAAAACGGAAGAAACCAAAAAAGATGACGGAAATAATGGAGCAGATTTTGAAAGTGGAGATGCAGAAGATGAATTTTCAGATGGAGAATCCAATAATGCGAAGAATCCGATTCCGGCCATAAAGAAAATTCGAACCATGAGTATTCTGGATCTGGTTGTGCCACCGGCAAAAGGAATATCGGATGTGCAGATTTCGACAAAAGACTTTGTATCAAAGAGAAACATCCAGAAGGGAATGTCCATGCCGGGAGAAGTGACAGAAGATTCTTCACAGTCTTCGCAGCTTCTGTTTCAGAAATATCTGACAGACAGACTGGGAAATTATCAGAAACCAGCATCATCAGGACTTCAGTATCAGCAGGAGTACATTCTTGGCGCGGGTGACAATGACAGGTCAAATCTCCGCATTGTGGCGAATCGCCTGATTATGATCAGGGAAGGGATCAATGCGGCATATCTGATGTCAGATCCTGCAAAACGAGCACAGATGCATGCCCTGGCACTTGGAATAGCATCCGCCTTTCTTGTTCCGCCGGCAGCATTTATTATTGAAGGAGCACTTCTTTTATGCTGGGCTTTTGCAGAGAGTGTTCTGGATGTCAGAGAACTGTTTCATGGCGGTAAAGTGCCGATTGTAAAGAGTGCGGCAACCTGGCAGGTATCATTGGAAAGTATTCCTCATCTTCTTGAAAATCTGGACAGTCAGAGAAAAACCAATGAAAATGGAATGTCCTATGAAGATTATCTTCAGGTGCTTCTTATGACAAAATCAAAAAAAGAAAAACTGGAACGGGGAATGGATATGATCGAAGTCAGCATCCGTGAAAAAAAGGGAAGGGACAGTTTTCGGCTGGATTGCTGTATTGAGGCGATAGAAGCTTCTGTGGATGTCAGTTCCGGCAGAAAGAAAGTATTTAACGTAACACGGCAGTATAGTTATATCTGAAAATAAGGGCGGTTTCGAAGGATAACCGCCCGGCAAAAAAGAGGTGCAGAAAGATGCTTTTTCAGAAAGTAATAAGTGATGGGTATTTAAAAAAGATAGACAGAAAGAAAAAAGAAAGGAAACGCTCTCTAAAAAAATCAGTTCTCCAGTTTCCCCCGATAAACGGAGAGGATCAGACGCTTTCTGAAAAGGTATCTTTCTGTGCCTTTTGGGGGAGGCTGCGAAAAGCAAGTCTTGCAGTTGAAACAGCACTGGTACTTCCTCTTTTCTTTCTTGGCATGGTGACGATGATCTCTTTCATGGATATTTATCAGCTTCAGACGGTACATCTTCAGAAACTTTGCGAGAGAACAAAAGAGGCAGGAATGTACGCATATGCATTGGACGAAAAAGGGCCGGAGAGGATAACTTTGCCTGATGCATATTCGTATACACCGGTGGGAGGGCTGATTCCACTCTCAAAGGTCTGGATGCAGAATACGATAACGGTTCATGCCTGGACTGGAGCAGAAGAGAAGACGGATGTCGGTTCTGAAGCTTCGCCGGAAGAGATGGTGTATGTAACAGAATCTGGCACGGTTTATCACAGGAATCCAGGGTGCAGATATCTCAGGGTATCACTTCAGCAGGTAGCCGGTTCCAGAATTGCTTCCATGAGAAATACTTATGGCGCAAAATATTATCCCTGTGAGTCGTGCAGCCGTAATCAGAGTCCGGCAGGCTGCGTTTATGTTACCTCGACAGGGAATCGTTATCATAATCAGGAAACCTGCAGTGGGCTGAAGCGAACAATAAGACTGGTGAAGCTGTCACAGGTAGAGGATATGCATGCCTGCAGCAGTTGCGGATAAGAAGGGAGAATATTTTGAAAGAACTATATACAGTACTTTTTCTGGCGGCAAACAGCTGGCTGGATTTCAGGTCAAGAGAGATTTCATTGGTGCTGGCAGGAATCTATGGGATAAGCGGGATCATGTACAGTATTTTTACAGGCAGACCAATTGGAGATATACTGATTCCGGCGGGAATTGGAATGATGTTTCTTGCAGCCGGATTTTTGAGTTGTGGAACAGTCGGAGTTGGAGATGGCTGGATACTGGCTGCGCTGGGAACGCTTTTGAGTACCGAAATCTATGTTCAGATGCTCTGTATGGGTCTGTTTTTTGCGGCAGGATGGTCAGGTGTTCTTCTTGCAGTGTTTGGAAAGAGCAGAAAAACAGAGATACCGCTGGTTCCGTTTCTGCTGGCAGGATATATAGGAGCTGTGCTGCTATGAAAAGAGAATATTTAAGAAAGGGAAGCTTTACGATCGAGGCGGCCTGTGTAATGTCACTGGTACTTCTGGTATTGATGGGTGTTTTATATCTGACTTTTTTTGTGCATAACCGGGCATGGCTGACGGCTGCTGCCTGTGAATCGGCGCTCACCGGAAGCATGGAAGGAATAAGAAAAGATGGACAGGCAGAGCAGGCGGCAGAGAGCAGATGCAGAGAGCTTGGAAATGTTGGCTTTTTTGGAGCGGAAAATCTGACAGGACAGGTGCAGGGCGGAAAAAAGATCAAGGTGACTTATACTGCTGATACCATTTCCGGATTTGGTGGTCTGAAATGGGAACTTATGGCAGAAGGAAGTTCTTTGATCATCCGTCCGGCGGCATGGATCCGGAAGATTAAAGCAGCGTCTGAAGTAATAGAAGAGATGGGAGAATAAAAAATGTATGCGGAATATAAACGTGATATGAGCCATAATTATCTGATCCTGCATGGAGAAAATCCGGTAGACACTTCTTCTTATCAGGTGAGGATGCTGACAGGAAATGCAGTGCCTTCTATTCTGAAATGTCGTATTCAGGGACTGGATGGAAATTTCCTGTTTTATTATGATATTACTTCAAGACAGTCACTGGCTTCATTCTATGAACAGAAGAAACTTCAGGTTTCTGATATCCGACTTATCTTTGGCGGAGTTGTAAAGATTATGGAAGAGATGATGGAGTTTCTTCTGAATCCGGATCAGCTTCTGCTTTCGCCGGAATATATGTATCTGGATGTTGAGAAGCAGAAGATGTATTTCTGCTGTCTTCCGGGTGAGCCCAAAACAATCAGTGAACAGTTTCGGGAGATGACAGAATATTTTCTTCCAAAGCTTGATCACGAAGAAGCATCTGCAGTGACAATGGGATATGGTATTTATCGAAAGGCACTGGAAAATGGCATCTGTCTGGAAATGATCAAAGAAATCATTTATCGGAATGTGCCGGAGACATCCGAGAGAAGAGATGAAGAAACAAAGCCTGTGGAAGCGCCTCCGGAATGCCTGGTGCTGCCGGAAGAAAAAGTACCGGATCCCGGTGAAAAAAAGGCAGAAAAAAAGGAAAAAAACAAAAGAAAAACAATAGACGGCAGACTTCTGTGGATTGGAGGCTGCGCTCTGGGAGTGTTTCTTCTGCTGGGCGTTGCTGTAGCGTGTTATCTTGGATATCTTCCGGAAGTTCCGATAGAAGCTGTGCTGCTGGCAGCAATTGTTTTGCTGGGGATTGGGGCTTTGGGCTCCTGGCTCAGTAAGAAAAACCAGAAAAAAAAGAATGAAACTCTGGAATGGAGACAGAAAGTCAAAAAGGAAATTGCCGGAAAATCTGAGAAACTCGAGAATTTTCAGAGCAGTTGTAAGAACGTGAGCCAGGATACAAAACCACATGAATATCATAAATCTGAATCGTCAGATGAAAGCTTTGGATTCGGGAAAAATCTTTATACAGGAGGCGAAAAGAGAGAAGAAGAGAATTATGGTGAAACGATGCTGTTATCCTCCGGCTCGGTCAAAGGGCCTGCCAGCCTGGTAAGCAGAGAGCCTGGTGAACTTGCAACAATTTTTCTGGAACAGGACCTTACTGTTATAGGGAAACTGGAAAATGCGGCAGATGCAGTAATTCCACGGGCTACTGTAAGCCGTGTCCATGCCCGGATACGTAAAGAGGAGGAAGGCTATTTTCTGGCTGACCTGAATTCCAGAAACGGAACTTCTGTAAATGGAAGATTGCTCAGGGCAAATGAAGAGTATCAGCTTCAGGATGAAGATGAAGTAGATTTTGCAGAAGCGAGATATGTGTTCATAAAATAGAAATATGCCGGACTATGGAGTTATTGCTATATGGAGATCCATCTGTTAGAATATACGGAACAACATAAAATGTTGAGTCTTGGAATGTTACAGAATGGAGTGAAGAATTTGGAAGAGATCCGAAAAGAACCTGCAACGATGGCATTGATCCTGATCAATGTTCTGGTCTTTATTGCAGTAGAGTTTACCGGGACATCTCAGGATGCCTGGCATGTACTGGAATATGGAGCTGCTTATACTCCATATATCATACAAAATGGAGAGGTCTATCGTCTGTTTACTTCTATGTTTCTTCATTTTGGAATTGAACATCTTGTCAATAATATGCTGGTATTGTTTGTGCTTGGCAGCCGTCTGGAACGGGTGATTGGCAAAATACGTTTCCTTCTGATTTATCTGCTGGGCGGAATAGCAGGAAACGTGGTATCATTGCTTCTGGAATTAAAGACGCAGGAGTTTTCTGTATCTGCCGGTGCGTCCGGTGCAGTTTTTGCAGTAATGGGTGCCATGATCTATATAGTGATCCGAAATAAAGGATGGCTGGGTGATCTGTCCATGAGACAGATCCTGGTGATGGCAGCATTTTCCCTCTATTTTGGCTTCACCAGTTCAGGCGTGGACAATGTCGCTCATATAGGTGGTCTGCTTGCAGGTTTTGTACTGGCAGTCCTGTTCTGGCATCCTTCAGGATCCAGAGGAATATATACATGAAAAGTGCTTCCGATACCGGGAGCACTTTCAACTTTTATGAAACCGTGATGTGCTTCAATAATCTGTCTGGCGACAGAAAGTCCGAGGCCTGTGCCGCCGGACTTATAGGTTATGAAAGGTTCAAATATCCGCGATTTTTGAGATGGGGTCATGCCGCATCCGTTATCCTGAACAGAAATATGTACATATTGAGCAGTGGATTCGGCACGAAAACAGATGCTTCCATGTGTATGGCTGATGGATTCCTGAGCGTTGCGAAGAAGATTTAGAAATACCTGTCGGATTTTCAGGGGATCCAGAGATAATTTTGGGAGATTATCGGGGATGTCCGTTTTAAATTCGATTTCCAGATATTTCAGAACAGGGCGAAAAGACCTTGATATTTCGTTTAAGCAGGGACTTAAGTCAGTTAAAACAAGAGAAAGCTGTCCTGCATTCTGGTATCGCGACATGTCATCCAGCAGTGCATGGATATATTCCAGATTTTCGAGTATGTTTTCCCACTGTTCATCGTTGGAGAGTTGAGGGTGGGAGGAAGCGAGAAGCTGCAGTTCACTGGAGAGAAGTGCCAGTGGATTTCTCAGTTCATGCGAAAACCTGGAAAACAGGATTTTAATTTGTTCTGTATGTTTTGCGGAATCGATTTTTTCTTTCATAATCTGTCACCTCATGTCAAGTGTAGCATTGTAAAATGCAGGCGGCAACAAATTTCGTATTGAAAAAATCGTCAAAATACGTCACAATAGAGCTAGAAAACACTATAAAATAAAGGAGAAATTGATCATGGAAAATTGTATTTTTTGTAAAATCGCAAATGGAGAGATTCCGTCAGCTACTTTATATGAGGACGAAGATTTCCGGGTGATCCTGGATCTGGGACCGGCAAGCAAGGGACATGCCCTGATTCTTCCGAAGGCTCACGCAGCTGATATTTATGAACTTCCGGACGAAACAGCAGGAAAGGCAATGATTCTTGCAAAACATATGGTAGCCAGACTCAGAGACGGACTGAACTGTGATGGTTTTAATATTGTACAGAATAACGGAGAAATCGCAGGTCAGACCGTATTTCATTTTCATATGCATCTGATTCCAAGATATGAGGGAGATAATGTTGGAATTACCTGGAAACCGGGAAAACTGACAGATGAAGAGAAAGAGGAAATTCTGGCAAAAGTAAAATAAAAATGTCAGGATGATGCAAAAGATATGGTTGAGAATTTTACAGATTTCTATGATACTTTATTTGAATTCTCAGCAAACATTGCCTACAGGATCGTAAAGGAAAAGAACATATCCAAGGATATTGCACAGGAGGTATTTATGTACTTTCTGAAAGAAGAGGACAAACTGGATTATTCTGATGAAGAATGTTTAAGAGCCAAGGTTCATAATAAAACCAGAAAGGTATGTCTTGATTATCTGAAACGTTCCTGTAACAGACATGAAATGTGTATTATTGACGATGAGGATAACGGTGAGGAGATTATAGATGAGAAGGCTAATCCGGAAGCTGTTATCCTCGAATTAGAAGATAAGGCGGACAGGAATCGTGCGCTGGAAATGCTCCGGAGAGAGAATCCTGTAAGTTACGAAATCCTGCTCAGAACACAAGTTTATGGAGAACCACCGGATGTGGTAGCGAAGGAGTATGGAATCAGTAGAAATGCGGTTAATAATCGTAACTTCAGGGCGAAGGCGTGGATGAAAGAGAAACTTAAAAAAATACGCAGACAACCCTAAAGTGGGCAGTCTGCGTAAAATATCTGTCGTTTATTTTGATGGGACACATCCTTCAATAAGAGAAACGATGTGATGGATAGAATCCATCTGTTTGCTTTTTGCCATGGCTTCTTCGAAGGAATGACGGTTATCATAAAGCTGATGAATGGTATCAAGAAGCTTCTGATCGGTAATCTCCTCCTCTTCAAGAACCATGCTGTATCCCTGTTTTTCGAAGGAACGGGCATTCAGGATCTGGTCACCGCGGCTTGCATTGGCGGACAGCGGGATCAGGAGATTTGGTTTGTGGAGGGCACTGATCTCACAGATTGCATTAGCTCCTGCACGGGAGATCACAACGTCTGCCAGGGCAAAGAGATCCGGCAGTTCATCTTTGATATATTCGTACTGAACATATCCGGCAGTATCGGTCAGTTTTTCGTCCATTTTTCCCTTACCGCACAGATGAATCACCTGGAAATCCTTCAGAAGTTCAGGAAGGATCTTGCGGATATGATCATTAACCGAGGCAGCACCAAGACTGCCGCCGATGATCATGAGGACTGGCTTATCGGCAGTGAAACCACAGAACTGACGGCCGGTCTCTTTATTACCGTTTAGCAATTCCTGACGGATCGGTGTTCCAGTGAGAACAGCCTTGTCCTTTGGCAGAGAGCTGACTGTTTCAGGAAAGTTACAGCACACTTTGACAGCGGATGGAATACACAGTTTGTTGGCAAGTCCGGGAGTCATATCAGACTCATGGATGATTGCTGGGATTTTACAACGCTTTGCAGCGATAACAACAGGGACGGTAACAAACCCTCCCTTTGAAAATACAACATCGGGTTTCAGTTGTTTGAGAAGCTTTCTGGCTTCATGAAATCCTTTGAGAACACGGAACGGATCGGAGAAGTTCTTAGGGTCAAAGTAACGTCTCAGTTTACCAGAAGAAATCCCGTAATATGGAATTCCGAGTTCTTCAATCAGTTTACGTTCGATTCCATTATAGGAACCGATATAAGATATCTGATATCCGGCTTCTTTAAGTGTCGGGATCAGAGCTATGTTTGGGGTGACATGTCCGGCAGTACCACCGCCGGTAAGAATAATATGCTTCATGGGAAATCCTCCTGAAAAATCTTTTTTATTATCAATAACTATGAACCACAAGGGCAGAATTGTCAAGGAAAGATACAGTATAAGAGGATAAGTAGTTACTGTGAACAGTTATGATAGGTAACTGCTCAGTAACTCTGTTTACAGAAACGATTTATCAGGATATCCCATTGGCTGGAGAATTACTTATGAAAAAAGAGTTTGAAAATAACAAAAAAAACGCATTGGGAAATAACCCGGATCTGCGGGATGATATAGATGATGAAATGTTTCAGAAGATACTCAGGGAAGAATTTATAGAGAGAGAAAAGCAGATAGAAGAAGCACTTTTTGCGGACAAAGATGTAGAAAATCTGGTGTTCACAGATGAAGAAGTCAAGGATTCTTATCAGGAACTGCTGCGTCGGTTCGAGAGAGAAAAAAGGGAAAACGCAGAGCATGAAGCTTCAGATTCGAAAATCATTGAGATCAAAAGCAGAAAAACAGAAGTCAGGTGGCATCAGCTTGGAAAAGCCGCGGGGATGGCGGCAGTTGCACTGGCGTGTATATTTGCTGCGAGCATGACCAGTGAAGCGAACCGGAAGTATCTGGTGAACAGTGTAAGGATCTGGAGCGGGGATGATACGAAGACGGTAAATTATAATGATGATAGTAATGAGAACGCGAATCTTGACGAGGACAAGGCCATTGCGGATATAGAAGAGAAACTGGGGATAGAAATGCCGCGGTTTTATTACAGACCGCCACATTTTCGCTTTTTATCATATGAAGTTATTGCAGCAGCGGAAACTGCAAAAATAGAATATCAGTATGGCAGGAATGTTATTTTTCTCTATATTGATAAAGAAACAAAAAACACATCCAGTAATATTAACAGTGCACATGGAGATGATCTGGAAAGTCAAGAGATAACAAAAGATAATATAGAAGTATCTGTTGGAAAAGTTCAATCTAAGAATGATGAAGAACCGTGTTATATTGCAGAATGGGAAACAAATGAAACTTCATATAGGATTTCCGGCAGGATAGAAGAGGCAGAATTAAAAAAAATTATAAAAAATATGGAATTCTAGCGTGATTTTTGCTTTTTTTCGTCGTATTAATAGTGTAAGGGTTGTTTACGACAGAAGGGAAGTGAGAATGGCAAAGAAGTGGAAACGAATACTGGCAGCTGGTATGACGGCCGGGTTACTTATGACATGTGGCTCTCAGCCGGTATTTGCACAGTCTGACAATCTGATAGATGCGATTCTGGATGAGGAAGAAGGTGCGAATGAAATTACCGATGAAGAGACAACGGAAGATTTTTCAGAAGACACCAGTTATAGTATGCTTCGAGGTACAAACTTAAACTCAGGTCATATTAAAATCCAGAAGGTGGCCAGTAATGAGATTGTCATTTATGGTCTGACGCAGTGTCATAAGAAATGTAGTAAAGTATATTTATATTTGTATCTGGAACGAAAGTTAGATGGAAGTTACTATACTTATAAATACTGGAAATACAATGCGTCTAATGTGACAAGCTTAAGCAAAGCTCTTGATGTTGCAGTTCCAAGTGGTACCTATTACCGGGTACGCGGCTACCATGCAGCAAGCAATGGAGGCCTGAAAGAATCAACCTCTACTCTGACACAGGGCATCATGGTGAAATAATCTTTCTGCCGACAGCAGAAAAAGAAAAACATTAAGCAGTACCATTACAACTGAATAGCGAAGCATGGGTGCGTTCCAGGGGGATGACAGAAACATAAAATAAGCCGTAGTAAACATCCGTTACCTTTCAACTGGCGCGAAGTGCTTGCAGTCGTCGAGAATATATGGGAAAATATTCGACTCGATAAAAACAATATACACACACAACACACACAGAAACGGGATGGAATTTATAAAAATTTCATCTCGTTTTTGTGTGTGGAGACTGTTAAAAAGCTGCTGTATCGTGTATAATAATTACAACTAAAATGTATTGGCAAAATTGTCAGAAAAAGGGGGTTCTCATATGAAGATTACCTTTATTGGGGCGACACACGAAGTTACTGGCAGCTGTTATTATCTGGAAGCAGCAGGAAAGAAGTTTCTGGTAGACTGTGGCATGGAACAGGGACCGGACTACTATCAGAATCAGGAGATTCCGGTCAATCCGGGGGATCTGGATTTTGCACTTCTGACACATGCACACATGGATCATTCCGGAAACCTGCCGGCTGTTTATGCGAAGGGCTTTATGGGACCGATCTATGCAACGCAGGCGACCTGCCATCTCTGTGATATTATGCTTCGAGACAGTGCACATATTCAGATGTTCGAGGCGGAATGGCGTAACCGTAAGGGACGCCGGCAGGGTAAACCGGAATTTGTGCCTGCTTATACAATGGAAGATGCCATGGGCGTTATACAGAATTTTGTACCATGCCCTTATGAAAAAATAATCACTCCGGCACCGGGAATTTCTGTACGATTTGTAGATGCGGGGCATCTTCTGGGGTCTGCCAGCATTGAGCTGACGATTCAGGAAGACGGAGAAGAAAAAAAGATTGTTTTTTCCGGTGATATCGGAAATCTCCATCAGCCTCTGATCAAAGATCCGACTTATCTTCATGATGCGGATTATGTTGTGATGGAGTCTACCTATGGTGACAGAAGCCACGGAGAACGCCCGGATTATGTTGCGATTCTTTCGGAAGTGATACAGAGAACCTTTGACAGGGGTGGAAATGTTATAATTCCTTCCTTTGCAGTCGGCCGTACACAGGAAATGCTGTATTTTATCCGCCAGATCAAGGAAGAAAATCGTATCAAAGGGCATGATAACTTTAAGGTTTATGTTGACAGTCCTCTGGCAAATGAAGCGACAACGATTTTTAATGAGCATCAGTATGACTGTTTTGATGAGGAAGCAATCGCACTGGTACAGAAGGGAATCAACCCGCTGATGTTTCCAGGACTTCGTACATCGATCACAAGTGATGACTCCAGGGCCATCAACTATGATGAAGACTGCAAGGTGATCATTTCTGCCAGCGGTATGTGCGATGCAGGTCGAATCAAGCATCATCTGAAACATAACTTATGGAATGAGAAGAATACGATACTTTTTGTGGGATATCAGGCAATCGGAACGCTTGGAAGATCTCTGATCGAGGGAGCTGAGGATGTGAAGCTCTTTGGAGAAACCGTTCATGTGAGTGCAGAAATCTGTCAGATGCCGGGAATCAGTGGTCATGCGGATGTGAATGGTCTGATAGACTGGATCAAAGCTTTCGGGGGAAAACCGAAGAAAGTATTTGTAACTCACGGGGATGACGAGGTGACGGAGATTTTTGCCCGTCGTCTGAATGAAGAACTGGGACTGGATTCCATGGCTCCTTTCAGCGGCACGATCTATGATCTCAGGGCGAACAGCTGTATTTATGAAGCTCAGGGTATCCGCATTACGAAAGCTTCTGTATCTCCGAAGGCAACCAAAGCGGCAAGGGCATTCCAGAAGCTGGTTGCGATGGGACAGAGACTTATGTCTGTTATCCGCAAAAACGAAGGCATTCCAAACAAGGATCTGGATCGTTTTACCAGAGATATTCAGTCGCTGTGTGATAAATGGGATAGAAATGATATCTGATATTTATTTTCTAATAAATTAGGAGAGGCTTTATGCCTCTCCTAATTTCTGTTTTAATGCTTTTGCAAGCTGATCAGGACAGGAAGTTGGCTTGAAACCACAACGGATTCCTTCCAGTCGGCTGATTGCTTCTTTGGCATCCATGCCCTCTACCAGGCGGGCAACACCCTGTGTATTTCCGGAGCATCCACCCTGGAATTTCACATCGCGGATCTTGCCGGCATCGTCGATATCAAAAGAAATAGCGCTGGCACAGACGCCAGATGTCTTATATACCATAAAAAATTCCTCCTTAGTTATTTTTAATATTATAACAGAAAGTAAAAAAGGTTTCCATATAATCTGAACTTTTGTTATAATGAAAGTTGAAACGATTTTAACTATGAAAATTTTTTATTTTATCTTTTATATAGAGGAGAACACATATTATGAGACGTATTGGAATTATCGGAGCAATGGAAGTAGAAGTTGAGAAGCTTAAAGCACGCATGGAAAATGTCGAGATTACACGCAGGGCTTCCATGGAATTTTATGCAGGAACTCTTGAAGGCAAAAATGTAGTTGTAGTACGTTCTGGTATTGGAAAGGTAAATGCGGCAGTGTGTACACAGATTCTGATCGATGAATTTGAGGCAGAGGCTGTGATCAATACCGGTATTGCAGGAAGCCTGAATGCAGATATTAATATTGGGGATCTTGTGATCTCCACAGATCTTGTACATCATGATATGAATGCAGTTGCATTTGGATATCCGGTGGGACAGATCCCGCAGATGGAGGCTTTTTCATTCAGAAGTGATGAGACTCTGCGTAAGCTGGCAGTACAGGCATGCAGAGATGTGAATCCTGACATTGAAGTTTATGAGGGACGCATTGCCTCCGGAGATCAGTTTGTAGCAGATCAGGGTGTCAAGGATGAGATCATAAAGAACTTTGACGCTTGTGCAGTAGAGATGGAAGGTGCGGCAATCGCACAGGCTGCTTACCTTAACAATGTTCCGTTCCTTGTAGTACGTGCGATTTCTGACAAGGCAGACGGAAGTGCAGAAGTAGATTATCCGACATTTGAGGCACTGGCAGTGGAACACTGCGTAAAGATGACACTTCGCATCCTGAATCAGATTAAGGATTGATACTGCCAGATTTTCAGCCGAAATTGCACACTACAGACTGCGGTGCATAGACTATTATAGATGATGGGAAAAACAGGAGAAATTTATGTACGATGACAGATTTTTTCCATTCTATACAGCGTATGCCAATCCCGTTTTTTATGGCGGGGAGCAGATACAGGAACAGGAGTTTGCACTGATGCAGTCCTATTATCCAGAGGCGGCAGACAGGATCCGGGAAAAAGTAGAAAAAGAATGTCGGCTTCTGGACTATGAGGGAAGCAGACTCTATGATGAATACCCGGATAAATTTATGCTGCATCAGTTATGTCGGCAGATTCGTGCACAGGTGGAGAGTGAAATGAAGGCTCAGGGTGTCCCGGACGGATTTCTCGATGAGCTTATCCAGGTTCTGCTCTGCCAGGAGATATGTCGAAGACGATGCAGACGGCACAGATATTATCTCAGCCGGGAAGACATTCACTTTTACAAGTGATGAAATGGAGACTTTTATGTGTATTCGGTCTGAAGTGGTATTGTGAACAGTAACAGTTATGGAGCATACAGAATAGAAAGAATTTATAATAAAATATGAAAACATTACAGGAATTTTTGGAGGAACAGTTTGACCAGGAAATGATGTTGGCGGTTTTGAGTGGACAGAGGCAAAAAGGTGATGACATTCCGTCAAAGGTGCGTATACGTCCTGTGGAGATCAGAGGTACTGTCTGCTATCAGGCTACGGCAGCAGTCGGTCAGAAGGCAATTCACAAGAACTATACTCTGGAAGAGGTTATCATTTATGTCAGGGATTGTCTTGAGAATGGTTTTTCCCAGCTTCAGATTCAGGGCCAGCATAGAGATGCGTCTGTTCTGATCAGCAAAAAAGGCAGGCAGACTATGAAAACAAAGCAGCATCCGCCGATGGAGCCGGTGAAAATCATGGCTCACAACAGAGTGAAACAGTATATTCTCCAAGAGGGAATACCGGTTCCGTTTCTGGTGGATCTTGGAGTCATGAGTGAGCAGGGTAAGGTGCATCAGTCCTCTTATGATAAATTTAAACAGATCAATCGTTTTCTGGAATTTATTGAGGATATACTTCCGGCACTTTCAAGGGAGCGGGAGATCACCATTCTGGATTTTGGCTGCGGTAAATCTTATCTTACGTTTGCCATGTATTATTATCTGAGAGAACTTAAGGGATATGATGTGAACATCATTGGTCTGGATCTCAAGACAGATGTGATTAGTAAATGTAGCAGACTTGCTCAGAAATACGGTTATGAGAAGCTGCATTTCCTGCAGGGCGATATTGCGGACTATGATGGGGTTCAGAAGGTAGATATGGTTGTGACTTTGCATGCGTGTGACAGGGCAACGGATTATGCACTTGCAAAGGCAGTTGAATGGGGGGCAGAGGTTATTCTTTCTGTACCGTGCTGCCAGCATGAACTAAATGATAAAATACAGAATGAGCTGTTAAAACCAGTACTCAGTTATGGAATACTTAAGGAACGTCTGTCTGCACTTCTGACTGACGGAATCCGTGCAGAACTTCTGGAATCCAGGGGATATCGCACGCAGATCCTTGAGTTTATCGATATGGAGCATACACCGAAGAATCTTATGATCCGTGCGGTCAAAACCGGAAAGAAGAAGTCAGCAGATGAGCTTTCCAGAATGACAGAAGCACTACATGCAGATCTGACACTGGAGAGGCTGCTTTATCCGCAGGGACTTGAGCGGGAGAAAGGAGTACCAGAACCATGAAAAATTTTTTCAAAAGGTTTTTGGTCCTTCTTGTTGTGTTTATCCTGGGAGTGGCCGGAACCGCATTTCTTATGAATAATGAGACAACCGATGACCGCTCGGACATGAATGATGCTGTTTTGCCGGAGGTAATGGTACAGTTTGGAGATGTTCTCACAAACCGTATGTACGGATACAGACAACCGATGGAGGCAGATTTTGTCAGGGACAGTGTGACACCTCTGGATACAACAAAGAAATTAACACTTGTGGTAAATCCATATGATACGAAGGTCAGGAATCTTTCCTATGAAATCCGAACTTCTGACGGAAGCAAGGTTATGGAGAACCGCACGATCAAAAGTCTGGATACGGGTTCTGACGGATACCTGAGAACAGAAATAGAAATTTCATCCGGACTTCTGATGAATCAGGAGTATTCTCTCCAGATCACACTTTCAACCAATCATGGCGATGCCTATTATTATACGAGAGTGGTTTCAAGATCAGCTACTTATACAGAACAGTATGCGAAATTTGCAGATGATTTTGTGCAGATGAGTCTGGACAAGACACAGGCGGACAATCTGGCTGCTTATCTGGAGACATCCGACAGTGCTTCCAGCAGAAATTTCGCCGGATTAAATATCAACTCTCCACTGGCAGATATCAGCTGGGGAAATTTAAATCCGCAGTTGTCCAAAGCAGGGATTCCGGTCATCAAGGATATCAATGAAACGACTGCGAGCATTTCTATAGAATATGAAATATCTGCACAGAATGAAAATGGAAATACAGAGTACTATCTTGTGACAGATTTTTACAGAATGCGTTATGACGAGACAAGAATCCGACTGCTTGATTTTAAGCGGTCTGCATCCGAGGTTTTTGATCCATCTCTTTCTGTGATCAGCAACAGTGGACTTCTTCTGGGAGTTCGAAGCAAAGATGTAGATTATCTTACAAATGAAGACGGAAGCGTGACAGCGTTTACGCAGAATGGAGATATCTGGAGTTATGTACCGGATACAGGTAAGTTTGTAGAAATATTTACATTCCGCAAGGATACAGAGAGTGATTTTCGGGATGCGAGAGTTGAGCATGATATTAAGCTTCTGAGTGTGGAGAACAATGGAGATGTGGACTTTATGGTTTATGGCTACATGAATCGTGGTGCACATGAAGGTTACAGTGGTGTTGGAATTTATCATTATAACAATGATCAGGGCGCAATAGAAGAACAGGTATTTATTCCATGCACAGAGTCCTTTGAGTTTCTGCAGGAAGACCTTGGAACTCTGTCTTATGTAAATCAGAGCGGACAGCTGTTTATCATGATCGCAGGAAATCTTTATCAGATCAATATTGATGAAAATACCTATGAAGTTCTGGCAGATCATATTGACAGTGATGATTTTGGTGTTTCTGTTACGAATGCACATGCGGCATGGAAATCTGAAAGCGGAGATTATGCCGGACAGATTGAGTTTATTGATTTTGACACGATGGAAAGACGCAGAATTGTTCCGGAAGCATCTCAGAAACTGGATCTTCTTGGTTTCATGAATGAGGATCTGATTTATGGAATCGTTCTGGACGGCGACACACTGCCGAACGCAACCGGATATATGATTGACGGAATCACTACGTTCAGGATAGAAGGTTTTGACGGTACAGTAAAAAAAGAGTATCATCAGGATGGGTTGTATGTAGCAGGAGTGACCGTTGGTACTACTCTGATGGAATTTACTCTTGTGCAGAAGTCCGGTGATATTTATAAAGGTGTCAAAAAAGACAATATTATGAATAACAGCACTGCTGCGACAGATAAGACCAGTGTGGAACAGACAAGTTCAAGCCGTCAGGGGGTTATAGTGCGGCTTACCTCTGAAGATTCACCGTCTTCGGAGGAACCTCTTATCCTTTATGCCAAGGTAAGGAACGCAGGAGAAAAGGTAGTAGATATTCAGGTGGACAAGAGCTCGGTCGAGGAAGTCTATTATGTATATGCAGGAGGTGGACTGGACAGCGTCTGGACCGATCCGGCAAAGGCAGTTCAGCGTGCTGATAAACAGACAGGAGTTGTACTGAACCGTGCACAGCAGTATGTCTGGGAGCGCGGAAATATGAAAACACAGATCACCTTGAACACAACAGATATTCCGGAGATCATCCGTACCGCGTCTCTGGATGTTCAGAATCTTCAGAATGGTCTGGGTGACAGTGCCAAAGTTATTGATCTGACCGGATGTTCTCTGGAAAATGTACTCTATGAGGTAAGCGCACAGCGTGCTGTGATAGCCAGAACAGGATCAGATTCCAGTGTTGTGATCGTCGGATATGATCAGTACAATACTTATTTACTTGATCCGTCTACAGGAGAGGTGAAGCCGTATGGAATGAACGACAGTACTGCGTTGTTCAAGAATGCGGGAAATATGTTTATCACTTATCTTGAGCAAAAATAAACGGAAAGTCATACGAAAAATGTAGCTGTTCAGAGGGTAGTAACTGTGAGAGTACTGAACAGTTATAAAAAAATATAAAATGACAGGGGGACAACCATATGTTAAGTAACAGTATTGCAAAACTTGTGCAGTATGGAATTGAATCAGGACTCACACCGGAGTGTGAGCGCAGTTACACGATCAATCTTCTTCTTGATGTTTTTCACGAGGATGAATTTACAGAGCCGGAAGAAAAACCGACTGATGTAGATCTGGAAGAAACTCTGAATGAGCTTCTGGATGAAGCGGTAAAGAGGAATCTGACAGAAGACAGCGTTGTCTACCGTGATCTTTTTGATACAAGACTGATGAACTGCCTGATGCCACGCCCGGCACAGGTTCAGAAGGCGTTCTGGGATAAATATGAGAAAAACCCGGAGGAGGCCACAGATTATTTCTATAAACTGAGTCAGGACAGTAACTATATCCGCCGTTATCGAGTAAAAAAAGACCAGAAATGGAAAGTAGAAAGTCCGTACGGAGATATCGATATTACCATTAATCTTTCCAAACCGGAAAAAGATCCTAAAGCGATCGCTGCGGCCAAGAATGCCAGGACAAGCAGCTATCCGAAATGTCTTCTCTGTCCGGAAAACGAAGGATATGCAGGTCGTGTCAATCATCCTGCAAGACAGAATCACAGAATCATTCCGATCACTGTCAATGACACACCATGGGGATTCCAGTATTCGCCGTATGTATATTACAATGAACACTGTATCGTATTCAACAGTAAGCATACTCCAATGAAGATTGAGAGAAATACATTTATCAAGCTGTTTGATTTTGTAAAGCTCTTTCCACATTATTTCCTTGGTTCCAACGCAGATCTTCCAATCGTTGGAGGTTCTATTCTGAGTCATGATCACTTCCAGGGCGGACATTATACGTTTGCTATGGCAAAAGCACCGATTGAGAAGTATGTGACCATTCCGGGATTTGAAGACGTGGAGGCAGGAATTGTTAAATGGCCATTATCTGTACTTCGTATCCGCCACAAAGATTCAGAACGTCTGGTAGATCTGGCAGCTCATGTGCTGGAGGTATGGAGAGGATACACAGATGAGGCGGCATTTATCTTTGCTGAGACAGATGGAGAACCACACAACACGATCACGCCGATCGCACGTAAAGTTGGTGATATGTATGAGCTTGATCTTACACTGAGAAACAATATCACAACCAGCGAGCATCCACTTGGCGTTTATCATCCGCATGCACAGTATCATCATATCAAGAAAGAAAACATTGGTCTGATTGAGGTTATGGGACTTGCGGTTCTTCCGGCAAGACTGAAAGAAGAACTGGAACTTCTGGAAGAATATATTCTTGAGGGCAGGGATATCGCTTCCAACGAAAAGATTGAGAAACATGCTGACTGGGCAGCAGAATTTCTGCCGAAGTACAAGGATATCAACAAGGACAATATCCATGAAATCCTTCAGAAAGAAGTAGGAATTGTCTTTACACATGTTCTTGAAGATGCAGGTGTATACAAATGCACACAGGAAGGCAGAGATGCATTTATGCGATTCATTGAAACATTATAATAATAATAATAATAAATGATCATAACTGTGAGGATATTGAACAGTTACAAATGATCTTAGAAAGAGGGACTTCGGCTTAGAACAGGCCGGAGTCCTTTTTGCCTGGAAATAATACTTTGTTCGTAACAAATTTTACAGACGGGCAGGAAAGATATGGTAAAATAAATGAAACAAAGTAAACGTATCATATAAGGGAAATATATCAGAAAGGAGCAGAATAAATGGCAGAAGACAGGAAGTGGAAAAACATACGGAAGAAATCCACAGAGCACAGCACAGGGGAAAAGCCCCCGGTGAATAACTCTCATGAAGAAGAAATTCCGGAGTGGAAAAGCTCGATCCGAAAAGAACCACCAACGGAGAATACAGAGCCGGAACACCAAATAATGAAGCATAAGAAAACGATAGCGGCAGCGGCGGCGATTATTGTGGTCGGCGCGGTGGCATTTGGTGTGACGCCAATGCTTATAAACCGGGGGACAGAGGCAAAAAAACAGACAGAGAAGGACAGTGCAGATACAAAAACAGAAAGTCCTTCCGAGAAGGAAAGCGAAGAGCCAGCATTTCCAGAAAATATGACAGAGCCAAAAGATACTTCAGAAGATACTTCTTCGAAGCAGGAGGCAAGTGAAGAAAGCACAGAAAGTACAGCATCAGAGAAGAAGGAGATACCTCCGGTTGCCGGTCTTGAACATATTGAGAGTTATGAATCTCTGTATAATATTCTGCATAAATGGCAGAGTGAGAATTCAGACTGGTCTGCTTCTGATGGTGCACGGATCCTATCCACAGATGGCGATCTTGTGGAATATGATGCAGAGGCAGTCAGTGACAGTACAACAGGTTCAGCAGCATCTAATGAGGCTTCCAAAGATACCGGAAATATGGATCCTGGATACACATATGACGAAATGGATGCCGCTGATCATTCTTCTACCAATACACAGGAAGAAAATGTGGACGAGGCAGATATTGTCAAGACAGATGGAACTTATATTTATGCAATGGACAGCAAAGGAGATATTCGTATTGTTGATGCTGCTTCCATGAAACTGGTCAGTGAGATTACCGGTGACAGAAATGCGGATTATATGGAGATGTATCTGAATGGTGACAGCCTTCAGGTAATCCATCAGCAGGAGACTTATATCACATACAGGGGAACGGTAAAGCTTTCTTCGGATGACGCGGTACGTGCCAGCTACAGTGTACCGGTGACGACGGTTTCCGTTGATACTTATGATCTTTCTGATCGTGAGAATCCGAAGAAGACTGGAAGCTGCCAGCAGGATGGAAGCTATCTCTCATCCAGAAGAAACGGAAACAATCTCTATCTGTTCACCTCATATGCACCGGATACCACGGAAGGTGCAGATGCAAAAGTGAAGTATATTCCAAGAATTGGTGATGATTATATAGCGTATGATCACATCTATCTGCCGGTGCCGGAAGATACAACGGATTATACCTACAATGGCAAAAATTATCTGGTGGTTTCTTCTGTGGCGGACGAGAAGCCAGATCAGGTTTCAGACAGCATGGCAGTTATCAGTGGTGCGGATACTTTTTATGTAAGTGAAAACAATATTTATTCTGCGGTTCCCGGCTGGAATATATCGGACGACAGCAGTCTGCAGACAGAAATTATCCGCATCGGTTATGAGGACGGAGTGTTTACAGAGGGAGGTACAGGTTCCGTTTCCGGAGAACTTAATAATAATTTCTCTATGGATGAATATGACGGACATCTCCGGGTAGTGACAACAACAGCAGGATGGAACAAGGACTACAGTGAATATCACAGGACGAACGGCCTTTACGTCCTTGATAAAGATATGAAAACCGTTGGAAAGATTGAAAATCTTGCAGAAAATGAGGAGATTAAATCGGCTCGTTTTATGGGAAAAACAGGATATTTTGTCACATATGAGAATACAGATCCGCTGTTTTCCGCTGATCTCTCTGATCCGGAAAATCCCAAAATTCTCGGTGAACTCAAGATCACAGGTTTCTCTGAGTACCTGCATTTCTATGGGGAAAACAGACTGCTTGGCATTGGATGGGAGACAGATCCGGATACAGGCAGCACAGAAGGGCTGAAATGTTCTATGTTTGATATCTCAGATCCTTCGGATGTAAAAGAAATAGACAGAATCGTTCTCAAAAATGTATCTGTCTGCGACGCACTCTCGAATTATTGTGCAATCCTTGTATCACCGGGCAGGAATCTGTTTGGTTTTGCATATGGAATGTATAAAAACTCCGCTGCAGGAGATTATTATGATACAGATAAACAGTATTATTACGGACTGCTTTCCTACAGTGAGGAGGAGGGATTTGAGCCGGATGCATATCTGAATCCTGCACTGAGCGGACTGTTTGATGATACGCTCAGTACCAGTGAGTACCGATCTCTGCGAGGTGTTTATATCGATGATACTTTTTATCTTGTCACAGAGAATGGAATCAGTTCTTATGATATGACAGACGGATATAAACTTCAGAATATGCTTGCATGGAAATAAAAACCCGTGATCTCTCGTATTTACTTCTTGCAGTAATCTGGTGAATAGTCTATACTAGAAATCAATTGGATGAGAATTGAAAAAAACAGAGAGGTAACAGATTATGAAGCTTACAACTGTAAGAGAAATTTACAAGAACAGAGAAGAATATATGAATCAGGAAGTGACAGTAGGAGGCTGGGTTCGCAGCGTCCGTGGTTCCAAGGCATTTGGATTTATTGTTCTTCATGATGGAAGCTATTTTGAGACACTTCAGATTGTATATCATGATACAATGGCAAACTTTGCTGAGATTAGTAAATTAAATGTCGGTGCAGCCATCATCGTTAAGGGAACTTTGGTTCCGACACCGGAGGCAAAGCAGCCGTTTGAGATTCAGGCAGAGGAAGTACAGGTAGAGGGTGCATCTGCTCCGGATTATCCGCTTCAGAAGAAACGCCACACTCTGGAATACTTAAGAACCATGACACATTTAAGACCGAGAACCAACACCTTCCAGG
>OLPC01001310.1_pt1 | contig 21984 bp, 20 predicted proteins | sample 1672341 | NCBI WGS metagenome assembly OLPC01 (sample SAMEA3136673, study PRJEB25190) | human gut metagenome | reverse complement strand
AACCTCATGCACGGTTTGATGAGGGGCGGATGAAATTTTCATCCGCCTACTCTACATATTCAAGATATTAGCAAGGCATAGAAACCATATTTAGTTCCGAACGGGAAATCCGTAATTGAACAAGGAGCGAATCATATGGTAAAGAAAACAGAAAATATGGCATTAGAAGAAACTAGATCTGTATTACATGATTTAGAAATTCAAAAGAAATCTATCAAAAAGCAATTAGAGTGTGGTATTATTAATTCTGTCGACGCCTCTCAAGAAGAGGAGAACATCATGACAAAAGAAAGGAAACTCAAGAAACAGTTAGTATCTGCTGTCCATGTCACCAAAGACGGGCAGCCTCGAAAAATTGAATATAAGGATAGCAAAGGACTCTATATGACAATCTTGCCAGATAAAAAGAAGATTTATGGCAAAACGGAAGAGATACTTATTGACAAGTTGTTTGATTACTACGGGTTGGCAATTAGTGATGTGAGTATTGCTGGGGTTTTTGAATTAGCGCTTGCTGAAAAGCAGACTACTCAGAATGTGAATCCGGAAACTATTAAAAGAGATAGGCAAACATTTAATCGGTTTATCATATCTGATTTTGGCGCACGAGATATTCGGGAAATTTCGAAGGTAGAACTTCGGGCGTATACGCAAGAAATGGTTCAAAGAATTCATCCAATCGAAACAGCATTTAAGGCATATAAAGGTATTTTAAATCTTATATTTGTTTATGCATTGGAATATGGGATTATTAAAGAAAATCCTGTTCCGTTTGTCAAGAATGCTGTTTATCTAAAAGGATGTGAGCGGACGAAGGCAAAAGCGGAGAACAAAATTCTGTCAAAGGAAGAAATCGATTTGGTAACCAAAACTGTTCGCAGTCGAATGACACAGAATCGATACCATGGTTATTTTATTTTGGGATATGCAATTTTACTTTCCGTTGAAACTGGAATGCGTGTAGGTGAACTCTGCGCACTGAAATGGGATGACGTACAAGCGGATGCAATACATATTCATGCGCAACAGTTAATGTATAAGGAAAACGGGCGTAATTATTATTATGTTGATTGGACCAAGGATGAAAAGGGATTTAGCCAAGGTGGAAGAAGATTTCCGATTACAATTGAAATCAGGAATCTTCTCTCAGAGATAAAATCTGTACAGGATTCCTTGGGGATTAAATCAGAATATGTATTTTGCAATCGGGAAGGGCGATGGATTTACACAAAAGCATATTCAGATTGTTTACGGGCATTATGTAGAAGCCTGGGATTTCAGGTGACTAACAATCATGCATTTCGTATGTCGTTGAACAGCAATGTATTTATTCCGCTTGGTATTCCGGTTACTGAAAGAGCACGATTATTGGGACACTCAGTTGAGACGAATGAAAAATATTATAGCTATGCTCGAAAGAACTCGATGCAAGATATATGTGTACTTTTGAATGGACAAGCAGTATAGGTCTCACCTAGGTCTCACCCCAAATAGCATCAATTCAAACATAAAGGAAGCCCTGAGACCGCTATTCTCAAGGCTTCCGAGTAAATGTATCAATGCAGGAGATGGGACTTGAACCCACACACTGTTGCCAGCGTCAGATTTTGAGTCTGATGCGTCTGCCATTCCGCCACTCCTGCGTCTTATAAACTTCTTGAACAAAATCGCTCAAGCAAGAAATATCTTATCATACTCAAAGACAGATTGCAAGAAATTTTTTGATTCCTGCAAGAATTATTTTATCCATTATTTTATCCGTATTTTAGAAATGAAAAACGTATTATGAAAAATAATGATTTTCAGGCTTTTTTGTTGACGAAAGTTATCATATATGATAACTTAATAACATGTGAAAAAAGAATTACAGTAAAAAAAGCAATGAACGAATAAGCAGAAAATCATTGCAGCAAAAGATAGAGCGAATGCAGGAGGGCGTCAGTTTGGCTCAGGGAGAAAAAAAACATCTTGCAGGTCAACAGCTTACCCCTCGGTATGAAGTGGTCCAGCAGTTGAAGGATGCAAGAAAAGCGCAGGATATGACACAGGAAGTGTTGGCGGAGCGTGTGGGAACGAAAAAGTCTAATATTTCCAGATTTGAGAGCGGCAAATATAATCCAAGCCTTGATTTCCTGATCAAGGTGGCAGGAAGTCTTGGAAAACAGGTACAGATCAGGATTAAGTGAAGAAGGAGTTTTATGTTATGGGCAGAAGTGTGACATTAGGAAATGGCAGAGACATTGACAGAGATATCGAATTATGCAGAACAACGAATGAGAAGACCAGTGAGCAGACGATCCATGTTCTGATGGAGAATCATATTCCGTTTACCAAGAGCTGGATCAATATTCCTTTTTTTCTTCGCAGGAAATTTCATGGTGCAAGTCAGATCTGTGTGATCAACACCAATCGTAATCGTTACAGTCAGGCAAGAACCGCCATCGACCAGATGGATATCCACTTCAAAAAGCGTCTTGTCGTAAGCAATTATTAATGAAAAGTCCCTGGTTTCCAGAGTGATTCAGGAAACCGGGGACTTTCCATTAATAATTCAGCTCACGCAGGTTTTCCTCAAACTGTTTTTGGAGCAGCTTTCTGGAGTAGCACGCAGCTACAAAAGAGGAAAGGGCGAGATTGTATACATTGGTGTATTGTACATAATGCCATTTCAGGTTTTCTTTCCAGTTGGTGAGCGTGATCGTCTTGTCCTCATCGAGATGGTAATCGTAGAGGTTGTTGCGAAGCTCATAAGCGGCTGCATAGGAGAGGATATGCTTCATCAGAACAGCAGCGTCAGCCGGAACCGGGAGATCTTTCATATCGATCGCGCCACTGCGGTAAATGGCTGCAAAACGTCCGGCAGGGTGTTTTAACTGGAATAAACCATCTAACGTAAAGTTTTCAAGATCCGTATCAAAAGATTGCAGGGTTGCCAGCACCAGAGTATCGGTCATTTCCTGAAAAGCAGGGTTGGCAGAACAGTTCTTTGTTTCAAAATATTCATCCATAAAATCGTAGAGAATAAAATCTTCGCACGTAAAATGCAGATCTTCCATATAGGCGGCCGCAAATTTTGGAAGCAATGCGATCAGTGTACTATAGTGGATAGAACAGATGGCAAGGGCAGCATAAAACTGTACTTCTGTCTGCAATAAAAGTTCCAGATCCACATCCACATTTGAAAAATCCACGGAAGAAATCTCAGGGCATGCCTCTTTGAAAATGCGGTTTAAGATCGCAAGACCAAAACCGGATTTGTCGTCAATGATGGCGATGGCGTAGCATAAAAGAACCGGATCAAAAGAATTCTCGGAAAAAGAAGGAGAAAAATAAAAATCCTGATCCAGAAAACGGTAAATATCAGAGAGATTGTCCATAGAGAGCGGACACTCTAACGTATCCCTTAATTCTGTTATAACAGCTGGATTTTCCTTTGCCGCAAAAGTGAGGAAACGATACACAACATAAGTCTGAAAACGATCCATGTTTTCTTCGGGACCGTTTTCTAAATATTCTATCAAAAATTCAGTAGGAAAAAACTGATCAAAAAATTCATCCATAACAATACCTTACCTTTCTCTGTTTCCGTTCGCATGCCCATGAGGTATAAGCAGCGAAGCATGTTTAAGTGATGAAAACACAATATAATATTTTTATAAATAAAGCAATAGGGCTTTTATTTTTGGAGAAAAAGACTTATTATGGATAATGAACTGATTTTTAGGAGAAAAAGGAGAGAGATTATGTTGAGAGCAGCAGATTACCGTGAGCGTGCAAGAGCATCTTTGAGTGGAAACTGGGGAATGGCAGTTCTTGTTTGTTTTGTAGGAGCATTGCTTGGAGGAATCCAGTCCGTTATACCTGTTACCGCAAATTATCAATATGGGGAGGGAATGAGCGTACAGATTTTTGGGATAAATATGAGCCTGAATCAGCTTCCGGCAGAAATGCTCGGAATCCTGGCTGTCATGATGAGCATTTTAAGCATTTATGCACTGGCACAGTTTGTGATCGGTGGTGTAGTGGAACTTGGTATGTGTGCTTATTTTTCCAAACGTGCATTGGGCGAGAATGCGGACATTAAGGATGAGTTTGCTTATTTCCAGTATTTCGGAAAGGCACTCGGGCTTCGTATTGTAACTTCTATTTTTATTTTCTTATGGACGATGTTATTTATCATACCGGGACTCATCGCTACCTATCGTTATGCAATGGCACCATACATCATGGCAGAACATCCGGAAATGGGGATCATGGAGGCGATTGAGGCATCCAAACAGATGATGGATGGCAATAAATGGTCGCTGTTTTGTCTGAATTTCAGTTTTATCGGCTGGATGATTTTAAGTGCATGTACATTTGGAATCGGAGATCTATTCTTAAATCCATATACCCATATGGCAACGGCTCATTTTTATCTGAATTTAAGCAGAGGTTCTTCCGGAAACTTCAATTCGGATGGAATGATGTAAAAGGGAAAAATCTGTCACTGAATTCTTATAAAAATGTGAAAAATCTGCGAATGGATTTCAATTGAAAAAGAGATGTGCTAAAATGTACCGTGTTGTGGTCACGGAAAAACATTTTGGCACATTTTTTTTGCAGAATTTCGTGGCAGAAGATGAATTAGAAAAGTTGGAAGTAATAAAATGAAACAGATGAAATATAAAAAACAGATACAGCTCATTGCAGCAATCGTTACACTGATCGTATTCCCGGTGATCACGTTTTATCTCATGGAAGCCTACACACACAATCCATTCGAAGAGGTAAGACCGTGGGCGCAGTTTTTCAATATTTTGCTCTTTGAGCTTTTGGCGTGGATCTTTGTCAGTGTGACCGGAAAGATACAAAGCGGGCTTCGGATCGAGCTGGTAACCGCGATGATTTATGGAATCGCAAATGCTTATGTGGTCCGTTTCCGGACCAATCCGATCGTGCCGTGGGATATTTTTTCCTGGAAGACGGCGGCAAGTGTGGCATCTAATTATGATTTTAAACCGGATATTCGAATGATCGTGGTGACGCTTGCGTTTCTTGGAATGATCGTTTTACTGCAGTTTGTAAAAACCGGAATGCCGAAGTTTCAATTATGGAAGCGGCTGATTCCGGCGGGAGCATGCTGCATCGTGCTGGTTTTGTTTGTCAATCTGCTGCAGGATGAAGATTTTCAGACCGGACACAGATTGTATCCATTTTTATTTACTCCGGCATTTATGACGCAGGTAAATGGAGTGGCAGTGACGTTTGCAATGGATCTCGCATATATGACTGTAGAAAAACCGGCAGGTTATGACGCTGTAAAAGAGCAGGCGCTGCTGGAAAGTTATGCAGGGCAGGAAGATGACACAGACAGCAGTGAAAAGAAAGAGGAACTGCCCAATATCATTGTTGTGATGAATGAGTCTTTTTCGGATCTGAATGTGCTGGGAGATTTTACAACAAATGAAGATTATATGCCGTATCTGCACAGTTTACAGAACGGGGCGGAAAATACGGTGACAGGTTATCTGAATGTGTCTGTGTGCGGAGGAAATACCGCAAATACAGAGTTTGAGTTCCTGACGGGAAACAGTATGGCGTTTCTGCCACAGGGAAGTATTCCGTATCAGCAGTACATCACGAAAGAACTTCCGGCGCTCCCGGCGTATCTGGCATCTTTGGGCTATGAGACGGTGGCAACCCATCCTTATTATGCGGATGGCTGGGACAGGGATAAGGTATATCCATTGCTTGGCTTTTCAGAGAGTATTTTTAAAGATCAGTACTGGGGAGCAGGTTATGTGCGCAAGTACGTCAGTGATAATAGCTGTGTGGATAAGATCATTGAATTATATGAGAAAAAAGAAGAGGGAACACCTTTATTCGTTTTCAATGTGACGATGCAAAATCACGGTGGATACTCGGATACTTATGATAATTTTACCCCGGATATCACAGTGGAGGGTGTGGAAAGTACACCTTTGAGCCAGTATTTATCGCTTGTCAGACTTTCGGATCAGGCACTGGAAAAACTGATTTCCTATTTTGAGGAGGCAGACGAAAAGACAATTGTAGTATTCTTTGGGGATCATCAGCCAAATGACACGGTGGCAGCGCCGATTTTGAATCTGAATGGTATGACGACAAAGACACTGACAGAGGATCAGTTGAAACTGCGGTATGAAGTGCCATATGTGATCTGGGCGAATTATGACATTGATGCAGAGAGCGGAAAAGATACAAGTGCAAATTATCTTGCGGCGGACGTATTACACTATGCAGGAATTTCTGAGAATGCATATGGTTCTTATCTGTTGGAATTACAACGGAATTATCCAGTTATCTCTGCAATGCGTGTGCTCACGAAAGATGGTCTGGATACAAATTCATCCAGCTTAAAACAGGAATTGAAAGATTACCAGAGTCTGCAGTATTATCAGCTATTTGACTGGAAAAAAGAGTGAGTGTGCAGACAGATCGCTCATCAGGAAAGAAATGAAGGAAAGAAAACAGGAGTTTGTAAGAATGAATCAGACACAAATCAATGAGACAAAATCGAAAAAGTGGTGTAAACGGCTGCCACTGCTTGCCGCCTTTCTGATACCACTTCTGATCTCGGTGATCATTTGTATCGATCATGAAGTGTATCCATTTGGGGAGCGTTGTCTGTTACAGGTGGATATGTATCATCAATATTGTCCTTTTTTTACAGAGTTTGTGGATAAATTAAGAAGCGGCGAAAGCCTCATGTACTCGTGGACAATCGGGCTTGGTGCGGATTTTGTGTCACTGTTTGCCTATTATCTGGCAAGCCCTTTGAACTGGTTTATTTTGCTGTGCCCGAAGGGATACGTGATTGAATTCATGTCAATCCTTATGATTCTTCGTATCTCGCTCTGTGGACTGACATTTGCATATTATCTGAAAAAGCACTTTCACACAAATCACCCGGCAATCGTGGTATTTGGAACGGCGTATGCACTGTCTGCGTTTATGGCAGCTTATGCCTGGAATGTGATGTGGACAGATTGTCTGGTGCTTGCGCCGCTCATTATCCTCGGTGTGGAACAGCTTGTAAAAGAGAAAAAGGCTGCATTGTATTATGTGACACTGGCCACAGCCATTTTGTCCAATTATTACATTTCGATTATGATCTGCATTTTTCTTGTGCTCTATTTTCTGATCCTTTTATTGGAGCAGAGGGAAGGAAAAATCGGGGCATGTGTACGGTTTGCATGGTATTCCCTTCTGGCGGGTGGAACAGGTGCAGTGTTGCTGATCCCGGAAGCGATTATTTTAGGGGAGAGCGGCTCGCAGGGGATTTCTTTTCCAAGTGCGGTGGAATGGTATTTTAATCTGATCGCAGAACTGGGAAGGCAATGTATTTTTGTAGAAACGTATACAGGACGTGACCACTGGCCAAACATTTATACTGGCGTGTTTACATTGTTTTTGATCCTGTTATATCTGACGAACCGCGGGATCAGCTGGAAAAAGAAACTGCCGCGCGTATTACTGCTTGCGTTTATGGCATTAAGCTTTGCCAATAATATGCTGGATTTTATCTGGCATGGATTACATTTCCCGGATTCGCTGCCGGGCAGACAGAGCTTTTTATACAGTTTTTTATTGTTAGTATTGTGTTTTGAGACATTTTTGCATCTGAAAGAAAACCGCTGGTATCACGTGCTTGTGGCACTGGTCTTGGATGGGGCATTCCTGTATGCAGCGTACCGCTGGTCTGACAGCGAACTGACCGGAAGCGACAGTTTCTTTACGACGGCAGTGTTTATCGTTGTGTACGCGGTGCTGCTTCTGGTGTGGTATGGAGGAACTGCAAAAGTCAGAGATTATGTTTTTTTGATTACGTCAATTGTAGTGATTACAGAGTTGACGATCAACTTTGATATGACAGGTCTGGATACGGTGAGCAGAACTTCTTATGTGAAAGACTGGAAGGATTATGAAAACGTTTTAGAGCAGGCGAAGAAAAAGGAAAGTGAAAACAGCGCGGTGTATTTTTACCGGACGGAGGAGATGGAGCGGAAAACGAAAAATGATGCGGCGTTGTCCGGCTATTACTCTGCAACACAGTTTTCTTCGCTGATGAACATCAATGTCAGTCATATTTATCAGGATCTTGGAATGGAAGGTGGAAAGAATTTTTATTGTATCAACGGCGCGTCGCCTTTGATCTCTTCCATGCTTTCCTTAAAATATGTGATCGCGGACAATGCAATGGAGGAAAGCCCGCTGCGTACCCTTGTGGCGTCATCCGGGAACACGTATTTATATGAAAATAAATATTCCCTTCCACTGGGATTTATGGTAGACGATGAGGTGGCAGAACGCTGGGACTATAAAAATGGCGGCGGTGTCTCCAACCAGAATGAACTTGCGGAACTGTTGGGGGCACAGGAAGAGATGCTCTCAGTAGTTCCAGCGGAATCGGAAGTCGGCGTGTCTACGATTCAGGTGACGGAGGACGGATATTATTTTGCAGCATACAGTTCTGCGACATCCGACACCCTTGAGGAAGAGGTCAGTGATGGAAGAACGAAGTCCTTTACGAAGGCGTCCCACGGATATATTTTAGATCTGGGGTATGCAAAATCCGGAGATGTGATCCGGATTAAAAATTCCAATAACGAGCGTGTGGATATTACTGCCTATCAGTTGAATATGGATGCACTGGATACCGCATATGAGACGTTAAACAGCCAGACAATGGAACTCACCTCGTTTTCAGACCGGAAGATCACAGGTACGATCGATGTGGAAAAAGCGGGGAATCTCGTATTTTCGATTGCCAGAGAAGATGGCTGGACGGTGTATGTAGATGGAAAAGAGACAGAGCCGGAGACATTTGCTGAGGCGTTTATCAGTGTGCCGTTGACGGATGGAAAACATGACATAGAACTTATTTATACAACACCCGGACTGAAGACTGGCGCCATGATCAGTCTTGGCTGTCTGATGCTTTTCCTGCTCTCCGCCTTTTGGAGAGGAAAACAGGAAAAGAATATTGTTGTATCGGAAAGCCTGTGTTAAAATAAGTTTATCTTTACAGAACTAATAAAGAAGAAAGTGATTAAGAGACAGGAAAGAGGTAACAGATGTTAGAGACAGGTATCAGAGGAGAAGCAAAAGAGGTAGTATCAGAGAGCAATTCAGCGCAGGCAATGAAAAGCGGTGAACTGAAGGTATATGCAACACCTTCCATGATCGCATTGATGGAGCAGGCTGCCTACAAGAGTGTTGCAGCAGAACTGGAGGAGGGAAAAGGAACAGTCGGAACGTTGATGAACGTATCCCATATCTCAGCAACGCCGCTTGGAATGGAAGTGACTGCCAAGAGTGAACTGGTAGAGATCGACCGCAAGAGACTGGTGTTTAAAGTGGAAGCGTTTGACGAGCGCGGCATGATCGGTGAGGGAACGCATGAACGATTCGTGATCGACAATGAAAAATTTCAGGAAAAAGCCAATAACAAATAAAATTTTTTTCTAAGACACCATAAAAGTACGGTTTATTGGACAGCAAATAAGATACACTCTTTTCAACTTGAGAGAACGTAAAAAGGTTGAAAGGAGTGTTTTTTTATGAAGGGATATGTGATCGAAGCAGGCTATATGGGATATGTGGACGGAGCGTACATGCTTTTTGCAGATGAAGAAGATTATCAGGAATATTTTAGAGAGTGGCATTGAAATAAAACTACCGCAGTGATAAGATAGTCACAGACAGCTATTGAAGATAAATAGAAAGGTAGTGACAGATCATGGCTGGAAAAGAGATACGGATTTATGGGGAAGATGAGAGCGCGATCAAGATCCGCCCTTATGAGCATCACGCAAAGTATTATGAGACAGACCAGATGGGAATTATCCATCATTCCAACTATATCAAATGGATGGAAGAGGCAAGGATGGATCTGATGGAACAGATCGGGCTTAGTTATAAGCAGATGGAAGAGATGGAGATCATCAGTCCGGTATTGTCGGTGTCCTGCGAGTACCACAGTATGGTTCATTTTGATGACACGGTGGTGATCGAGACGAAGATCACAAAGTATAACGGAATCAAGATGGATGTGGAATACCGGATGACAGACAAAGAGACCGGGGAGCTGCGCACAACGGCAAAGAGTTCCCATTGCTTTTTGAACCGTTCCGGCAGACCGATTTCCTTAAAGAGGTCTTATCCGGAGATCGACACGAAGTTTTTTGAGTTCACGGATGAGAATTAAGAGTGATAATCGTTACTGGAACGAGATACGAGTGAACAGTAACTGATAATATGCCATACAGGCATAAATGAGACATAGAGAGAGGAAGAACAATGATACCAGAGAGATTAACTGCGCTTCGCGAAGAGATGAAACGCAGAAGTATTGATATTTATGTAGTACCAACCGCTGATTTTCATGAGTCAGAGTATGTTGGGGAGCATTTTAAGGCAAGAAAGTTTATTACAGGATTTACCGGTTCCGCAGGAACGGCAGTCATCACGTTAAAAGAGGCAGGACTTTGGACAGACGGCCGCTATTTTGTGCAAGCTGAGAAACAGTTAGAGGGAAGCACTGTCACGTTATATCGTATGGCAGAGGAAGGTGTGCCTGCCGTAGAAGAATTTGTAAAAGACAAACTGCCACAGGGCGGCTGCATCGGTTTTGACGGAAGAACCGTAAACGGTGCCTGGGGTGAAAAGTTTGTGGCAATCGCAGAGGAAAAGAAAGGTTCTCTTTTTGTAGGGGAAGATCTGATCAATCTGATCTGGACAGACAGACCGGAGTTATCCAAAGCTCCATTATTTATACTGGAAGAAAAATATTCCGGAAAGAGCACTGCAGAGAAGATCAAAGATGTGCGTGCAAAGATGGCAGAGGAAGGTGCAGATGTCCACATTCTCACGAGCCTTTGCGATATTGCATGGCTTTTGAATATCCGTGGCGGTGATATTCAGAGCGTTCCGGTAGTATTGTCCTATCTTGTTCTGACCAGGGATCAGTGTATCTGGTTTTTACAGGAAGAAGTGGTGGATGATACCATCCGCGCTTATCTGAAGGAAAATCATATCGAGACAAGACCATACGATGATATTTACACTTATGTTCCGACCATTCCGGAGAGTGCCGTGGTTCTGATGAACAAGAGCAGTGTCAATTATCGTATCTGCAGTGAATTAAATAAGAACATTCAGGTTATAAATAAACCAAACCCTACCGAGTTGATGAAGGCAGTCAAGAATCCGGTTGAGGTGGATAACACCCGCCTTGCACATGTCAAAGACGGCGTGGCAGTGACAAAGTTCATGTACTGGCTGAAGACAAATATCGGCAAGATTCCGATGACAGAGATCTCTGCGTCCGATTATCTGGAGGCAAGAAGAAGAGAGCAGGAGAACTTTATTGATTTAAGCTTTACGACCATCAGTGCCTACGGTGCAAATGCAGCGATGATGCACTATTCTGCAACACCGGAATCCAATACCGAATTAAAACCGGAAGGCTTTTTACTGGTAGATTCAGGCGGACATTATTATGAGGGAACAACCGATATCACGAGAACTTTTGTGTTAGGTCCGATCAGCGATGAGATGAAACAGCATTTCACAGCAGTATGCCGTTCCAATATGAAGCTTGCCAATGCGAAGTTTTTATATGGTGCATGCGGTCTGAATCTGGATATTCTCGCACGAGGTCCATTGTGGGACATGGGAATTGACTACAAATGTGGTACAGGACACGGTGTCGGTTATATCTTAAATGTACATGAAGGACCAAACGGTTTCCGCTGGAAGATCGTACCGGAACGCCATGACAGCGGTGTGCTGGAAGAGGGTATGATCACAACCGATGAACCGGGTGTATATCTGGAAGGAAAGTATGGTATCCGCACGGAGAATGAACTGGTCTGCCGCAAAGCAGAGAAGAATGAATATGGTCAGTTTATGGAATTTGAGAACATCACTTACGCACCGATCGATCTGGATGGAATCGATCCGGAGCAGATGAGCCCACGTGAGAAGCAGATGTTAAATGATTATCATAAGAAGGTATATGAAGTGCTCTCTCCTTACATGACAGAGGAAGAGAACGAATGGCTGAAGAAGTATACCCGCGCAATTTAATTTGTCACAGGATGGGACTGCCGCATGCGGCAGCCCCTTTACTGCTTTTTTATGAGCAGTGAAAAAATAAGAAGGAGACACAAAGTTTATGAGTGAAAAGCTGGTACTGATCGATGGACACAGCATTTTAAACCGGGCATTTTTCGGAATCCCGGATCTGACGAATTCCGAGGGACTTCATACCAATGCGGTCTATGGATTTTTAAATATTTTATTTAAGATTTTAGAGGAGGAACAGCCAAACTATCTGACGGTTGCCTTTGATGTATCACAGCCAACTTTTCGTCATAAGATGTATGCAGAATACAAGGGAACCAGAAAGCCGATGGCGGAGGAACTTCGCGAACAGGTGCCTCTGATGAAGGAAATGTTAAAAGCCATGGGTGTGACTATCGTGGAAAAAGGTGGGTATGAGGCAGATGATATTTTGGGGACCATTGCAAAACGCAGCGAAGCAGAGGGACTTGAAGTATCCGTTGTGTCAGGAGACAGGGATTTATTGCAGCTTGCTACCGACCATATTAAAATCCGTATTCCGAAAACAAAGCGCACCGGAACCGAGATCGAGGATTATAATACGAAGGAAGTTTTGGACAAATATCATGTGACGCCGATCGAGTTTATCGATGTGAAAGCATTGATGGGCGATACTTCGGATAATATCCCGGGTGTTCCGGGAATCGGAGAAAAGACAGCAACAGCTCTCATTGCGCAGTACGGCAGCATTGAAAACTGTTATGCGCATGTGGATGAGATCAAACCACCGCGGGCAAGCAAGAATTTAAAGGAAAATTATGAGCTTGCACAGATGAGTAAGACATTAGCGACAATCGAGATCCATGCAGATATTGACTATGATCTGCAGAGTGCAAGATTAGAGCAGATCAAAGATCTGTATACAGAGGAAGCATATCTTTTGTGCAAACGTCTGGAGTTTAAGAATATGCTTGGCAGATTTGAGGTGGATGCACCAAAGAATCAGGCGGAAGAACATTTTAAGCTTGTGACAGAGAAGAAGGAAGCCGAAAAGATTTTTGCAAAGATCAAAGGCATAGAATGTGCATTTCAGATCATTCCGATGGAGGATAAAAAGGATGCGAACATGGATGCCGGGGGACAGATGAATCTTTTTGCAGCACCACAGACGAAGGAGTTCCTTGGAATGGCAGTCTGCTTTGGGGAGGAGGATACCTATTTTTTCAGGGCAGGCGAAGAACTGACAAGCGGTGTGTTATTAGACTTTCTCACACATTCTGCGGCGGCAGGATATATGACACTGGATTTAAAACCGCAGCTAGGACTGCTCCATATGATCGAGCAGAAAGAAAACGGATGTCTCAATCAGAAAAATATTTTTGATAACGTTATTGCAGCATACCTGCTCAATCCGTTAAAAAATGAATATCCGTATGAAGACATTGCAAAGGATTACAGCAGCCTTATGATCCCATCAAGAGTGGATCTGCTTGGAAAGTTAAGCTATGATCTGGCAATGGATGAGAAACCGGAAGAATTTTTAAAGACAGTCTGCTTTATGGCATACACTGCATTTGCCAGCAAAAAGGCAATGATGGAAGATCTGAAAGCGGCCGGAATGGAACATCTCTATGAAACTATTGAGATGCCGTTAGTGTTTACGCTTGCAGACATGGAACACACAGGAATTGCCATTGATGCAGCCAATCTGAAAGAGTACGGGGAGAAACTTGCAGTCCGGATTGCAGAGTTGGAAACCCGGATTTATAAGGAAGCAGGGGAAGAATTTAATATCAATTCTCCAAAACAGTTAGGCGTGAAAAACTGGAAATGCCTTACGGAAAGAAGACAAAGACCGGATATTCGACAGCCGCAGATGTGTTAGACAAACTTGCACCAGAGTATCCAATTGTTGCAGATATTTTGGAATACCGCCAGCTTACCAAGTTAAAATCCACTTATGCAGATGGACTTGCCAATTATATTAAGGAGGATGGAAGAATCCATACTTCCTTTAACCAGACGATCACGGTTACCGGAAGGCTGAGTAGTACAGAGCCGAATCTCCAGAATATCCCGATGAGGATTGAACTTGGCAGATTGATACGAAAAGCATTTTTACCGGCAAAGGGATGTGTGTTCATGGACGCCGATTATTCGCAGATCGAGCTTCGTGTGTTAGCGCACATGTCCGGGGATGAAAAACTGATCGAGGCGTACAGAGAGGCACAGGATATCCACAGAATCACTGCATCACAGGTATTCCACATTCCATTTGATGAGGTGACAGATTTACAGCGAAGAAATGCCAAAGCGGTAAACTTTGGAATCGTATATGGAATCAGTTCCTTTGGATTAAGCCAGGATTTAAGTATCAGTAAAAAAGAGGCAGCAGAGTATATCGAACGGTATTTTGAAACATATCCAAAGATCAAGACATTTTTAGACGGACTTGTGGAGGATGCCAAAAAGAACGGATACGTGACAACCATGTTTGGAAGAAGGCGTCCGGTTCCGGAACTTTCCAGCAGTAACTTTATGCAGCGTTCTTTTGGAGAGCGTGTGGCAATGAATGCGCCAATTCAGGGAACTGCCGCAGACATTATCAAGATCGCTATGATACGTGTGCATGACAGACTGTTGGAGGAACATTTAAAGTCAAGACTGATCATCACGGTGCACGATGAACTTTTGATCGAGACAGCAGAGGATGAGATCGACAGAGTAAAAGAGATACTGACAGAAGGTATGCAGCAGGCAGCAGATCTGAAGGTGGCTCTGGCAATTGACCTTCACACCGGAAAGAACTGGTACGAGGCAAAATAGCTTTGTGTCAGAAATGGACAGTACGAAAGAAGATAAAGGTGGACGGAAAATATGAAATTTATAGGGATCACAGGTGGTGTAGGAGCCGGAAAATCAGCAGTTTTAGATTATCTGGCAACGAAACCTGGTGTGCGTGTCATGCTGGCGGATGAGATTGCACATGAACTTATGGAACCGGGAACGGACTGTTATGAGCAGATCAGACAGGCTTTTCCGGAGCATGATATTTATAAGGAAGATGGACATTTTGACCGGATAAAACTGGCGAAGGTGATCTTTTCAGACGAGAACAAGCGTGCCGGGATGAATGGAATCGTACATCCGGCAGTGAAAGCATATGTGATAGCAGAAGCGAAAAGAGAGAGACAGGAAGGAACGCTTGCACTGCTTGTTTTGGAAGCGGCACTTTTAATTGAAGAACATTATGATGAAATTTGTGATGAACTCTGGTATATTTATACCAGAGAGGAAATCCGCGAGGCAAGACTGATGGAATCCCGTGGGTATTCCAGAGAGAAGGTACAGCAGATTTTTTCGAGTCAGTTGAAGGAAGCAGAGTACCGGAAACATTGCAGTGTTGTGATCGACAACAATGAAGGGTTAGAGGAAATGCAGAGACAGATTGATGCGGCAGTGTGCGCTATCTGATGGATTTTGCAGACAATTGGAACGGATCAGGGAATTACAAAGAAAAGGTAAGTGAGAGGACACTACAGATGAATGAAACACAGACATTCGAACAGCCATATGTATTTGGACTGGACATTGGAACACGAAATGTAGTAGGTACGGTTGGATATAAGGAAGGAAATGAATTTATCGTTGTGGCACAGTATGTCATGCAGCATGAGACAAGGGCGATGATCGATGGACAGATTCATGACATTGGCCGTGTGGGCAAAGTGATCCAGACGGTAAAAGAGGAATTGGAGAAACAGATTGAATGTCCGCTGACAGAAGTATGTATCGCAGCAGCCGGTCGTGTGTTAAAAACAGTAACGACAAATGTAGAATATGAATATCCGGAAGAGACCGTTGTTACGAAGGAAGATATCCATACACTGGATCTGCTTGGAATTGAAAAGGCACAGTCCCTATTAAAAGAGAAAAATGACACAAGATACAAGTTTTATTGCGTGGGATATTCTGTTGTGAAATACTATCTGAATGAGGAGGTTTATTCCAACATCGAAGGACATAAGGCAGAGGTCATCAGTGAGGATATCATCGTGACATTTTTGCCGGAGGATGTTGTGGACGGACTGTATTCTGCAGTGGCGCAGGCAGGTCTTGAAGTTGCCAATATGACATTGGAGCCTATTGCAGCGATTGACGTTGCCATCCCGGAATCGTTCCGTATGCTGAATATCGCGTTAGTCGATGTCGGAGCCGGAACATCGGATATTTCCGTCACGAAAGATGGAAGTATCATTGCCTATGGCATGATTCCACTCGCCGGAGATGAACTGACAGAACTGATCGTACAGCATTATCTGGTCGATTTCCAGACCGCAGAGCGTATCAAGCTTGCAAGTACGACCGGGGAAATGATCACATACAAAGATATCATGATGATCGAGCACTCCATTCCTGCGAAGGAAGTATGGGAACTCATAGAGCCTGTAACAGATAAAATGACGACCGCAGTGGCGGAGAAAATCAAAGAGTTAAATGGCGGACAGACTGTCAGTGCTACATTTGTCGTTGGTGGAGGCGGAAAAATCCACGGTTACACCGAGATGCTGGCAGATAAACTTGGACTTCCACAGGAGCGTGTTGCTCTCCGCGGTGAGGAAGTACTGCAGGAAGTAACCTTTGAACAGCCGGATATCGAAAAAGATCCGCTCATCGTAACTCCGATCGGTATCTGTCTGAATTATTATGACCAGAAAAACAGTTTTATCATGGTACATTTGAACGGCGAACGGATTAAGATGTATGACAACAATAAGCTTCTGATCATGGATGCCGCATTACAGGCGGGAGTAGCCAATGAAGATCTGTTTCCAAAACGTGGAAAAGAAGTGAACTATACCGTCAATGGTGTGGCAAAAGTGGAGAGGGGTCTGCCAGGGGAATCTGCTGTGATCACTATGAATGGAAAACCGGCAGGCATCAATACTAAGTTAGAACCGAATTCAGAGATCGAGATCTGCCCATCCACTGCGGGAGCGGATGCCATGATCACCATCGAGCAGTTAGAGGAGTACCATACATCCACCATAACATTTATTGTCAACGGCAGGAAAATCGTATGCCCGCGTTTTGTTGAGGTAAATGGTAAATTAGAACCAGCCTCTTACCTGATCAAAGAGGGAGACGAAATTGAGACGAGGGCTTATTATACCGTCGAGCAGATCGCAGAATTTATGGATGTGGAGATCGACACGGAAAAAGAGATCATTGTGAATAACCGGGTGGTCGACCTGAATTATTTTGTCTATGAGAACTTTAATATTGAGTGGACGATCCTGTCCTTCCGCACACATGTGTCTGATACAATAGAGGAGATGGCCGCTGAAGGCATTGAAGAAACAGCAGATACGGCAGAGGCACCGGAGGAGAATGTTTCAGACAGCGGAACGGCAGGTGAGACAGAAGACAGCGTACCAGCGGATGATGCATCTGTGACAACGGATGAAGAAACGCAGACGGCGGAGGAAAGTCCGGCAGATAACGAAACTTCGGAGGAAGCCAAAGAGAAGGAAACGCATTCTGTGGAAGTTATCATCAATGGCACACCGGTCACGCTGACAGGAAGAGAGTCCTATATGTTTGTGGATCTCTTTGAATTTTACGAATTTGACCTTTCTGCCTCTGCAGGAAGAGCGATCATTACAAAATTAAATGGCCAGAATGCACAGTACACCGCAGAATTAAAAGATGGTGATGTGATCGAACTGGCTTGGAAAGAGAAATAGATTTATGGAATTATGCAGTATTGCAAGCGGAAGCAGCGGAAATTGTATCTGTGTCGGCTCAGATGACTGTCATGTGCTGATCGATGCGGGAATCAGTGGAAAAAGGATTGAGAACGGTTTAAACAGTATTGATCTAAAGACTGCAGATATGCAGGGAATCCTCATCACACATGAGCATATCGACCATATCGCAGGACTCGGAGTGATTGCAAGAAGATATGGCATTCCGATGTATGCAACAGGGGAAACCGTTGATGCTATTTTACATACAAAAACCGTTGGAAAAATAGACGAGGCACTTTTTCAGGTGATCGAGTCGGAAAGGGAGTTTACAATCGGTGATCTTACGATCGAACCGGTGTCCATCTCCCATGATGCGGCAGATCCGGTTGCCTACAAGATCAGACAGCAGGAAAAGAACGTGGCAGTCATGACAGACCTTGGAACCTATGACGACCATATTGTGGAGAAGCTGCAGAATGTGGACGTGCTGCTCTTAGAAGCCAACCATGACGTGCGCATGCTTCAGGCAGGAGCATATCCATATCCTCTGAAACAGCGTATCCTTGGGGATAAAGGACATTTGTCGAACGAGCGGAGTGGACAATTGTTAGGAAAAGTGCTCCACGATCATTTGAAACATATCGTGTTAGGACATCTGAGCAAAGAAAATAATTATCCGGAGCTTGCCTATGAGACGGTGCGTCTGGAAGTGGAGCTGGGAGATAACCCTTATAAGGGCGATGATTTCCCAATGTTTGTGGCGAAGCGTGACGAAGTATCGCAAAAAATAGTATTCTAATAACATTTATTAGATGATTTAATAAATAAAAAGAGCTTAAGTAGTGGAAATAATAAAAAGAGTATGCTAATATGGAACATAATTAAAATTTATCTTGGTAACGTGAGAAAAATCTGACGGAACCGGGCAGAATACAGTGAGGAGGCATGAACCATGGAACATAATGCAAATAAAACCATTATTACAGTAGTAGGAAAAGATACAGTAGGTATCATTGCAAAAGTCTGTACTTATCTGTCAGAAAATGGAGTAAATGTTTTAGATATTTCCCAGACCATCGTATCTGGATACTTCAATATGATGATGATCGTTGACATGACAAAGGCTGCAAAAGCTTTTGCAGACTGCCAGAAAGATCTGGACGTATTGGGCGAGGAGATCGGCGTATCGATCAAGTGCCAGAAAGCAGAGATCTTCGATATGATGCACAGAATCTAGGGAGGAAAGCAGTAAATGATTAATTTCTTTGAGGTAAATGAGACAAATAAAATGGTCGAACAGGAAAATCTTGATGTCCGTACCATTACCATTGGTATCAGTCTCTTAGAGTGTATTGATTCCAATCTGGATAAATTAAATGAAAATATTTATAACCGCATCACAACTGTTGCAAAAGATCTTGCCGCAGTGGGCGAGAAAATCGAGCATGAATTTGGAATTCCGATCGTGAACAAACGGATTTCCGTGACACCGATCGCATTGGTAGGTGGTTCTGCATGTAAGACACCGGAAGATTTTGCAACGATCGCCGACACTTTAGACCGCGCCGCTGAAAAAGTGGGAGCAAACCTGATCGGCGGATATTCTGCACTGGTTTCCAAGGGAATGACAACAGCAGACGAGATGCTGATCCGGTCTATTCCGATAGCACTTGGCAGAACGAACCGTGTGTGCAGTTCGGTCAATCTTGCGTCTACAAAGACAGGTATCAACATGGACGCAGTCAAATTAATGGGTGAGATTTTATTAGAGGTGGCGGAACAGTCGAAAGACCGTGATTCCGTGGACTGTATGAAGCTTGTAGTGTTCTGCAATGCGCCGGATGATAATCCGTTTATGGCAGGAGCTTTCCACGGTGTGACAGAGGCGGATGCGATCATCAATGTCGGAGTCAGTGGACCGGGCGTTGTTAAGACAGCTCTTGAAAAAGTGCGCGGCGAGAATTTTGAAGTGCTCTGCGAGACGATCAAAAAGACAGCGTTTAAAGTAACACGTGTCGGACAGCTTGTCGCACAGGAGGCATCAAGACTTTTAAATATTCCATTTGGTATCGTCGATCTGTCTCTGGCACCAACACCGGCAATCGGTGACAGTGTGGCAGACATTCTCTGCGAGATCGGCTTAGAGTATGCAGGAGCACCGGGAACGACAGCAGCTTTGGCACTGTTAAATGACCAGGTGAAAAAAGGTGGCGTCATGGCATCCTCTTATGTCGGTGGTCTGAGTGGTGCATTCATTCCGGTCAGTGAAGACCAGGGAATGATCAATGCAGTTCAGGCTGGTGCCATCACTCTGGAAAAATTAGAGGCGATGACCTGCGTATGCTCCGTTGGTCTTGACATGATCGCAATTCCGGGTGATACAAAGGCGACTACGATCTCCGGTATGATCGCAGATGAGATGGCGCTCGGTATGATCAATCAGAAAACAACAGCCTGCCGTCTGATCCCGGTCATTGGAAAAGGCGTTGGCGAACAGGTGGAATTCGGTGGACTGTTCGGTTATGCACCGATCATGCCGGTAAATCAGTTTTCATGTGATGAATTTATCAATCGTGGCGGAAGAATTCCGGCACCGATCCATAGCTTTAAAAACTAGAACAGAGGAGAGTAGGAGGATTTATGAAATCAATCTCATTAGCAAATGAACTTGCAGGAAATTCTTATCCAGGACGTGGAATCGTCATCGGAAAATCCGCAGATGGTAAATATGCAGTAACTGCTTACTTTATTATGGGTAGAAGTGAGAACAGCCGCAACCGTGTGTTTGTGGAGGATGGGGAAGGAATCCGTACACAGGCATTTGATCCTTCGAAATTAAGTGATCCAAGCCTGATTATTTATGCTCCGGTTCGTGTACTTGGCAATAAAACAATTGTTACCAATGGGGATCAGACAGACACGATTTATGAGTTGATGGATAAACAGCAGACGTTTGAGCAGGCATTAAGAACCAGAGAGTTTGAGCCGGATGCTCCAAACTATACACCAAGAATTTCCGGAATTATGCACATTGACAATGGAACTTACAATTATGCAATGTCTATTTTAAAGAGCAATAATGGAAATCCGGATTCATGTAACCGTTACACATTTGCATATCAGAATCCGGTTGCCGGAGAAGCACATTTTATCCACACTTATATGGGAGACGGAAACCCGCTTCCAAGTTTTGAGGGAGAACCAAAGCTTGTTGGTCTGGAAGGAGACATTGATACCTTTACCAGTCTGGTATGGGAAAATCTTAATGAGGAGAACAAAGTTTCCTTATTTGTACGTTACATTGACATTGAAACCGGAAAATACGAGACAAGAATTGTAAATAAAAATAAGTAAAGACCATAAATTTTTTAGAAAATCAAAGATAAGCAGGAGCGGAGATTAAGATGAAAGAATTAGAGTTAAAATACGGATGTAATCCAAACCAGAAACCATCCAGAATTTATATGGAAAACGGCGAGCTTCCAATCAAAGTGTTAAACGGAAAACCGGGTTATATCAACTTTTTAGATGCATTTAACGGCTGGCAGCTGGTAAGTGAATTAAAGAAAGCAACCGGACTTCCGGCAGCAACTTCTTTTAAACATGTATCTCCGGCTGGAGCAGCAGTTGGACTTCCATTGTCTGAGGTAGAGCGCAAAATCTATTGGGTAGACGATATGGACGTAGAGTTCACACCGCTTGCAAACGCCTATATCAGAGCCAGAGGCGCGGACAGAATGTCTTCTTTCGGCGATTTCATTTCCTTATCCGATGTCTGTGACAAAGAGACAGCACTTGTAATCAAACGAGAGGTGTCTGATGGTGTGATCGCACCGGGCTATACAGATGAGGCACTTGAGATTTTAAAGGCAAAGAAAAAAGGAAACTACAACGTGATCGAGATCGATCCGGATTATGTACCGGCTCCGATCGAACATAAAGAAGTGTTTGGAATCACATTTGAACAGGGAAGAAATGAGCTTGTGATCGATGAGCATTTCTTTGACAACATCGTGACAGAGAATAAGGAAATCCCGGATTCTGCGAAAATGGATCTTGCAATTTCCATGATTACATTAAAATACACACAGTCCAATTCCGTATGCTATGTCAAAGGTGGACAGGCAATCGGTATCGGTGCCGG
>OLPC01001301.1_pt1 | contig 22129 bp, 26 predicted proteins | sample 1672341 | NCBI WGS metagenome assembly OLPC01 (sample SAMEA3136673, study PRJEB25190) | human gut metagenome | reverse complement strand
GATGTCACCGGCGTGTCGGTCTTCAACCAGCAGAGTCGTGAGTTCGAGTTCAAGCCCGGCGGCATCTTCGCCAACATCGTGCTGGGGGACGAGATCAACCGGGCGTCACCGAAAACCCAGTCCGCGCTGTTATGTCTATCCTGTCGCACTCCTCCATTTCAATGTAGTTGTAGTAAGTGAGCGCAAGACCCAGTGCGTCAAAACCTGCGCCAAGGTTAGCCGACGTGGCAGGTATCTGTATTTTTATCATGGTGAAAACTCCTTTATAAAAAAGGCGGACATCAAGTCCGCCCCATATTGCTTTTGTGTAATGGCAAACAGTGTCCGCCGCTTTTTTATCAGTATATCCTTATCTTGCTTGCGATCTCAGCGGAGTGTGAAAGGATAGTCAGGTTAGCGTCAATGTCAGCCTCTTTCATGTTCGGCGTGATAAACGCAAGCTCGTTTTCTGTCCTGCCAGAACGCTCGATATACATGAGCTTTCCGAACATCTCAGAAATAGAAGACTTGAGAGCCTCAGCATTTTCAGCCTTTATGCGAACATACATTGAAACGTCCATGTCCTTGTATGGCGCAACAAAATTCTTGTCATCACAATCTTCCCATGTAAGAGCAAGCACTCTGTGATGATGTTTCAGACAATCGATAATGTCGCCTACTACCGCTGAAGCTGTAGGAAGCTTGCCTGCACCCTGTCCGTAGAACATAACGTCGCCAACGCCGTCGCCTGTTACGCTGATAGCATTGTATACATCGTCAACAGACGCAAGAAGATTTGACTTTGGCACAAGTCTAGGACAAACGATAGCACTCACTCTGCCGTCATCAAGCTTCTTTACAGAACCTATAAGCTTTATAACATATCCTGCGTTTGCAGCATATTCAACATCATCAAGTGTGATCTTTGTTATGCCTGAGCAGTGTACCATTTCAGGATAAATGTGCTTGCCGTATGCAAGTGAGCCAAGTATACAGATCTTTCTGCAAGCGGATGCACGGCAACGAATTGAACCGCCGGGCGGTGGAGTGCCTGATCAAGGCCGGTGCCTTTGACCGGTTGGGCAACAACCGTCACAGCCATGTGGAAGCCGTGGAGGGCATCCTGAAGAGCATCGAGACCGACACCCGCCGCAATCTGGACGGCCAGCTGGACCTGTTTTCGGTGATGAGCGGGGGAGAGCAGGATGCCGCACAGGAGGACCGCTATGAGATCCGCCAGCTGCCGGAGTACAGTCACACCGAGCTGCTTCAGCAGGAAAAAGAGGTCAGCGGCCTGTATCTGTCCGGTCATCCGCTGGATGCCTACCGGGAAAAATCGGCCCGCATCGGTTCCCACACCATCAAGGACCTCACCGGCGAGGACGCCCATGTGACGGACGGCGAGCGGGTGCGTGTGGTCTGTGCGGTGGTCAAGAACCGCATGATGACCACCAAGTCCAACAGTATGATGGCCTTTACCAGCGTGGAAGATCTGACTGGCACCATGGAAGTGATCGTGTTCCCCAAGGTGCTGGACACCTTCCGCGATGCTATCCGCGAAAATGCGGTCGTGGTCATCGACGGACGCCTGTCGGTGCGGGAGGACGAAGCCTCCAAGCTGCTGGCAGACAGCATCGTGCCCATTGACAGCTACGACCCTACCCGCCCGCAGAACGGCCGCCCGGACCCGGTCAAGGCGGCGGCAAAGCGGCTGTATATCCGTCTGCCGTCCCGCAACTGCCCGCAGTATGCCAAGGTGATCAATCTGCTGGGCATCTTTGACGGCAATATGCCGGTGATCCTGTATCTGGAAGACACAAAACAGAAGCTGGCGGCCCCCCGGCATCTGTACACTTCCGGGCATCCGCTCTTCTTTGAAGAACTGGAAAGACTGGTGGGCGCAGAGAACATTGCAACAAAATGACATTTCTGTGCACGAATCTCGATAGGTCGGAAGGGCTCAAAATGGGCCCAAAATATTTTCAAATGGCTGAGAATGTGTTATAATGTTGAAAGGCAAGTCTTAACAATTCTTTACGATGCAAACACTGAGCGGCGTAATGAAGAAGGGCGCTGGCTCATGGGTGAATGAAGAAACAAATTGGAGGGAATCTCTCGTATGGAAAAGCAAATCAAAACGATTGGCGTGCTCACAAGCGGCGGCGATGCTCCTGGCATGAATGCTGCCGTGCGCGCTGTGGTCCGTACCGGCTTGCACAAAGGTTACCGCATGATCGGCATTCAGCGTGGTTACAACGGCCTGCTGAACGGCGAATGCTTTGAAATGAACCTGCGCAGCGTCTCGAACATCATTTCGGCCGGCGGTACCATTCTGTACACTGCCCGCTGCCTGGAGTTCAAGACCAAGGAAGGCCAGGACCGCGGTGCTGCCAAGTGTCGTGAGCTGGGCATTGACGCACTGGTCGTCATTGGCGGCGATGGTTCTTACCGCGGCGCACGCGAGCTGGCACACCGCGGCATCCCGATGATCGGCCTGCCCGGCACCATCGACAACGACATTGCCTGCACCGAGTACACCATCGGCTATGATACAGCCATGAACACCGCTCTGGAAATGATCGACAAGCTGCGCGACACCACCCAGAGCCACGACCGCTGCAGTGTGGTCGAGGTCATGGGCCGCAACGCCGGTTACATTGCCCTGAACGTTGCCATCGCCTCCGGTGCTATGGCTGTCCTGCTGCCGGAGAAGGAATTCGACATGCAGCACGACATTCTGGACAAGATCGCTGAGACTCAGAAGACCGGCAAGCGTCACTTCATCATCATCGTTGCCGAGGGCGTGGGCCACGCACAGGAGATCGCAAACGAGATCCAGGCCCGCACCGGCATCGACTCCCGTGCCACCATTCTGGGCCATGTCCAGCGCGGCGGCTCTCCCACGCTGCGTGACCGCGTGAACGCATCCGCCATGGGCTACCAGGCCGTGTGCCTGCTGGAGCAGGGCAAGTACAACCGCATCGTCGGCATGAAGGGCGAGAAGCTGGTGGACTACCCGGTGGATGAAGCACTCGAAATGACCAAGACCCTCGACCCCGTCCTGATCGACGTCTGCAACACCATTTCTATCTGATTTCCTGCATTGCATTTCTGGAGCTGTTCTCTTGGCTAGGCTGAGAGGGCGGCTCCTTTTTTGTTGGGTTATAATGGTGTTGCACACGTCGTTTCGATGGTTGCAAAGACCATTGGCATCTGATAGTCTAGGAACTAGACAATGTCCGTGACCTGGACGCGAAAAATTCGTTTTCCATTATGAAGGAGGTGAGCAGAATGGCTCATGAACTGCTGGCAAAATCGGATCATCAACTCGGGATGTGCCTGCGGATGCTGTATGCAGAAGGCATCCGCAGTTCGATTCCTGTTCACAGCGCGAAAAACGAGAAGGGAAAGATGGAGTTTCTCGTGACTGTGCCTGTGGACGATGCACAGTTTGAGGTGCTGGAACGGCGCTATCAGACCCTGATCGGCTAAAGGAAAAACTGAGCGCAGAACAGCCGGACCGGCATAGAGAGAAGAGCTTGCACACGGAAAGTGCAGGCTCTTTTTCTTTTGGCTTTGCCGGGAGGACCGTAGCGTCTGCATTGGAATTTCTTTGAATGCGGCAAGAATCAATCTAGATATTAACGTCAAGTCGATAAAATTTTAATGACATAAACAGAGAGTATCTTTCGGAATTGATTTAAAATCAACTCGCAAATGCGATATGATACCGATTTCATGCATGAAAAATACGATTTGTATTTTCCCTTTGCTTTGCAGAGTGCCGCTTGGTGTGGTATACTAGAACCGTACAAAAACGGTGTCCTGTGGGAGCAGTCTCCCGACACAGGTCACCCGGCAGGAGAGTGATTTGTTTGGAACTGGAACAGGCCCAGAAGCGTGTGGAGGAGCTGCGCGCTGTCATTGAAAGGAACAACCGGCTCTATTATGACCAGGATGCCCCGGAGCTGGAAGATTTTGAATACGATGCATTGACCCGGGAACTGAAAGCGTTGGAAGCACAGTTCCCGCAGCTGATCACGCCGACTTCGCCGACCCAGAAAGTGGGCGGGACCCCCAGCGGACGCTTTACCAAGGTGACCCATGCGGTCAAGATGGAAAGTTTGTTGGATGCATTTTCGTATGATGAGCTGCGCGACTTTGACCGCCGCGTACGGGATGCAGGCATCGAACCGGAATATGTGGTCGAGATCAAGATCGACGGCCTTTCCTGCAGTCTGGAGTATGAGAACGGAGAACTCGTCCGGGCGTCCACCCGCGGCGACGGTGTGGTAGGCGAGGATGTGACCCAGAACGTCCGGGCAATCAAACGCATCCCCAAGACGCTGAAAAATGCGCCGGAGTTTCTGGAGGTGCGCGGCGAGGTCTATATGCCGCACGAGGCTTTCCAGAAGCTGTGCGCGGAGCAGGAACTGCAGGGGGCCGCTCCCTTCAAGAACCCGCGCAATGCGGCGGCAGGTTCCCTGCGGCAAAAGGATGCAAAGATCACCGGAAGCCGCGGCCTGTCCATTTTTGTGTTCAACGTCCAGCAGATCCGCGGTAAGGAACTGACCCGCCATTCGGACAGTCTGGACTACCTCAAGAGCCTTGGCCTGCCGGTTTCGCCGCGCTACCATGTGGTGCACGACATCGAGCAGGCTATTGCGGAGATCGAGCAGATCGGTCAGAACCGCTCCAAGCTGGATTTTGATATGGACGGTGCGGTCATCAAGGTAAACGATTTTGCCCAGCGGGAACAGATGGGCTCCACCAACAAATTCCCGCGCTGGGCCATCGCCTTCAAGTACCCGCCGGAGGTCAAGGAAACCACCCTGCGCAGCATCGAGGTGGCCGTGGGCCGCACCGGTGTCCTGACCCCCACGGCCTGCTTTGATCCGGTCTTTCTGGCCGGTACGACCGTGGCGCGCGCCACCCTCCACAATGAGGACTTTATCCGGCAGTTCGGCCTGTGCATCGGTGACACTATTCAGTTGCGCAAGGCCGGCGATATCATCCCGGAAGTGATCGGCGTCACCCACCACGCAGAGGATGCCCAGCCCTATGAGATGCCGACGGTCTGCCCGTCCTGCGGCGCACCGGTGGTGCATCTGGAGGACGAGGCGGCGCTGCGCTGCGTGAACCCGGAATGCCCGGCACAGGCTCTGCGCAATATCATCCATTTTGCCTCCCGCGACGCCATGGACATCGACGGCCTGGGCACGGCTGTGGCAACACAGCTGGTGGAAAAAGGCGTGGTGCACTCGGCGGCGGATATCTACACCCTCACCCGTGAACAGCTGCTGACGCTGGACAAATTCAAGGAGAAAAGCGCGGACAATCTGCTGAACGCCATCCAGCGCTCAAAAGAGAACAATCTGGACAAGCTGCTGTTTGGCTTTGGCATTCGCAACATCGGCGACAAGGCGGCGGCATTGCTGGCAGAACATTTCGGTTCGTTGCAGGCTATCCGGGAAGCAGATGCCGCTGCCATCAGCGAGATCGACGGCTTTGGCGGTGTGATGGCCCAGAGCGTAGTGGAATTCTTTGCGAAGGAAGGCACCACAGACCTTGTGCACCGTCTGGCAGATGCCGGGGTCAACATGCAGTGGAAGGGCGAGCCCAAGGGCGACAAGCTGGCCGGTAAAACGCTGGTGGTTACCGGTACGCTGGAAACACTCTCCCGCAACGAGGCAGAAGCCCTCATCGTCAAAAACGGCGGCAAGGCCAGCGGCTCGGTCTCCAAAAAGACTTCCTATGTGGTCGCCGGTACAGCAGCCGGTTCTAAGCTGACCAAAGCGCAGGCGTTGGGCGTTCCGGTGCTGACCGAAGCCGAATTCCTTGATCTGCTCAAAGAAGAATAATTACAATTTTGCATAGCCTCTGCGGCGTTTCGGGCCGCAGGGGCTTTTTTGTTTGTGTGCGGTTCTAAGCGGGCAGGGGCTGCATACACTGGTAACACAAGTTTCGTTGAAAGGAAGTGCCCATTGTGGACGAGTATTACCGCGCGATCCGTCTGTTGCCTGCATGGCTGGCGCAGCCGCTGGCCCGGCTGCCGCAGAATACCGCCGAAAAAGTGCACGAACTGCGGCTGCGGACAGGCTGTGGAATTTGCCTGTCCATTGCCGGGCAGCAGACGACGTTGGACGAGCTGCCGGAATGCCCGCAGACCCTGCGCGGCAGGACGCTGGATGCCCTGCAGATGGACGAGATCCTTTATGTGCTCTGCGGCGGTTCAGTACATACCCATCAGGCCGAACTGGCGCAGGGCTACCTGACCACGGCATCCGGCTGCCGTGTGGGGGTGGGCGGTCGGTTCGTATTGCGCGGCCCGGAGGATGTTGTGCTGCAGCGTCTTTTGTCGCTGAATTTCCGCATTGCGCGTCCAATTTGTACGGAACTTCCGGCGGAGCTGTGCGCCCTTTTGCAGGGACATTTCATCGGGGCACTGCTGGTGGGAGAACCGGACAGCGGCAAGACCACCCTTCTGCGGCAGATCGCCCGGGAACTGGCTGCACAGAAACGGGCCGTGGCTGTGATCGACGAGCGAGGGGAACTTTTTCCGCCGGAGCGGCAGAATGGCGATGCCCTTGACTGCATCAGCGGCCTGCCCAAAGGCCGTGCGGTCCAGATGGCGCTGCGGACGTTGGCTCCGCAGGTGATCCTGCTGGACGAGCTGGGGGACCTGACCGAGGTCACCGCACTGGAACAGGGCTTTTTCAGCGGGGTGGAGTTTGTGGCCAGCGTCCATGCCGCCACGCTGGAGGACGCTCTGCAAAGGCCGCAGGTGCGGGTTTTACAGCAGCAGGGAGCACTGCGGTTTCTTGTCCTGCTGGAAGGACGCTGTGCACCGGGCCGAATCCGGGAGATCCGGCAGCTTCCGCTGCTATGATGCTGCACATTCTGGGTGCTCTGCTGTTGCCGTTGTGCGGCTGGCTGGCCGGGGATGCCATACAGGCCCGTGCGGTACAGCACCTTGCTGCATTGCAGAAATGCCTTGCGCTTCTGGAACGCATCCGGCAGGAGGTCGCGTTCCGCCGGGCAGACCTGCAGCAGCTTTACGCAGAGCTCTGCCGGGAAGGCATACTGGAATCCGGCGCCCGTTGTTTACAGGAGGCCCCACCGCCGGAGGGCCTGACGCGGGAAGAACAGCAGTGCTTCCGGACGTGCATGTCCGGCCTTGGCCGTGCGGAAGCGCGGCAGGAGTGCGAACAGCTGGACTACTACCGGGCCCGCCTGCAGGCTTTGCAGCAAACGGCAGAACACGCTGCCCGGCGGCAGGCCGGTCTGCCCCGTAAACTGGGCCTTGCAGCCGGGATGGCAATGGCACTGCTGCTCATCTGAATTCGGAAATCTTGGAGGAAACAGCGCAGATGGAAATTGATCTGGTGTTCAAAATTGCAGCCATCGGCATCATTGTGGCGGTGCTCAATCAGCTCTTGATCCGCTCCGGGCGGGAGGATCAGGCCATGATGACGACCCTTGCCGGCCTTGTGGTGGTCCTGTCCATTCTGGTCAAGCAGATCAGCACCCTGTTTGTTACCATCAAGGCGCTGTTTTCGCTGTGAGTTCCGCCTGGGTCACGCTGGGGCTGGTGGCAGTGCTGGCAGCGATGCATGTACTTTTGCAAAAGGAGCTTCCGGCCTATGCGCTCCTGCTTTCACTGGGAGCAATCGTCCTTCTGCTGGTGCGGCTGGGCGGCACCTTCCGCAGTGTTCTGGAGGGTGTCGCGCTGCTGGGACAGCAAACGGACAAGCAGGCGTTCCAATGCCTGCTGCGCAGCACGGGCATCCTGTTGCTTGCCGACTATACCCGTACCCTCTGCAAGGAGAGCGGAGCCGAGGCACTTGGCTGGTGTGCAGGGCTTGCGGGCCGCTGCCTGGTGCTGGCGGCAGTGTTCCCACTGCTGGAAGAAGTGTGTCAACGGATCTGGGGGCTGGCAGGATGAGCGGCAAAAAATACCGGGGGTTTCTGGCAGGGTTGGTGTTTCTGGCCGCAATGCCTTTTGGAACGGTGCGGGCTTTCGCACTGGAAAGCCTGCCCGGCCGGGAATTGTGGCAGCCCTACCTGACCCAAAGTGCACAGGGTGCAGTGGATTTTGCCCGGGACCCGGTGTCGGCATTGCTGAGCCTGCTGCCGGGTTCACCCGTGCAGCTTCTGGTCGATACCCTGCACAGCTACGCAGATCTTTTGCTGTTTCTGCTGCTGCTCACAGCTTTGTCATTTCTCGTTGGCGATGCAGCGGACGGTACCTTGCTGGACCTTGCGGCAGCCGGTGGCTGCGGGGTGCTCATCTGGGGTGATCTGCTGACACTGGCACAGTCTATCGGTGAACGCATGGACAGCTGGCGGCTGTTCCTCACGGGATTTCTGCCGGTGTGCGGCGCAGTCCTGACGGCAGGTGGAGAGGGAAACGCCGGAGCTGTGGCCAGCGGATTTCTGCTGAGCGTGCTGGCTCTGCTGGCACAGGGGATCGCGCTGTGCATCCGGCCGCTGCTGCAAAGCTATCTGGCCATCAGCATGGCCTGCTGCATCCACACGCAGACGGGTCTCCCGGAAGCCTGCAGGATGAGCGGGCAGCTGCTGCGAAAAAGCATTTCGGCGGGCGGAAAACTGTTTGCGCTTCTGCTTGGCGTACAGCGAGTGATCACACTGCAATTGGACCACACGACATCCCGTCTGGGCCAGATGCTGACGGGCAGTGTCCCGGTGATTGGGCAGGCGTTGAGCGGTGCGGCCGATACCGTATTGGCCGGGTTGCAGCTGCTCAAAAACTCTCTTGGAATCGCGGCACTGGTGATCCTTGGCGCGGAATTTGTTCCGCTGTATCTGGGACTGTTGTTCCACCTGGCAGTTCTGTCCGGGTGCAGGCTTCTGTGCAGCTTTGCCGGCATCGACCGGTGCCAGGCGCTGTTTGCCTGTCTGACGGAGGCGGTCCGGTGCATGGCGGCGGTCACAGCACTGTTCTTTTCGCTGACAATGGTCGGTGTCGCGTTGATGACAATGATGAACGGAGGGTGAAATGCGGGTCGTAACGGCATTCTGCCTTGCATGTGTCTGCACGGAGCTGCTAGTGCAGCTGGTGGAAGCGGGCTGGGCGCGCCGATGCATAAAAGTGGTTGCGGGGCTATATATTCTAACAGTTCTGCTCCGTGCAATTTCTGCACTGCCTGCACGGACCGCACAGTGGCTTCAGCCGGTGCAGGCATCTGCCTCCATCGAGGGCGTGGAAACCACGATCCTCACGGAGGCGGCGAAGCGCTTGAATGAGATGTTGGCAGCGGAATGCGAGGCACAGACAGGCATCCCGGTCCGGGTGGAAACGGAATTGGAACAGACGCCGGACGGCATCCGCGCAGCTCGCGCGATCCTGTGGATGCCGCCGGACAGCCCGGCACAGGTGCAGACACAGCTTGTGCAGTTTCTGCAAAAAGAACTTAGCACCGACGCTGTCACCGCAGCGGAAGAGGCGGAACCATGAAAAAAGCAACGATCACAACTGTTCTTCAGGGATGCAAAGGCCCGCAGGGGCGCACAAGACTTGCGGTGCTCATTGGCGGGGTGGCCATGCTGCTGTTGCTGCTGTCGGAGTTGATGCCGACTGGGACGAAGTCTGCTGCCGCCAGCACAGCCCCACAGGAAATCGCCGCGTATCAGACCCAGCTGGAAAACCGGCTTGAAACACTGATCGCTCAGATGGACGGAGCGGGAAAGACGACGGTGATGCTCACACTGGAAACGGGGGAGGAAACGATCTATGCACTGGATACGCAGTCCGGGCAGATGCAGGAACAGCAGACGCATGTTCTGCTGGAAGATGGCTCCGCCCTAGCAGAGACGACCTATCAGCCGCAGATCCGCGGCGTGGCCGTGCTGTGCGACGGCGGGGGAGATGTCCGCGTGGCAGCACGCATCACGGAGATGGTGGGAGCGCTGCTGGATCTGCCATCCAACCGGATCTGTGTGGAACAGCGCAAGCCATGATCTGACCCAGAACAAGGAGGATTCAAGATGAGAGCACTTTCCAGAAATACCCGGCGGGTGACCGCGCTTACGCTGGCCGCTGCCCTTGTCATTGCCGTTTATCTGAACTGGCAGTATGCCCGCACCGATACCGGCATTGCAGCGGACGAGGAAGCCCAGGTCGTTTCGGCCGAGCCTGTGCAGTCGGACACGGTCCTGGACGGCCTGCCCACGGAAGCCGAAACAGTGTCGGCCGCGAACAAAAACTACGGGGAAGCACAGCTGGTCAGCGTGGCAAGCGACAGCGGCGCAAAGTTCTTTGAAGAGGCACGCCTGAAACGGGAAAAGGCGCACGATGAAGCCATGGACACCCTGCAAAAAACCATGAAGTCCTCTTCGCTCTCTGCGGAGGAAAAGAAGGACTGCACCGCCCAGCTGACAGCTGGGTTGGAAGATCTGCACGCCGAAAATGAGATCGAGACCCTCATCAAAGCCAAGGGCTTTGCGGACTGCCTGTGCTTTCTGCAGTCCGGCCGCGCCGATCTGACCGTCATGACATCCGGTGACCCGCTGACGGCGGCGCAGGTGGCGCAGATCCGGGACGTCGTGCTCAGCAAGAGCAGTGTGACGGCCCAGAACATCACGGTGGTGGAAGTAAAATAAAAAGTGTTTCCCTCCGACCGGAAGGAATCGGGCTGGAAAAAGAACCCGTTGTGTGGTCCGACAGAGTTTTCCAAACAAGTATTGAAATCAACCCCGCATTGATGGTATAATAACACCATCAGAAAACGGGAACGGTGTGCTGCCCGGCCATTCGGCGGCGGCAGCTGCAAAGCCGTTTTGAACCGAAAAAAAGCGGCAGTTCTGCTGCTTTTCAATGGAGGACAGCACAATGGATTTACAGAATATGGATCTTCAGGGCGGCAGCCTTCAGATTTCGACCGAAGTCATTGCAAAGATCGCACGGTGCGCTGCGCTGGAAGTGGAAGGCGTGGCAGAAGTTTCCTGCGGGACCCAGAACAAAAAGCTGAAGGATCTGCTGGAAGCCAGCATCCAGCCGCCGGTGGCCGTGGAAATGCGCGACGGCACGGCAGAGCTTACGCTGCATCTGATCATGGCGTCCGGCGCACGCATCCCTGCAGTGGCGGAAAAGGTGCAGGAAAATGTCAAGTCGGCCGTGCAGAACATGACCAGTGTCACGGTGAGCCGTGTGAATCTGGTGATCGCAGGTCTTGCTGCGGAGCAGTAAGAGCACTTGCAGCCGTACAAAAGAATGGATAGAACGCGTTCTCTCTGCCGGGGTTTCCCGGCGGGGAGAGCTCCTATTATGAAAGGAATATTATGGAAAACATTTTGCCCCGTAGAGAAGCTCGCGAGAATGCATTTTTGCTGGCATTTTCGCAGACCTTTGGCGACGTCCCTCTGGCAGAGGCTCTGACCAACCATGCGGAAAACGACGAAGAGCACCCGGTGGATGGCTTCAGCAAGCTGCTGCTGAATGCTTATTACGACCACTCCGCAGAGGTGGATGACGAGATCCGCGCTCATCTGCGCAACTGGACCATGGAGCGTCTGCCGCGCGTCAGTCTGACCGTGCTGCGTCTGGCCATTGCAGAGATGCTGTTCGGCGGCGAGAACAAGCCCGGCGTTGCCATCAACGAGGCAGTGGAGCTGACCAAAAAGTATGGTGCCGATGAGGACTATCAGTTTGTGAACGGCCTGCTCGGCGCAGTGGCACGGGATCACGGCCTGAATGAAGAAGCCGCTGTGGAGCCGGCTGAACAGTGAGCCGTTATACGCTCGGGGTCGATACAAGCAACTATGCAACCTCTCTGGCAGTTTTTGATACAGCCGGAGAGGTTGTTTGTGCAAAAAAGCGGTTTCTTCCGGTCAAACCCGGGCAGCTGGGCCTGCGGCAGAGCGATGCACTGTTCCACCACACCACGGCACTGCCGGAAATGCTGCACGAGCTTGCGCAGGAGTTTGATCTGACCCGCATCGACGCCGTGGGTGTCTCCCAGAAGCCGCGCCCGGCAGAGGGCAGTTATATGCCGTGTTTTCTGGCCGGTGTGAACGCGGCGACGGCATTTGCAGCGGCGCGGAGCATCCCGCTGATTTATACGACCCACCAGCAGGGCCATGCCGCTGCGGCGCTGTTTGCAGCCCGCGGCGCAGACCTTTTTACGCAGAAAGTCCTGCTGTTTCATATTTCCGGCGGCACGACGGATCTGCTGCTGTGTGATGAGGTACGCATGATCACCCAACTTGGCACTAGCACGGACCTTTACGCCGGACAAGCTGTGGACCGCGTGGGCGTCAAGCTCGGGTTTGCCTTCCCGGCGGGTGCAGAGGTGTCTCGCCTTGCTGCAGCGTGCCCGGAAGAGATCCGGCCGAAATCTAGCGTGAGGGGCATGCAGTGCAGCCTTTCCGGCCTGGAAAATCAGTGCAATGCCCTGCTTGCTGCGGGCAAAAGCCCGGAATATGTGTGCAAGTACTGCCTGCTCTGTGTGGCCGATACGGTGGTCAAAATGACAAAGGCTGCGCAGAAGGAATACCCGGGTCTGCCGGTGGTATGCGCCGGCGGCGTGATGAGCAGCGATGTGATCCGCCAATGGGTGCAGAAACGCCTGCCTCAGGTGTATTTTGTGCCGGGACAGTATTCCAGTGACAATGCCATTGGCGTGTCCATTCTTGCGGCACGGGAGGCCGGTTTATGGCTGAAGTGATCACGGTTTCGGCGCTGAACCGCTATGTCAAATCTCTTTTTGATGCAAACGACCGATTGTTTGATCTGGCGTTGCGCGGCGAGGTGGCAAATTTTGTGCAGAACGCGCGCAGCGGGCATTGCTATTTCACCCTGCGGGATGAGCAGGCCAGCGTAAAAGCGGTGATGTTCCGCTCGGATGCGCGGCGGCTTGCGTTCCGTCCGGAAGAGGGGATGCATGTGGTCGTGCGCTGCCGTGCAACGCTCTATGAGCGGGATGGCGCATTCCAGTTGTATGTCAATGAGATGTTCCCGGACGGAATCGGTGCAGCACAGCTGGCGTTGGAGCAGCTCAAGGCCCGACTGGAACAGGAAGGCCTGTTTGATGCGGCACACAAAAAACCGCTGCCGCAATATCCCCGATGCATTGGGCTGGTGACCAGCAAGACCGGCGCGGCTTTACAGGACATCCGAAATGTGATCAGCCGCCGCTGGCCGGGTATCCGGCTGCTGCTCTGCCCGGTCATGGTGCAGGGGTTTGAAGCGGCTCCGCAGATTGCGGCGGCCATCCGGACGCTGGACCGCAGCGGCAGGGCAGATGTGATCATCGTGGCCCGCGGCGGCGGCAGCCGGGAGGATCTGTGGGTGTTCAACGCTGAGGTGATCGCGCGGGCAGCCTTTGCCTGCAAAACACCGCTGATCAGTGCCATTGGACACGAGATCGACTACACGATCCTGGACTTCGTGGCAGACCAGAGAGCCCCGACGCCCTCGACAGCGGCAGAGCTTGCGGTGCCGGACCGGGAAGAACAATGGAATATTTTGCAAAATTTACAACAAAATATTTCTGAAAATATGCAAAAACGGCTCAAGTTGTGCTATAATGAGCTGGAGCAATACAACTTAGCGTTGGAACGCAGGCCTGCGCATCACATCTGGAAGAGGGATTTTGACCAGCTGGAACAGGCTGGGCAGACGCTTCAGATCCAGATACAGCGCCGGATGCAGGCTGCAAATATGCAGTTGGAACATGTCGCAGCACTGACAGCCTCTCTGAGCCCGTACCGGGTCCTTGCCCGAGGCTATGCAATGATCACCACGGGCAGAGGACAGATCCTTCCGGCAGACCAACTGGAGCCGGACAAGACCATCTACATTCGCAGCGCTTCCCGCCGGGCAAAGTGCCGGGTGGAGGCCGTGGAGGAAATTGATGAAAGCACCCAAAAGCTATGAAGAGGGCATGGAGCGCCTGAATGCCATTCTGGCCAAAATGCAGGACGAGCAGACGACTCTTGCAGAAGCCGTCAAGTTGTATGCGGAGGCAGCATCTCTGATGGAATACTGCCATACTGCGCTGGAAAAAACATCGCTCCAGATCGAGGAGATTGACGCGAAGATCACGCAGACCATGCAGGAACAGCGGGAGGAAAACTGATGGATTACAAAACACAATATCAGATGTATCTGTCGCAGGCTTCTGCCGCGCTGGAAGACGCCTGTGCAAAGTTTCTTCCGGAGGAATCGGAGGTATGCCGTGCGGCGCGGTACAGCCTGCTGGGCGGCGGAAAACGCATCCGGGCCGTGCTGGTGCTCAGCGTCTGTGATATGCTGGGCGGTGATCCGCAGACGGCCAGAGCTTTCAGCGCTGCGGTGGAAATGCTGCACTGCTATTCGCTGATCCACGATGATCTGCCCTGCATGGACAACGATGATCTGCGGCGCGGTCGCCCCTCCTGCCACAAGGCATTCGGGGAGGCAACGGCCATGCTGGCAGGAGATGTGCTCCTGACCGAAGCCTTTGAAGCAATCGCCAATGCACCGGCTTGCCCGCAGGCCTGTGTGCAGGCCGCAAAGGCGCTGGGCCTTGGTGCCGGCAGCCGCGGCATGGTGTATGGGCAGGAGCTGGACCTGAAATACGAAGCACTGGCAGCGACCGAGGAACAGTTGCGGCTGATCCACCGCAATAAGACCGGTGCTCTGATCAACGCAGCCGTCCAGATGGGGGCAGCTGCCGCCGGTGCCGACGCCGACCAGTGCCGAGCACTGGAAGCATACGCCTACGGCATTGGTCTGGTGTTCCAGATCGTGGACGATGTGCTGGATGTGACCAGCACGCCGGAACAGCTGGGCAAGCCCATTGGCAGCGACAGTGAAAACGGAAAAACAACGTTTGCAACGCTGTATGGCGTGGAGGGCGCAATGGCTCTTGCACAGCGCGTAAACGAAAAGACCTGCAGCGCTCTGCGCGAAACATTCGGCGAAAAATCGGCCTTTCTGGAGCAGCTTGCGCAGCAGCTCCTGACACGCAAACACTAAAACGGATCGTCGTCCGGGAAAGCAAAAGGAAACGCTATGCAGTTCATTTATGAGATCCTTTCATTCAACCGCATCCTGACCGTGTCGCTCCTGGCATGGTTCGTGGCGCAGGTGCTCAAGACCCTGATCAACTTCATCCTGCTGGGCAAATTCCAGCTGGAACGCATGTGGGGCGACGGCGGTATGCCCAGCGCCCACAGCGCCACCGTCTGCGCAATGGTCATAGCCACGGCACGGTGTGAGGGCATTGACTCTGCCATTTTTGCAGTGGCCTGTGTGGTGGCCATCATCACCATGCACGACGCCATGGGCGTGCGCCATGAGACCGGCGAGCAGGCAAAGGTGCTGAACCAGATGATCGACCAGTGGATCGAGGTCAGCGAAAAGAACGCCCCGTTCCTGCAGAACATGCATCTGAAGGAAATGGTCGGCCATACTCCGCTGCAGGTGGTCGCAGGCTTTCTGGTGGGCCTTGTGGTCGGCCTGCTGTACCCGCTGGGCCTGTGAGACGTGCCAGCAGGGTAGGAAGAAACATTGCATGAAGGACGTGTGATTTGGTTATGGAATCGTTGCTGCTGGACAACATTGATCAACCCAGCGATCTGAAAAATCTGGACAAAGAACAGGTAAACAAGCTCTGTGCGGAGATCCGTCAGTTTTTGCTACGGAATATCTCCCGCACAGGCGGTCATTTGGCGTCCAACCTCGGCGCAGTGGAGCTGACGGTAGCCCTGCACCGGGTGATGACGACGCCAATGGACAAAATCGTTTTTGACGTGGGGCATCAGTGCTATACGCACAAACTGCTCACCGGCCGACGCAGCGGCTTTGCAAAACTGCGCCAGCTGGATGGCATTTCCGGCTTTCCGAACCCGAATGAGAGCGAGCACGATGCCTTTATTGCGGGGCACGGCAACACAGCGCTTTCGCTATCCATCGGCATGGCCTGGGCCAAGAAGATCCGGCATGAGCCGGGCTGGGTGGTTGCGGTCATCGGCGATGGTGCTTTTACCGGCGGCATGGTCTACGAGGGCATGAATAACATCGAGAACCTGGACAACCTCTTGGTGATCCTCAACGACAACAAGATGTCCATTTCCAAAAATGTAGGGGCTCTGGCACGGTATCTGACCCATCTGCGTACCACAACGGCGTATTTTGATGCCAAAGATAACGTAAGCAGCTTTTTGGACGGCATTCCGCTGGTAGGTGCGCCGCTGAAAAAAGCCCTTACGGAGGGCAAGACCCTGGTCCGTCGGGCAATGTACCACTCCACCATGTTTGAGGACATGGGGTTCCAGTACATTGGGCCGGTGGATGGACACAATGAGGAAGAACTGGAGCGGACCCTGCGCACCATCAGCCAGCGGCCCGGCCCGCACTTTCTGCATGTTGTGACCAAAAAGGGCAAAGGATATCAGCCGGCCGAGATGAACCCGGGCAACTACCACGGGGTATCGGCCTTTGACCCGGACGGAATGCCCGACCCGGAGGTGGCTCCCAAGGAATCGTTTTCGACGACCTTCGGGCAGGCGCTTGCGCGGGAAGCTGCACAGAACAGCCGCATCTGCGCCATTACTGCTGCCATGAAATATGGCACAGGATTGCAGTTTTTTGCCCATGAGCATCCGGAACGGTTCTTTGACGTGGGCATGGCAGAGCAGCACGCCGTGACCTTTGCAGCGGGTCTGGCCAGTCAGGGTATGCTGCCGGTGGTGTGCATTTACTCCACCTTTCTGCAGCGCTCTTACGATCAGATCCTGCACGATGTGAACCTGCTGCAGGAGAACGTCGTGTTCGCCATTGACCGCGCGGGTTTTGTTCCGGCAGACGGAGAAACGCATCAGGGCGTTTACGACCCGGCTTTCCTGAGCCAGGTCGGTATGCCGCTCTATGCACCTTCCAATTATGCGGAGCTGACCTATTGGCTGCACGAGCTGCTGAAGGACGGCTGCAGAGGCCCCCGTGCGATCCGTTATCCGCGGGGTGGGGAAAATGCCCGTCTGGCGCAGTATGGCTGCAGCGGACAGGACTATGATTTCCTGCACAGAACCGAGGGTGCCCAGGCGGTGTTGATCAGCTATGCAGACGAAATGGATGATATTCTGACTGCATGTGAAAAACTTACGAAGCATCGTATTAATTGCGATGCACTTAAACTTGTAAAGCTATTTCCCTTTACAGAAAAAATGATCGAAGCTGTGAAGGATTATAAAATCGTGCTATTTGCAGAAGAATGTGTGGAATGGGGCAGCATCGGGGAGCATCTGGCCTATTGTCTGCAGCAGGCGGGCTGGAATGGAACCTTCCTGCACGCTGCTGTGCATACGGCCAACCTGCCCCATGCAACCGTCCCGCAGATCAAGCAGGTCACCGGGCTGGATGCCGACACCCTTGCACAGCAGGTGATGGATGCCTGGATGAAAGGAGAAAACATATCGTGAAAATTCGGTTGGATCAATATCTGGTTCAGCATGGTCTGATCCAGAGCCGTGAACGCGCCAAGGCCATGATCATGTCCGGTGTGGTGTTTGTCAACGAACAGAAGGTGGACAAGGCCGGTGAGATGATCAAGGAAGATGCCAAGGTGGAGGTGCGCGGGCACGACATCGGTTATGTCAGCCGCGGCGGCCTGAAGCTGGAAAAGGCCATGCAGTGTTTTCCGCTGACGCCCAAGGGCAAGGTGTGCATGGACATTGGTGCATCGACCGGCGGGTTTACCGACTGCATGCTGCAGAACGGTGCGGTCAAGGTCTACGCAGTGGATGTGGGCTACGGCCAGTTGGCCTGGAAGCTGCGCACCGATGAGCGCGTGATCAACATGGAGCGCACCAACATCCGCAACGTTACGCCGGAGGCTCTGGATGAACCGATCGAGTTCTTCAGCGTGGACGTTTCCTTTATTTCGCTGCATCATATTTTTCCGGTGGCACAGGCCATCACCACGCCGGACGCCATGGGCGTCTGTCTGGTCAAGCCGCAGTTTGAAGCCGGGCGCGAAAAAGTGGGCAAGAACGGCGTGGTGCGTGACCCCGCCACCCACCGCGAAGTGCTGCACAATGCCATGGGCTATGCGGCTGCCAATGGATTTGCTGTGCGCGGGCTGGATTTCAGCCCGGTGAAAGGTCCGGAAGGCAACATCGAATATCTGATGTTCGTGCAGAAGAGCGAGGAGCCCTGCGTGCTGGACGATGCGGCCGCCGAACAGGTCGTGGCTGCAAGCCATTCCACGCTGGACCGCTGAACGATACGGATACAGAACCAAAACAGGAGGCTTCGGCATGACGGTTTACATTTCTCCGAACCCCGGAAAGATCTCGGCCAGTGAGGTCGCTCTGCGTGCAGCGCAGATCCTGCAGAATCATGGTGCATCGGTGCTGATGTGCGAGGATCTGCGCACGGTCTGCAATGCGGCCGGCGTTGTATATCTGCCGCTGGAACAGTGTCTGGAACGTACGGACGTGATCCTGACCATCGGCGGAGACGGAACGATCCTGCATGAGGCGAATCTTTCGCTCAAGCATGCAAAGCCAATCCTGGGCATCAACCTGGGCCGCTGCGGTTTTCTGGCTACCTGCGAGGTCAGCGAGATGGAAAGCAAGCTGCCTGCCGTGGCGCGGGGCGAGTTCCAGCTGGACAACCGGATGCTGCTCTACGCCCATGTTCTGGGCCATGACGGCTGGGAAGGCCATGCACTGAACGACGTTGTCGTGACAAAAGGCCGCCTGCAGCAGGCCGTTGATTTCAGCATTTACTGCGATGACATTCTGGTGGAGCATTACCGGGGCGATGGTGTGATCGTTGCGACGCCGACCGGCTCTACTGCATATTCGATGGCCGCAGGCGGGCCCATTCTGGATTCGCAGACCAAAGGCGTGGTCGTCACGCCGATCTGTCCCCACAGTCTTGCCAGTCCGGCCATGGTGTTTGCGCAGGAACGCAAGCTGAACATCTGCGTCGGTCAAGTGGCCGACGGCGAGGTGTTCATCAGCTGTGACGGTGCAGCAGGATTCCCGCTCAAGGCGGGCGCAACGGCAGAAGTCCGGCTTTCGGATCAGGTGGTGCAGCTGATCACCTTCAGCAAGGCGGATCAGTTCCAGGCCATCGACCAGAAATTGCGCAGCAGACGATAAAAGGAGATACGACGAGCTATGGCACATGTCCGCAAAGAAGAAGCAAAAAGTAAGGGAGACCGCCTGCAGACCATTCTCCGTCTTGTGCAGGAGCATCCGATCAGTCGGCAGGAAGTGCTGCTGGACTATCTGCGCAAGGAAGGGTTTGATGTGACTCAGGCCACGATCTCGCGGGATATCCGGGAGTTGTGCCTGGTCAAGGCTGCCACTGCAGAGGGCTACCGCTATGTTTCCAGCCGGAACGAGAGCTTTAACCCCAAGACCCAGGGCCGGTTCGAGACGATCTTTCATGAGTCGGTGCTGGGGGTGGACTATGCAGGCCATGTGGTGCTGGTCAAGTGCTATTCCGGCATGGCCAATGCAGCCTGTGAGGTATTTGACGCATTGCAGTGGAAAAACGTGGTCGGCACCCTTTCGGGTGATGACACTTTTCTGATCGTTGCCCGCTCCGAGCGGGACGCTAAGACCATCTGCACGGAACTGACCCGGCACATCGGGTAAAACAAACGCGGGAGAGACGATAAACCATGTTAAGCTGCCTGCAAATTGAAAATGTCGCGGTTATCCAGAAGGCAGAAGTTCATTTTCAGCCGGGGCTGAACGTCCTCACCGGTGAGACTGGTGCGGGCAAGTCCATTCTGATCGACTCCATCAACGCGATCCTGGGCAATCGGACTTCCAAGGATCTTGTGCGCACGGGTGCGTCCAAAGCGGTGATCCGTGCGTCTTTTGCGCAGATCCCGGATGTGGTGCTGGACAAACTGGAAGCGGCCGGTTATGAGCGCTCGGCAGAGCTGCTTCTGAGCCGTGAAATCACCGCCGAAGGAAAGAGCAGCTGCCGGATCAACGGTATGCCCACCACGGCGGCTGTGCTGCGGGAGCTGTGCGGAGGTCTGATCAACATCAACGGCCAGCACGACTCGGTGGGACTGCTGAATCCGGCACACCATCTGAGCATTCTGGACGATTATGCGCAGAACGCCAAACTCTATCAGGAGTATTATGTGCTGTACCGGAGCCTGGTCAAGGTCAAGAAGGAACTGGACGCCATGATCACCGACGAAGCGGAAAAGCAGCGACGGATCGACCTGCTGAGCTATCAGGTACAGGAGATCGAAGAAGCCGGACTGACCGCCGGCGAGGAGCAGACCCTGGAAGCACGCCGCAAGGTGCTGGCCAACGCGTCCACCATCCGGGACCGGGTGGCAAAGGCCCATGCGCTGCTGTCCGGGGACGATGACACCCCCGGCGCAGTGGATCTGCTGGGTGAGGCATCCAACGCCATGGATACGGCCGCCCAGCTGGACGAGTCACTTTCCGGGGTGTCCGGCACGCTGATGGACCTGTACTATTCGGCCAAGGACGCAGCGGCAGAGCTGATCGACCGGCTGGATGCCTACGACACGAACGACGCCGAGCTGGATGAGATCGAACAGCGGCTGGATCTGTTGTACCGTCTCAAACGCAAGTACGGTGATACGGTGGAGGATATCATTGCCTTTGGACAGAAAGCACGGGAGGAACTGGAACAGATCCAGTTCTCGGAGCAGCGGCACGATCAGCTGCAGGCGGAAAAGCTGCGCCTGTATGGTCTGGCGCGCGAAAAGGCGGAGGCCTTGACCCAGACCCGTCTGAAAGCCTTTGACGAGCTGAATGCACGCATTACCGATACCTTGCAGTTCCTGAATATGCCGGGTGTGCGCATGACGCTGCACCACGCCCGTGGGCCGCTGGCAAGCCACGGACAGGACAGCGTGGAATTCTACATCTCCACGAACGCCGGTGAAGCCCCGAAACCGCTGGCCCGCATTGCCTCCGGCGGTGAGCTGAGCCGCATCACCCTTGCCATCAAAAATGCGCTGGCAGACCGGGATGCAGTGCCCACGGTGATCTACGATGAGATCGACAGCGGTGTTTCCGGCAAGGCCGCCGGACGGATCGGTGAGGTGCTGCGGCAGAGCGCACAGGGACATCAGATCCTGTGCATCACCCATACGGCACAGATCGCCGCACTGGCTGACTGCCACCTGCTGATCCAGAAAAATGTGACGAACGACCGAACTTATACCGAGATTCACCCGCTGGATACGGAGGGCCGCGTGGAAGCACTGGCCCGGTTGATCTCCGGCGATCATGTGACCGAGCTTTCACGGGCAAATGCGCGGGAAATGCTGGGTACCGGCCGCCAGTAGCAGGGGAACGTTCCCGTCGGAATCCGGGGCTTGACAAGCCCGTGTTCTTGTGATAAAGTAAGTTTTGTTAATGGCGATGAAGGGAATAAGTACCCTGAAGTGTTCTGCCCAGAGAAACCCCGGTTGGTGCAAGGGGCCGCAGAACAGCAGGCGAATACCTCCCGGAGCTGCAGGCTGAATGCTGTCTGAGCTAGTAGGCTGTGCCGCGTGCGAGCGTTACAAACGCAGGAGTGTCACTCTACTCTGGGGTGTGCACTCGTGAGGCCGTCTCTGTGAAGAGGCGGCAAACAGAGGTGGTACCGCGAATTTTATCGCCCTCTGCCAAATTTATTTTGGCAGGGGGCGTTTTATTTTCCCTCTGCCCGACAAACAGGAGGAAATTTTTATGACTCTGTACGAAGAACTCAATGCCCGCGGCCTGGTGGCTCAGATCACCGATGATGAGATCATCGACCTCATCAACAACGGCAAGGCTACCTTCTACATCGGCTTTGACTGCACCGCCGACAGCCTGACTGCCGGCCACTTCATGGCCCTGACCCTGATGAAGCGTCTGCAGATGGCAGGCAACAAGCCCATCGCTCTTATCGGCGGCGGCACTACCATGATCGGCGACCCCTCCGGCCGCACCGATATGCGCAAGATGCTGACCAAGGAGGACATTGCCCACAACGCTGCTTGCTTCAAGAAGCAGATGGAGAAGTTCATCGACTTCTCTGAGGGCAAGGCCCTGATGCTGAACAACGCCGACTGGCTGCTGAACCTGAACTATGTCGAGCTGCTGCGCGATGTGGGCGCCTGCTTCTCCGTCAACAATATGCTGCGTGCCAAGTGCTACGAGCAGC
>OLPC01001290.1_pt1 | contig 22249 bp, 15 predicted proteins | sample 1672341 | NCBI WGS metagenome assembly OLPC01 (sample SAMEA3136673, study PRJEB25190) | human gut metagenome | reverse complement strand
GAAAATGCTGAAGGGCAGTCACAAACTTCTAATATGAGTGATTGCATCAGAAAAGTCCTTAAATCACCAACAAAAAAACACCCCCGCTTTTCAGCGGAGGCGCTTTTACGATCGGGTCTATAAGCCGGGTTCTGTCATCGACAGTCATCTATCTAGGCGCACCGTTGCCGGTGCGCTCCAGCCACCTTCTCGGAAGCAGCCGGGCAAGCCTTGCTTCCTCTGCGGTGTTGCTCCGGATAGAGTTTACAGCATCGGACACTCTCGAGCCGACGGGTGCGCTCTTACCGCACCTTTCCATCCTTACCTGAGATACTTGCATACCTCGGGCGGTCTATTTCTGTTGCACTTTTCCTCAGATCGCTCTGGGCGGGCGTTACCCGTTATCCTTGCCCTGCGGAGCCCGGACTTTCCTCATGCTTGCGCACGCGATTGCCCGGCTCACTCGAGGTGGTAGTATACATCGTTCTTCGAACGATGTATACGGCCGACGCTGCGGGTCAATCGGGCACCTTATCTTGCTTCTGCAAGCAGCCTTGACGGGCAAAGCCCGTCTGGCGCCTGCTTTCAAAGCAATCTGAGACACCGGATTGGCCCTCGCTGACTGATATGGACCTGAGGGCTTCGGAAAATTCCCCTATGATGTTTCCTCGATCTCTGACTTCTGCTATTCGTTTTCTGGTTTCATGGTTAGGGATGATTCTCGTACTCTTTCGCTCTGAAAGGATTTTCATATGAAACGCTGCTTGCTTGTTGGCGCTGCGCCTTCGGCCCATAAAGAGCTTGACTACATCCTGCAAACGCAGGGATTCGATGCGGTGTATGCGGTCGATGGCGGGTTCGCGGCGTTGCAGGAGCGCGGCATTGTGCCTGATGCGGTGTTCGGCGATTTCGATTCGCTTGGAGCGGTACCTCAGCATCCATGCGTGTTCGAGTACGACATGCACAAGGATTTCACCGATATGGATTTGGCAATTGGTCATGCCGAGCAGCAGGGTCTTGAGGAGCTGGTTATCTGCGATGCGTTTACGGGCAGGCTCGACCACTCCCTAGGCAACTTGCAGTTGCTTATCCAAGCGGCCGCTCGAGGAACATGCGTATGGGGCATTGGCGAGGAAACAGTAATAGCCCCGCTGGTGGCACCAGGGCCGTTCTGCTCTCTTTCATTTGCGGAAGGTGCGCAAGGCACGTGTTCGGTGCTTTCCCATAGCGATGTGTGCAAAGGCGTTACCGAAGTGGGCTTGGAGTGGGAGCTCGGCGGCGCAACCTGCACGAACCGGGCGCTGTGGGGTATATCCAACGAGCTTATTGGCGGGCCTGCCAGCATCAGTTTGGAAGAAGGCTCGCTGTGGGTTATCTTCCCCCTTTTGGAATTCCCGCGCGTGGCGTATACCTATATACGAGTACAATAACGTAACCACATAACAGGGGAGCTAACCGCCCGCGATGTGCGGCTGTTCGGCTGAGAGGGGGCAAGGCCCCGACCCATAGAACCTGTATGGATAATGCCAACGAAGGGAGCCGTGATGACGCAAGAACGTCTCATCACTCAAATCGATTATGCCCGTGCGGGCAAAATCACGCCTCAAATGGAAGCAGTTGCCGCCAAGGAGCATAAAACGCCCGAAGAGATTCGTGCGGGTGTTGCGAAGGGCTGCATTGCCATTCCTGCCAACATACACCATGCCGCTTTGAGCCCCGAGGGCGTAGGCGAAGGCATGCGTACCAAGGTAAACGTTAATCTGGGTATTTCTGGCGACCTGATGAACGCCGAAATGGAACTCGAGAAGGTGCGTACTGCTATCGAGCTGGGCGCGGAAGGCATCATGGACCTTTCCAATCACGGCAAAACGCACGATTTCCGTAAGCATCTTATCGACATGAGCCCCGCCATGATCGGTACGGTGCCCATGTACGATGCCATCGGCTACTTGGAAAAACCTCTTATTGGTATTACGGCTCAGGACTTCTTGGACGTTGTTCGCGCTCACGCTGAAGACGGTGTGGACTTCGTAACCATCCATGCTGGCATGAACCGTCGTACCATCGAAAACTTCAAAGAAACCGGTCGCTTGATGAACATCGTAAGCCGCGGCGGTTCGCTGATTTTCGCCTGGATGGAGGCTACGGGCAACGAAAATCCTTTCTACGAGTATTACGACGAAGTGCTGGAAATCTTGCATGAGCACGATGTGACCATCAGCATCGGCGATGCTATGCGCCCCGGCTGCAACTACGACGCTACTGATGCTGGGCAGATTTCTGAGCTTATCGAGATCGGCAAGCTTACCAAGCGTGCATGGGATGCAGGCGTTCAGGTTATGGTTGAGGGTCCTGGCCATATGGCATTGGACGAGATCCCCGCCAATATGAAGATTCAGAAGCGCTTGTGCCACAACGCCCCGTTCTACGTTCTTGGCCCGCTGGTTACCGATATCGCTCCTGGCTATGACCACATTACGTCTGCTATCGGTGGCGCGGTTGCCGCATCGTGTGGCGCCGACTTCCTGTGCTATGTAACGCCCGCCGAGCATCTGCGCTTGCCCGATGCCGATGATGTGCGTGAGGGTCTTGTTGCAACTAAAATTGCAGCTCATGCTGCCGATATCGCTAAGGGTATTCCCCATGCGCGTGATGTCGACAACCGCATGAGCGACGCTCGTCGCCGTATGGACTGGGAGGAAATGTTCAGTCTTGCCATCGATCCGGTGAAGCCCCGCAAGTACTTTGAGAGCGCGCCTCCCTCGACGGAGGGCACCTGCACCATGTGCGGCAAGATGTGTGCGGTTCGTACGGTTAATACCATCATGGACGGTCTTACCATCGACCTCGGCGAGGAAATGTCCGACAAATAGCAAGTATGAAGCGGCTGTCCCTTTGGGCAGCCGCTTTTACCTGTGATGCGAGCGGCGGGTGTTCGGGCGTTGAGGTGGCTCAGGCTCCCCTCGATACCCGAGCCGTTGGCTTGCCTTGAGCAAGGAGAGAAGATGAAAACAGCGCTAACCATTGCTGGTTCTGATTCAAGCGGCGGAGCTGGCATTCAGGCAGATATCAAAACCATGAGCGCTTTGGGGGTCTATGCGGAATCGGTTGTCACAGCGCTAACCGCGCAGAACACCATGGGTGTGCAAGGAGTGGTTGCGACGTATCCCGATTTTGTATTACTGCAGATGGAAAGCGTGTTTTCTGATATTTGCCCCAATGCAGTTAAGATCGGCATGCTCCCTACGGCGGAAGTGGTTCGTGCGGTGGGGCAGGGCTTGCAGCGTTTCGATGCTCAGAATGTCGTGCTCGATCCGGTCATGGTTGCCACAAGCGGGGCTGCGCTTTCGGAGGCGCCTGCAGTGCAAGCGCTTTTCGATTTGCTTGTGCGGGCTTCCGTGGTAACGCCAAACATCCCCGAAGCCGAAGTGCTTTCAGGCATGCGCATCGAAACTAAAGAGGATATGCTGGCTGCGGCGAAGGCTATTCAGCTGAAAGGAGCGCAGGCCGTTCTGGTGAAAGGTGGACATTTGGCCGAAGGAGCCGATGATGTGCTGCTGGAAGCGAACGGTGCGGTGACGTGGCTTTCCGCTCAGCGTGTGGAAACGAAGAACACGCATGGTACTGGCTGCACACTTTCTTCTGCTATCGCTTCGTATTTGGCGAAGGGCGAAACTTTGAAGCATGCCGTGGCTTTTGCGAAGCGCTACCTCACTGAAGCAATCCAATCAAATCCTGGGTTAGGGAAAGGCAACGGTCCTGTGAACCACCTATTCGCGCTGCGCTAACAAGGCGGTTTAGGATTGCATGAATCGCCTTGCCAATGCCAGAAGTGCTTTGCGCTCAGGTGCCACCTCTTCGTTGGCTACGGCGCTGAACAACTCGTTGAGCACAAGCCCAACATGTGGTCCTTGAGGTACGCCGAGAGAGATAAGGTCGGTGCCATTTACTGGTAGGTCGGCAGGAGAAAGCACTTCGCCTTGCTTGAGCATCTCATTGAATAGGCTTTCGGCCGCGTTGATCTTCTGGATCCATTTTGTTGCACGGGTCGATTTTCCCCTTGCATCGCCCCGCATCAAGTCGCAAATTGCGTGGAACAGGTCCTCGTTGTGTTCTACCAGGGCATACAGCTTGCGCACACTTTTTGTTGTGGGCTCGGGTCTGTCGCCATGGTAGCGGATAACCAAGTCGAGATCATGCTGCATCTTCTTGCTGAAATGCAGCGTTTTTGCGCTTTCGCGCATGTGGTGAACGCTTGCTATGGGGTGATTGGGCATATGGCCCAAGTTGTCTGCTCCAATGAGGAACGTATCGGGCTTGCCTGCATCGTGAAACAGCGCCGCCCAACGCACCAAGGGGTAGGCGGGGGTGTTTTCGACTACCGCAGCGGTGTGTTCCCATACATCGTAGATGTGCCAAGGGTTGTGTTGGTCGAAGCCGTCCATGGCTTCAATGCAGGGAACAATATAGGCAAGTTCGCGGGGAAACCGAAGCAGGGTTTGGCGCACATGGCTTCCGCAGAGGAGCTTTTCAAGCTCTTGCCTTAGGCGCTCTCCTGCGACGTCGGTGAGGGTAGGTGCATATCTGCGTATGGCGGCTTCAGTATCAGGGTCAATCCAGAACCCGAGCTGCGATGCGAAGCGCATAGCGCGAAGAACGCGCAGGGCATCTTCTTGCAGGCGGATACCGGGATCGTTGACGCAGCGGATTATCTTGTTGGCCAAGTCGTTCTGCCCGTCAAAAGGATCTACAAGGCCACGAACCGGGTGGAACGCCATTGCGTTGATGGTGAAATCGCGTCGCGCCAAGTCTTGCTCGATGGTGTCGACGAACAGCACGCTATCGGGGTGGCGGTGATCGGTATAGGCGCCTTCGGTGCGGAAGGTGGTAACTTCGATGGGTTCGTTTTGATAAACCACGGTTACCGTACCGTGCTTCGTTCCTGTTTCGTGCACCGCCATGCCGCTTGTCAGACACGCTTCGCGCGTTTGCTCCCAGTGGGCGTTGGTGGCGATGTCGGCATCGTGGGGCGCGACGCCGCGAAGGGCGTCGCGCACGAAGCCGCCAACAACCCATGCCTCAAAACCGCGCTTTTCCAAAGCGTCGATGACAGCGCATACCGATGCGGGAAGCTGGGCAAGCATTCCGTGGGCTTCGATATGTGGCGCATCATTAAGAGACATGACCTCAGGCTTTCGTTACGAGTATGTTTCAGTATACGGCTTCGGTAGCGATTCGTGCGTCCATACTGGAGATATGTCTTGAGACAATAGCCTGTGCGGCGTGGTGGTTTGTTGCGATTGCTTTCGCATGTCTTTCGAATTCGGTAGCGTAAAATCAAACGGTGAAAGATACGAACACGGTGTGCCGAGTACCTAAAAGGGGTTGCCATGATTGATGAAGTGCATATTCGCGATGTGGCGTTGATCCACGAGGCAACGTTTGCGCCAAGCCCCGCCTTTACTGTGGTAACAGGCGAAACGGGCACGGGTAAAACCGCTTTACTGAATGCGCTGAAGATTCTGGTCGGCGAGCGCGCTGGTGCGTCGTTTGTGCGCGAGGGCTGCGAAGAACTCCAGGTAGAGGGCCGTTTCTTTGGCGAAGGATGCGGGGAGGATGGCGTGGTGGCTGCGCGCCGCATCGGTGTGCAAGGACGCAGCCGCGTTTCCATTGACGGTTCGCTTGCTTCAGTGAAGGAGCTTGCCGGCGGCTTGGGCCAGACGGTTGATCTTTGCGGGCAGCACGAGCATCAGCGCTTGCTTTCGCCGGCCTATCAGCGTGCTTTGCTCGACGAATGGGGCAAAGAAGAAATCAGTGCGCCGTTGGGGGCGTATCGAGCATGCCTTTCTGCGGCAAACGATGCGTCTGCCGAGCTTGTTCGCCTGCAAGAGTTGGAATCAGCCGATGCTGTCGAGCTCGACAGGGCACGCTTCGCTTTGGAGCAGATCGGCAAAGCAGATCCCCAGGAAGGTGAGTACGAAGAGCTTATCGAGCGAATGCCTCGCCTGGAAAACGCCGAAATGCTGGTCCATGAAGCCATGTCTGCCCAGCGCAATCTAACAGGGTCGGGCGGTGCGGTGGAATCGCTTGAGTCGGCATTGGGGTCTCTCGAGCGAATCGCGGCGGTAGACACTTCCGTTGAATCCGTGTTGGAGCTTGTGCGTGAAGCATTCTTTTCGCTGGAGGATGTGGGTCGCGATTTGGCGACGTACAAAGATGGTGTCGATTTCCCCCAGGAAGAGCTGGAGGCGGCGCAGGACCGCATTGCCGAGTTGCAGGGTCTTATGCGTGGCTTCGGTCCGCGCATGGAAGATGTATTGGCGCAGCGTGCCGAAGCTGAGGCGAAAATCCGCGAATACGATGGGCGCGACGAGCTTATCTCCCAGGCTCGAAAGAAGCGCGATGCAGCGGAATCGGCACTTGCCGACGCGGCGCATGCCTTGGCGGAAGCTCGCGGCAGGGTTGTTCCTCGCTTTATCGATGCCGTCCAAGCCCAGATGGCTCGTTTGGAAATGAAGGGCGCACGTCTCGAGGCAAATATTTCTGATCTACCGCGCGGGCAGTGGGACACATGGGGCTCTCAGTCTTTTGAGTTCCTTTTTGCTGCTGGTGAGGGCCTTAGCGCTCAGCGGCTCGGCAAAATTGCTTCGGGTGGCGAAATGAGCCGCGTGATGCTTGCCCTGAAGGTCGCATTGGGCGAATGCGACCAGGTAGACACCCTGGTGTTTGACGAGATCGATGCTGGTGTGGGCGGTAGTACCGCTCGTGCACTTGGTGCCGTTCTTCGCGATTTGGCAAAAACCCATCAGGTCATTGTGGTAACGCACCTTCCTCAAGTTGCCGTGTGCGGTGATACTCATTATCTGGTAACGAAGTCCGGTGATGCGTTGCCGCAAACCTGCTTGACCTCCGTTTCGGGCGAAAGCCGAACGGCGGAAATTGCCCGTATGCTAGCCGGCGAGGTAAGCGAAACGTCTCTTGCCCACGCCGCCGAACTGCTCAGCGAGCAGGAGTAGCTGGCACTTGATTCGGCCCGTCATATGCAAGGCAAAGAAAAAGGAGAATACATGTCCGAATACCAAGCCGTATTGCGGCAACCGACAGATGGGCGTATGCCCGTTATCGGTTGTCATCTTTCGTCGGCTAAAGGGTATGCCGCAATGGCGAAAACGGCAGCTTCCATCGACGCCAACACGTTTGCGTTCTTCACGCGAAACCCGCGTGGCGGGAAGGCGAAAGCAATCGACGATGCTGATGTGAGGGCATTCGCGGAAGAGGCGGCGCTAGCGGGTATTGGGCGCATTGTTGCGCATGGTTCGTATACCGTGAACCCCTGTGCGGCGAAAGAACAGGTGCGCAGTTTCGCATTTCAGGCGCTTGCCGAAGATTTGGCGCGAATGGAACGCACCCCGGGGCAGTTGTTCAACATTCACCCCGGCTCCCACGTGGGGCAAGGGGCGGATGTGGGCATTGAGCTTATTGCCGAGGTCTTGAATACCGTATTGACGCCCGAACAGACCACCACGCTTCTGCTGGAAACCATGGCGGGAAAGGGAAGCGAGGTGGGCCGCACCTTCGAGGAGCTTGCTGCCATCATCGATCGTGTTGAGCTCAACAGCCATCTGGGGGTTTGCCTTGATACCTGCCATGTATGGGATGCGGGATACGACATTGCGAATGACCTGGATGGTGTGCTCGAGGAATTCGACCGTGTTATCGGGCTGGATAGGCTGCGTGCTTTGCACATTAACGATTCCCTCAACGAATGCGGTGCCCATAAAGATCGTCATGCGCGCATTGGCGAAGGCTGCATTGGTAAAGAAGCACTGGCTGCCGTAGTGATGCATCCTCGACTGTTGGGATTGCCCTGCATTCTGGAAACGCCGAACGAGCTGCCGGGCTATGCGAAAGAGATCGCATTTTTCCGTTCTTGCGTTGTGCAAAACGATTGTTTACCATGAACGGGTCTTATTAATTCCCCTTAACAGCATATTTGCAGGTGGCCTTTTACGGGCAAAGTGTGCCTGCACGGTTATTCATTTCTTTTAAGGAGGATCCAGTGAAATTCTTTCTGGACACTGCCGATCTCGATGAGATCGAAGAGGCAGCAAGCTGGGGTGCGTTGGCTGGCGTAACCACCAATCCGTCTTTGTATTCTCGCATCGGCGGCAAGCTTGATGACTTCCACAACCACATCAAGCGTATCTGCGACATCGTTGGCCCTGATTGCCCCGTTTCCGCAGAATCTGTTGCTATGACGCGCGAAGAGCTCATCACCGACGGTCGCGAGCTTGCCGCAATTGCTCCTAACGTTGTTGTGAAGATCCCCACCATGGTGGAAGGCCTTGCCGCAACGCATGCACTTGCAGCCGAGGGCATTCCGGTGAACATGACGCTGTGCTTCAGCGTTCCTCAGGCCATCTTGGCTGCCCGCGCTGGCGCTCGCTACATCAGTCCCTTCATTGGTCGTTTTGACGACATCTCGGAAGACGGTCTTGATCAGGTTGCCAATATTGTTACTGCGCTGAACAACTATGACTTCACCTCTAATACCGTAAACGGTGAGCAGGTCGAGGTTATTGCGGCTTCTATCCGCAGTGCAAACCATGTTACCCAGGCAGCGTTGATGGGCGCCGATATCGCAACGGTTCCCTTCGGTGTGCTGAAGAAGATGGTTCAGCATCCGTTGACCGATCGTGGCCTTGAGGCATTCCTCAAGGATTGGGAGAAAGTCCAGAACGCATGAGTGATGCAGAGGTAGTCGAAGAGTCTGCGCCCGAGGAAAAAAAGCCGGCACGTACTACGCGTCGTCGTACGGCGAAGGCCTCCGACAAGCAGGAGGGGGCGGCCACAGCGGCTGCGCCCTCCGATTCTGCTGAGGTAAAGCCTGCGGTTGCTGAGGCTTCTTCTCCGGATGAAAAGCCCAAGCGCCGTAGGACAAGCAGGAAGAAAGCCGAAGAAGCTCCTGCCGATACCGAAGCTGAGCAGAAGCCCAAGGCGGCTAAGCCTGCAAAATCCAAGGCTACCGAAAAGAAGGAAGAGCCCCAGACTGAATCTTCCGACACGCAGAAGGGCGACGCTTCCTCCGAGGACGAGTCCAAACCAAGGCGAACCCGCACCCGATCCAGGTCGAAGGCCAAGGCAGAAGAAGCGTCTCAGGGCGAAAATGCGCAGGCAGCTCCCAAGCAGGAAGCTGAGCCTAAGCAAGAAAAAACTTTTGAACAGGCTGCTTCTTCCGATCAAGAGATTCCATTGAAGCAAAAGGATTCCTCGAAGCAGGAATCGGCTCCTTCTGAAGGGGCGGAAAAGCAAGAGCCCTCCGAACCCTCGGATGCTTCTGATGCTGCCGAGGAAAAAAGTTCCAGCGAGCGTGAAGCGCGCGACGACTACAAGGGTCGTCGTCAGCGCAAACCCCGTCAGCAGAGGGGCGGCGATCGTCAGAAGGGTGATCGAGGCGACCGCCAGAAGAACGATCGTTATCACAACGGTCGTCGCCAGCACCAGCAAAACCGTCGTGAGCCGGTGGCCCCTCAGGTTTCCAAGGAAGATCTCGCGAAACTAAAGGTCGTTGAGCTTCGCGAAAAGGCTCAGGAATTGGAGATCGACTTCAAGGGCCTTAAGAAGGCAGAGCTTATCGAGGCAGTGTTTGCTGCCAGCATGAAAGCCGAAGGCTTTGAAGAGGTCAGCGGCATCCTTGATGTGCTTTCCGATGGCTATGGGTTCTTGCGTACGAGCGGATATCTTCCCGGTGAAAAAGACGTATATGTGGGTACTTCTACCATTCGTCGCAATCACCTTCGCAAGGGTGACTACCTTACCGGCCAAACGCGTCCAGCGCGTCCGAAGGAAAAGTTTGCCGCTCTTCAGCGCATTGACACCGTGAATGGGGTTCCGCTTGACGAGGTTGGCAAGCGTATTCGCTTTGCTGATTTGACGCCGGTGTTCCCTGATGAACGCTTGGTGCTTGAGCACGGACGATCCTCTATCACTTCTCGAGTTATTGATCTGTGCGCACCTATCGGCAAAGGCCAACGTGGTCTTATCGTTTCGCCTCCCAAGGCGGGCAAAACCACGATCTTGAAGGATATCGCAGCGTCCATTACGTCGAACAATCCCGAAGTGCATCTGATGTGCCTTCTGGTCGACGAGCGCCCCGAAGAAGTTACCGACATGGAGCGATCCATTCATGGTGAGGTAATTTCCTCGACTTTCGATATGCCTTGTGAAAACCACGTTGCGGTTTCCGAGATGGTTATCGAAAGGGCAAAGCGCTTGGTGGAAAATGGGCAGGACGTCGTCATCCTGCTTGACTCGCTTACGCGTTTGGCGCGTGCCTACAATCTGGCGCAACCCGCATCGGGTCGCATCCTTTCTGGTGGCGTTGATTCGACGGCGTTGTATCCGCCTAAGAAGTTTTTGGGCGCTGCCCGCAATATCGAGGGCGGCGGAAGCCTTACCATCTTGGCATCGGCTCTTATTGAGACGGGTTCGAAGATGGATGAGGTTATCTTTGAAGAATTCAAGGGTACCGGCAACATGGAAGTGAAGCTTGATCGCTCGTTGGCGGAGCATCGCATCTTCCCTGCAATCGATCCGGTTGCATCGGGCACCCGTCGAGAAGATCTGCTGCTTGATCCTCAGGAGGCGCCGCTCATTTGGGCAGTGCGTCGTGTGCTCGCCAATCGCAACAACGTTGAGCGAGCCATGGATTCGCTTATCAAGTCGCTTAAGCAGACCAACGATAACCAGGAGTTCCTGATGCGCGCTGCAAAAAAGGCGCAGCAGGGACGTCATTTCGACGAGAGCGGAGCGATTGAAATCTAATAAATGAGATTTCGGTTCGCGACGTGATCTGGCTGCGTAGAGCATATCGTCATCGCTTATAATTACGAAAAAATGGAACCCTGCCGTTCGGCGGGGTTCCGCAGTGTTTACCTGTCTGTATTTATAGGGAGGTCATGTGCCTCAAGAGCCATTATCTCAGCATCCGGGCGGACCTCAACCGCCAGTAGGGTATGAGCAGCCTGCGCCTCAACCCCCGTTCGAACAAGTACCGCAGCCTGCTGCGGCGGCAACCGTCTATTGGAAAGAGCCTCGCAAATCACGCGGATGGATTGTGGCGCTTGTCGCAATTATCGCGGTGTGCCTGGTGTCGGTTTTCGGTATTGTATCTTGCACCTCGGCTATTGCTGGCCTGGGCGGGTCGAACGCCTACGACAGCGAGCCGTTGCTCCCGAATACGGTTGCGGTTATCGACATCGGCAGCACCATTCAATACGATGGCACCACGAACAGCCCCGATGGCCTGAAGCAGCAGCTTGACGTTGCGGCAGATGATAGCAGGATCATTGCGGTGGTGCTGCGTGTGAATTCAGGGGGCGGTGTTGCCACGGCTGGCGAGGAAATGTCCACCTACGTGAAGGAATTCCGAGAGGACACAGGCAAACCAGTAGTGGTTTCGAGCGCTTCTACCAATGCGAGCGCTGCTTACGAGATATCCAGCCAAGCGGACTACATTTTTACGGCGCATACCACTGCCATCGGCGCAATTGGTACAGCGATACAGGTGGTCGATTATTCTGGTTTAATGACCATGCTCGGTATCTCTACGGAAGATATTACTTCTGCTGAAAGCAAGGATTCCACCTACGGTACGCGCAAGCTTACCGATGAAGAGCGGGCATACTATCAGGCTCAGGTGGACCAGATCAACGAAACGTTCATCCAAACTGTCGCCGATGGTCGTAATATGTCTGTCGATGAGGTGCGCGCTTTAGCTACGGGTCTCACGTTTACCGGCGACGATGCCGTGAAAAACGGTCTTGCCGACGAAATCGGCACAAAGGAAGACGCTATCGAATACGCAGCTATGCTTGCGGGGCACTCATCCGACTATGAAACGGTGAATCTCAGGCAACATAGCTCGGACGATATTTCTACCCTGATCGACCTGATATCTGAAAATAAGTCTATTTCCGCTGATCAATTAGCTTCGGCGTTGAAGGAGTTGGAGAGCAATGGCTCCATCGCAAAATAAGAAAGAACGTATCGAGTGGCCGAAGCGTGCCGTTGTGACGGCAGGCATGCCTTATGGCAACAAGTCTCTGCACTTTGGTCATGTGGGCGGCGTTTTTGTACCCGCCGACTGCTATGCCCGCTTCCTCCGTGATCGCATCGGCCCTGAAAACGTGGTATTCGTCTCTGGCACCGATTGCTTCGGTTCTCCTATCGAAGAGGGGTATCGCAAGGAAGTTGAGTCTGGTTCCTTCGAGGGAACCCTGGAAGACTATGTTCGTCGCAACCACGATCGCCAGAAGGCAACGCTTGATGCGTACGACATTAGCCTTGATGTGTACGAGGGCAGTGGCCTCGGCCATTGTGGCGAGGTTCATCGCTCTATTTCTGCCGCCTTTGTGCAGCGTCTTCATGAAAAGGGATTCCTGCATTTGGAGAGCACGCTTCAGTTCTATGACGCTCAGGAAGGCATGTTCCTGAATGGCCGTCAGGTAGTGGGGCATTGCCCTGTGCAGGGCTGCAAAAGCGAAAAAGCCTATGCCGATGAATGCGACCTGGGCCACCAGTACGACCCGGTTGATCTCATCAACCCGATTTCCTCGGTTTCGGGCACGGTGCCGGAAATGCGTGAGGTGCGTAATTGGTACTTCGACCTGCCTGGCTTGTCCAACGTGGTTCGTGATTATGTCGATGCTTTGGAAAGCGATCCGTGCATTCGTCCCGTTGTTACCAAAACCATTAAGGAATTCCTTGTTCCGCCCATCATTTACATCAAGGTGGAACTGCACGACAAATACCTGGAAATTGCAGACAAATTGCCCAAGCATGTGTATCGCGATGCCGCCAAGGGCAAGCAGAGCTTCGAGATCGAATTCGAGAACGTCTACGATCGCGATAAAGCGCGTACCGTGTTGGCAGATGCGAATATTCGCTTCCGCACCGGTAAGGCATTGGTGCCGTTCCGTATTTCCGGCAACGTCGAATGGGGCGTGCCTGTTCCCGAAATCGAAGGGGTGGACGGTCTTACGGTATGGTGCTGGCCCGAAAGCCTTTGGGCTCCGCTTTCCTTCACCATGGCGCGTAACGACGATCGCGGTCTTTCCCGCTCGGCATGGCGCTCTTTCTGGTGCAAAAAAGATGCAACGGTGTATCAGTTCATCGGCCAGGACAACCTGTATTTCTATGGCGTTGCCCAGCCTGCCTTGTTCGCCGCTCTTCAGGAAAAGCAGCCCGTGGTTGCCGATGCTCCTGAAGGCGAATTGCAGCAGACAAAACTCATCGCCAATCACCATATATTGTTTGGCGACAAGAAGGCCTCTTCCTCTGGTTCGGTGAAGCCGCCTACGGCAGACGAGCTTTTGGAGCACTATACCTCCGAGCAGCTGCGTGCCCACTTCCTCGCTTTGGCGCTCGACCAGAAATCGGTAGGGTTCAAGCCGAAAATCTTCGATCCCGACCCCGAAAAGCGTGAAGATCCCCGCGTTGCCGATCCCGCCTTGAAAGAAGGCGCGCTTCTTACCAAGGTGTTCAACCGTTTGGCACGTAGCTGCTTCTACGAGGCAGCAAAGAATTTTGAGGGATATATGCCCCTCGGTGCGGTGAGCATCGAGGTACTTGCCAAGGTGAATAAAACCATGCACAAGTACGAAGAGCTGATGTATCATGTCGACCTCCATTCCGTCATGGCCTTGATGGACGAGTTCATCCGCTACGCCAATAAGTATTGGTCAAGCGGCATTCGCGAGGCGGAGGCCAATGAGGATGCCGATGCTCGCCGCAAGGTATTGGTTGATTCGTTCTATCTGCTGCGTATCGCAACGTTGCTGATGCATCCGGTTGTTCCGCGTGGCACCGAGCGCATCTGCGACTATATGAATTTTGAGTTCGAAGACTTCTTCAGCTGGAATTACGATTTCGACAACATGGAAGAGCTGTGCAACGCCATGGAGCTTGACGAGCGCCGTCATCGCGTTCGCGATCTCCCTCCGCGCACCGACTTCTTCAAGTTCCACCCCAGCCAGATCAAGAAGAAATAGGCTATCGAAGAGCCTCGCTACACGTGCCGGACCTCCCTGGCGCTTCTGGACAAAGGTTTACCTCAGGAGTACCACGGTGGGCTCGGCTTCGCTTGCGGGGCTCTTTTTGCTGTGTGCAGCCCTCTTTTATCCTATAGCCCCCTGTTCGGTGGGGCGTTATTTTTGAGTGCGGAGAACTCTCATCGTTTGCAACTATAGTCTCTGTTCGGGATGGCGTTGTGAAGGAACAGGGAAGAAGGCTCGACGTCCTTGCGAAAGTGTGCTTCTGCGCTATACTAAATAGGCTTATCTCGCCTTGGTCGGAAACCAAGGCATAGTAAGGAGAACCAATGAAAAAAGATATCCATCCCGAGTACGTTGACTGCACGGTAACCTGCACCTGCGGCAACACCTTCCAGACTCGTTCCACGAAGTCGGAGATTCGCGTTGACATCTGCAACGCTTGCCATCCGTTCTTCACGGGCCAGCAGAAGCTGATCGACTCTGGCGGACGTGTACAGCGCTTTGCTAACAAGTTCGGTGCTGCTACCGAGGCTGTTGCTGCTCGCGAGGCTGCTAAGAAGGCAGAGCGCGCTGCTGCTATCGAGGCTGCTGAAGCCGCTAAGAAGGCAGAGCGTGAGGCTAAGGCTGCTGCCAAGGCTGCTCGTGCTGCTGAATTCGCCAAGAAGGCTGAGGCTGAAGCTGCTAAGGCTGCTGCAGAGGCTGAGGCTGCTGCTGTTGTTGCAGAAGGCGAAGCAGAAGAGGCTGCTGAAGAAGCTGTTGCAGCTGAGGTTGCAGAGAACGCTGCTGAATAGTATTAGCTTGTGCCCAGGCGAAGGCGTCCGCATTATGCGGGCGCCTTTTTCGTTTTGGGCCGCAATCCCGGAGGCTAGGGTGCGTTCCAGGTGCCGCCTTTCCGCACCGCTCCTCATACCGTCCATCTGCCGCTTTGCGGTGTTGTGTCCGGATCGCTCCCTCATGGCACCGTACCCAGCTCGCCTCATGGCGCAGCGGTCGGATCTGTTCTTGCGGCACCGCACTCGACTGCCTGTGGCACCGTGGTTGCGGCGATTGCATTGCTTGCCGAAGGTGCCATCGCATCTGTCCGCCTGTGAAACCGTGACCAGATCGCTCCCCACGGCGCCTCGTCCGCGGCACTGCGTCCGATCGTCCTGTCCATAGAGCACTGATCTGGCCCGCCTTGTCCGCGACACCGCACGCGAATGGGCCTCTCACGCGGTTCAGCTCTTGCGCCGCTATGTCCATGGCGGCGCCTCAAGTCGTTTGGGACTCCGAAAACAGAAAAACGTTCCACCGCGCAACTTTTTTGCGATTAGCAACCGTCGCGAGTTCCCTGAGTGAGGATAAAAGCGCAAAACAGCAGGTAATCGGGCGTACGATGGCGTATTTTCGCTTTGCGGGTGAGGAAAGGGGTTGCTAATCGAAAAAAAGTTGCAAAGATCCGAGGATTTTTGTTTTTGCCCTCCTGCAGGGACTGTTTTTCGCTATTGCGCAACGGCTTGGCATCATCTTTGCTTTCTCGACGGTTGCGTTTGTTTATGCCGTAAGCTGAGTTCGATGCAGGAAAGCATGGCACGCATGGGTGCCCGGTTGTGTGCGCAGGTTTCATCTTCGAGGAAAGCGTAAGAGGCGCGCATGGGGAGTGCTGCTTGCTCTTCTTCCTGATGGGCGCTGCTGCTCTTGCGCCGCGATGGGGTACGGCTGCGCCTAGCTTATGACGGGCTGTGGCTACGCTTGGCCTGTGACGGGCGTGTTGTCGCCTTTTGCTGGCAACAGGCATCTTGTTTGTTTTTCTGTGCTTGTGCGCAGATAGGAAAAGGAACCGCAATGAATGACAGTGATAAAGCAACTGCAATGAGCAATGGCGATTCTTCCACCAGTGGAGCTTCGGTCGAACCTGAATATGTGGTTCCCGAAGTACTGCCTATGGACGACGAAGGAAACTCAGCACATAAGATCAAGGGTGCAGCCCAAATAGCGGCGGGTGCCGCCTTGACCGCCGCAGGTGTTCCCATGCTTGTTCTGCCTGGCCCTGGCGCTGTGGCAATTGCGGGCGGCGCAGCTTTAATAAGCAAGGGTCAGCGTAATTGCTCGGGTCGTTCGGCAACGCCTTTCGAGGAAAAACTCGATGACGTTGCTGAAAAGGCGGCCGTCGCGGTTAAAGCCTCCGCCGAGAAAACAGCTCACAAAGCAGCCGAAGAGGCCCCAAAGGTTGCGAAGAAGGTTATTTGCCAAGCGCCACTTATTGCTGGGACGGCGGTCCGGGCAGCAAAGCCTGTCGTTAAAGGCGTTGCCGGTGCAGTGGCCCAGGCGGCAAAGCCCGTTGCGAAAAGCGCTGCGGGGGCGGCGGTGGCTACGGGTAGTCAGTTAACCCAGAAAGGGTTGAAATACTTGCAGAATAAGAAAAGCACCAAGAAACAAGCCCGTTAGCCAGGCGTTTCTTGCTATAACTTATAAAATTCGTATCCTATGATCACAACTAAGCAAAGGGGAGGTTTGGGAGCTATGGATAAAACTGCATTTCGATCGCTAACCTACGGCATGTACCTGGTTAGCTCCTTGAGGGATGGAAAACCTGTTGGTTGCGTGGCAAACACGTTTACGCAGGTTACGAGCAGCCCAGCTCAGGCAAGCATTGCGTTGAACAAAGATAATTTCACCACGCAAGGCGTGCGCGAAACGGGCGCGTTCGAGGTTACCGTACTCGATCAATCTGCCTCGATGGAGCTTATTGGGGCCTTCGGGTTCCATTCAAGCGCTGATACCGATAAGTTTTCGGGTTTTACGACCGAAACGTCCGCGCAGGGTATCCCTTATGTTGCCGAGCAGGTTTGTGCTCGCTTTTCGGTAAAGGTTGAACAGGAGATCGATCTGGGATCCCATGTGCTTTTTATTGGCTCAGTTGCTGACGCTGCATCTCTTGGGGGCGAAGAACCTATGACCTATGCCTATTATCATCAGGTCAAAGGAGGCAAAACACCGCCGAAGGCACCGAGTTTCAATGAAGATGCTCCTGCGAAGGAAGAAGAATCGGACCCTGCGGCAGGTCGTACGTTCGCGTGGCGTTGCACGATTTGCGGTCATATCGAATACGTCGACGAGCTTCCAGAAGATTTCATCTGCCCGATATGCGGAGTGGGTAGGGATTTGTTTGAGCGTATAGAGCTGTAGATCCAATCTCGGCAACGAGCACAGTTGCAATGCCCCCCCCCTCGAAAGGGAAGCGACCGTTAACATGATGCGCCTCGGAGGAATAATTCTTCTGAGGCGCATTATTTCTCGGTGCGTCCTTCCGCCGCCCATTAGCGTGTTCTTTCCGCGAACCGTCCTGTTGTGGGCGGCTGCTCAAGAGTGGTTCGCTATTATGGCGCAAGAAGAGAAAGGACAAGCCCTATGAATGTAGAGCTTTTGCAATACCCCGAACATCCCGAGCGCGCGGTGGCAACGGCGGCACGCCTTTGCTATGCCCCCGTCGGCGCAACTGAGCTTATGGAAACCATGCCGCCGGAGCGCGTGCAAAGCGTGCTTTCCACCATAATGAAATCAGGTCATTTTTCTACGCTGGAACACGTGAGCTATACCTTTGCGGTTGACGGCGTTTCTCGCGCGCTCACTCACCAGTTGGTTCGCCATCGTCTGGCCAGCTTCAACCAGCAATCTCAGCGTTACGTTAAGTTCGCAGGGGATGTCGAAGTGGTGAAGCCCCCCACGGTTGCCGCCCAGGAAGATACCTCCCGTGTGTTCGACGAGGCTATCGATGCTGTTGTGGATGCGTACCATAAGCTTCTTGATGCCGGTGTTCCCGCCGAAGATGCTCGTTATCTTCTGCCCAATGCTGCAGAAACAAAGATTGTCATTACCATGAACATTCGCGAGTTACTTCATTTTCTAAGCTTGCGCTGCTGCAACCGCGCTCAATGGGAAATCCGCGAGCTTGCCAATCGCATGCTTGAGCTTGTTCGCCCCACGGCGCCCTATATCTTTATGGATGCTGGCGCTCCCTGTGTTCGTGGAGTGTGCCCCGAAGGTAAAATGACCTGCGGAAACCCCTATCCAAAAGTAGTAAGGGAGTAGCCTTTCCCCATGGGAAGCGATCTGAAACGAGCATTTACCGAAGACGGCCAACGCCGCACCCATATTGGCGGGCAGGCGCTTATCGAAGGCGTGATGATGCGTGGCAAGCTCAACTGGGCTGTTGCCGTGCGTGAGCCTGATGGCCATATGCATTCCGAGGAGCATCCTCTGTCAAAGAAGGGAAAGCGCGCCAAGTGGCTTTCCTGGCCGTTGGTGCGCGGGTGCGTGGCCTTGGTCGATTCATTAGTGCTGGGGTATAAGGCACTTGAGATTGCCGCCAACCATGCGTTTGACGACGAAGACGAACAGGCCGAAACGGTTGCCGAAGAAGTGGCAGCGGGCGGCTTGTGCATCGACGGCGACTTCGACGATCAAGAATACGATTCCGAGGGTCAAGGTCTCATTGGCAATGGGGGCCCACAAGAATCTGACGGCAGTCGGGCCAGAAGGTGTGAGCCCGAACAAGACCCTCCGTTTTCTTGGAAATACGATTTCGGACGTCCCGATACCATGATCGATGCGCTTGGCGCCCAGCGAACGCTTGAGGTAGTAACCGAACCCAACGAGCAAAGCTCGTATGGTGGCCAGGAAGGGCCGTTTTACGCGTCCGAGGGGCAAGGCGTTCCTGCTCATGCCGCCAACGAGGAAGAAGAGCCGTTTTTCGGGAAAGCGGAAATGGCAGTTTCCCTGGTTATGGGCTTGGTTTTAGGAGTGGGCCTGTTTATCTTCCTGCCGGCATTGGCATCCAATGTGCTGGTCGGCGAATACGAAGCTAACCCCTTTGCCTGGAATATCATCGATGGCTTGATGCGTGTGGTGATATTCGTCTTTTATGTATGGCTGATCGGGCGCATGAAAGATATCAAACGCATGTTTTCCTATCATGGCGCCGAGCACAAGACCATCCACTGCTACGAACACGGGCTTGAGCTTACACCGGAAAACGCGCGGAGCTTTCCGCGGCTGCATGTTCGGTGCGGTACGGCATTCTTGATCATGGTCATGATCATCGCCATTTTGGTGTACACCATCATTCCCCTCAATTTGCTCATCGAGGGGTGGGGGATCAGCGGGCCTGCCGCATTCGCCCTGCTTATCGTGGTGCGCATTGCGCTTATGCCTTTAATTGCTGGAATTTCATACGAAATTACCGTGAAGTGGGCGGGCAGCCATCCCGAAAATCCCTTGGTGCGTATCGTCTTGTGGCCGGGTATGCAGATGCAGCGCCTAACCACCAACGAGCCCGATGATTCTATGCTGGAATGCGCCATCGAAGCTATGCGCTTGGTTTTGGACCGCGAAAAGGAAGAGCCGCAAAGCGCGTGAATTAGCCCTGCGCTTCTTTGATGGGTCTTTCAGCGGGGCTATCCGGATACGTTATCAAGTTTTTCGCTTCGAGCTTCTCAATTCGGGTATGCTGAATCTTGCTACGCAGCAGAGGGGCTCCAGGCGTAGCGGGCGCGGCGCTATCTCGCCGCATAGTAAAGGCTGTGCTTGGAAGGCACCGCCAAGCAAAGGAGCAAATCCCCGCACACGTTAATAAGCAAATCGGGGTTAAACCGTGTGAATAGCGGCTGGGCTTAAGGCTCGGCAGAAAAGGAGGAACCGCGTGAAACTGGTTGTTACCGAGAAGAATGACGCGGCTCAGAAGATCGCAGATTTGTTGGGCGCAACAAAGCCCAAAGCCGACAAAGTATATTCCACTCCCGTATATCGCTTTACCGTTGATGGTGAAGACTGGGTAACCATTGGTCTTCGTGGCCATATTTTGGAACCCGATTTTGCCACAGCGCTGGTGTACAAGAAGCGCGGCGGATGGCGTGGTGTTTCCGCCGATGGCGAAGTTATGGAAGCCGATATTCCCAAAACACTGCCCAGGCCACCTTTTAAAAAGAAGAAACCCTTCACCGAAGACGGTGTGGAGTTGAAGGCCTGGAAGATGGATGCGCTGCCGTATTTGGTGTATTCGCCTATCGAAAAGCGCCCCAAGGAAAAAGATATTATCCGTTCGCTGAAGAACTTGGCGAAGAAAGCCGATTCCATCATCATTGCAACCGACTTCGACCGTGAAGGTGAGCTTATCGGCTCGGATGCGCTTTCATGCATTCAAGAGGTCAACGACACGGCACCTGTTTCTCGTGCGCGCTATTCTGCATTTACCAAGGAAGAGATAACTCACGCCTTCAGCAACTTAGTAACGCTCGATACCAACTTGGCTAGTGCGGGCGCTTCGCGCCAGGACATCGATCTCATCTGGGGTGCGGTGCTTACGCGCTACCTTACCTTGGTGAAGTTTGCCGGTTACGGCAACGTGCGTTCTTCTGGCCGCGTCCAGACGCCAACCCTGGCGCTTATCGTTGCCCGTGAGCGCGAGCGCTTGGCGTTTGTTCCTGAAGATTACTGGGTAATCAAAGGCTCTTTCGACGAAGACGAAAATGCCTTCATTGCTCCTCATGCAACGGCACGTTTCAAAGCTGAAGCGGAAGCCAATGCGGTAATGGCCCATGTCGAAGGCCAAACCTCGGCGCGTGTTGAGTCTATCACGAAGCGCAAGCGCACCGTGGCACCTCCCGTGCCGTTCAACACTACGAGCCTTATGGCGGCAGCTTCTGCTGAGGGTCTTACCCCTGCACGAACCATGCGTTTGGCGGAAAGCCTGTACATGGATGGCTATATCAGCTACCCCCGTGTAGACAATACGGTGTACCCTTCTTCGCTCGACTTGGCAGACACCGTGAAGAAAATCATGGGCAATCCCGCTTATACCCCCTATTGCAAGCAGCTGCTTTCGGGCGGTCCTCTGCATGCAACACGCGGCAAGAAGGAAACTACCGACCATCCGCCTATTTATCCTACAGCCATGGCAACGCCCGACAACCTTCCTGCGGCGGAGTACAAGCTCTACAACCTTATTGCCCGTAGGTTCCTGGCAACGCTCTCCGATGCCGCCATCGTGGAAGGCACGAAGGTCTCGCTCGTTGTGGGTGGCGAAGAGTTTGTGGCTAAGGGCGATGTTTTAGTGAAGCCGGGTTTTCGCGGCATCTATCCTTACGGCCTGAAGAAAGACGAGCAGCTGCCTGCGTTGGAAGAAGGCCAGGAAATAGCCTTCAATGGTGCAACCTGCACAAAAGACCAAACCAAGCCTCCAGCCCGCTATTCGCAGGGTCGCTTGATCCAGGAAATGGAAAAGCTTGGCTTGGGCACGAAATCCACCCGCCATTCCATCATCGAGCGTCTGTATGCGGTGAAGTACGTGCAAAACGATCCTATCGAGCCTAGCCAGCTGGGTATGGCAGTGTGCGATGCCCTCGATAAGTTCGCGCCTCATATCACCCATCCTGAAATGACGGCAGAACTCGAAGAAGAGATGGACAATATCGCCGAAGGCCAGAAAACAAAGACCGAGGTGGTAACCAATTCGCGCAATTTGCTTTCCGAGCAGCTGGCAAGCCTGCTTCCTCATTCTGAAGAAGTGAAGGATGCTTTGGCGGATGCCGTTGCTGCCGATGCCTACGTGGGTCCATGCCCCAAGTGCGGTAAGGATCTGCAGCTGCGCTCTTCGCAGAAAACGCGCTCAATGTTCATCGGCTGTGCTGGTTGGCCCGATTGCGATGTCACCTATCCGCTGCCTAAGGGCAAGATCGAGGCGCTGGAAGAGAAGTGCCCTGTTTGCGGCATGCCTCAGATCAAGGTTACGGCATTCCGCTCCAAGCCGCGCGTTCTGTGCATCGACCCAGAATGTGAAACAAACAAAGAGCCCGATTTGGAAGTGGGCATTTGCCCTACGTGCAAGGAAAAGGGCTTGGAGAAGAAGCTTATTGCGCGTAAGAATCCGCGTACGTTGAAGCGCTTCATCCGCTGCGAGAACTACGACGAGTGCGGCGTGGGCTACCCCTTGCCGCAGTACGGTGCCATCACGGCCACCGACGAGGTGTGCGAGCATTGCGGCGCGCCCATGGTGATCGTCACCACGAACCGCGGTCCCTGGAAGCTGTGTCCGAACTTCAGCTGCCCGGGTAAAGAGATCGAGGCCGAGAAGAAGGCTGCTGCTAAAGAGGCGAAGGCGGCAGAAAAAGCTGCCAAGAAAGCGCCGGCCAAGAAAGCCGCCGTGAAAAAGCTCGCGGCGAAGAAGACGACCGCCAAGA